>Ga0182004_10000988_pt1 | contig 19691 bp, 19 predicted proteins | sample Sormic07211540_1_FD_120479 | JGI IMG/M metagenome (GOLD analysis project Ga0182004, IMG submission 120479) | Endophyte microbial communities from Sorghum bicolor roots, Mead, Nebraska, USA - 072115-40_1 MetaG | ecosystem: Host-associated > Plants > Roots > Unclassified | place: USA: Nebraska...
CCACTGCACTGCAAACACATAACATCACATATTTCAATGATTTTTTTGCTATTAATGATAGCTTAACCATACCACTTATAAAATAAAATAATTGAAGATTTTACCAGCTTTATAGGCATAAAAAATATATAAATATACTTTCTTCAACAAAATACCATTATGTTTATGTATTGCAAATTTCACGATTCGAGATCAAATTCTCCTCGTGTCGCAATTACATTTAGCTTTCGACTATCATGGTCTTCCCTCCTTAATAAATACTTTTAATATTTCTTCCTCCATAATAATTTAGCCAAAAAAGTGATACCTCTATATCGATAACCAATAAAATATATTATGTCGCAATTACATTTAGCTTTCGGCTATCATGATCTTCCCTCAATAAATATTTTTAATATTTCTTCCTCCATAATAAATTTAGCCAAAAAAAAATGATATCTCCATATCGATAACCAATAAAATATATTACTTAAATAATATAAGTTTGCAAAATTATACCAAATGTAACAACGAGCTGCAGACCGTGACACCTATATAAAAATAACAAAGCGACAAATTTTTCTTACCTATGTTGCTTAAAAAAATGTGCATCTATCTACATACAATTATTATTACTCTACGCTTGAAATAAATATTTATCCTACTACACTTGGCAAAACAAATTCGTATGGAAAAAAAGTCCATCAACGCCGCGTGCATTTCTAGTTGGGATTTAAGCTGGCCCATGTTCCTCGGTTGCCCGTACAAGATTAATTCAGGGGTGGATCCTTGAATTGAATTTATTTTAATAATTATAATTACAATTTAGGCCGTATCTCTGAACCGATCCACGCTACTCTGTAGGCCGTATCTCTGAACCCCCCGATCCACTAAAATCTGTTGGGCCTGGAAAATACTGCTTCGGGCTAGGCCCTCGGCCTTGGCCCACAGCCTACCTAGGCAAGACAAGATTGTGTAGCCGGCAGTCGGCACAGCAACACCAGCACAAGCTTTTTATTATGAGAAAATAATCACACCAACCAAAAAAAGATCAGATAAATAAGAAATGGTCCAGAATCCAGGTGGTACCAGCACATATGGCCAAGCACGTACCCGTCATACTTACTATAATAAACTAGTACTAAATTACCATTTTGTCGGGTCACATCCAACTTGTGTGATCTAGCACTAGTAGAACAATCGCTTGTAAGTACTCTCTATCGAAAAGAATATGTAATTTTGCTTTAAGGAATATTAATATTTTAAATATTAAATAATTATCCTAATTTTTAAATAGTGATAGTATATTATTTATTTGATGTTATGGATATTATTTTATAAAAATGTTTAAGATAGTTTGATGGAAGGTTAACAACTTGTTAATGAGCCAAAAGTCAAGGTGACTCATCAATAAATAAATAAATAAATAAATTTACACCTTACATTAAAGATTTTAAAATAAATATTAATTTTGTCTATGTTTTTATAATTATCATAACAGTGGGGAGTTTTTTTGTCTTATTTTTTACTTCTCAAACTGCATTTGTGCCCTTCATGTCTTATACAGATTTGGTTATGTTCATTCAAGTTACAACAGCTCACACTTAGTGGCCTAGACTCATACGAGTTAGAATAATTCATGTCTAACTGTGATCGGTATGGAGTTCCAAAACATATCTCATACACGATCTAAACTCATAACTTGTGCTTTAGAACACCTCGCGTGTAGTAATAATAAATAGTCTGATACATATATATTGAGTTCTATTGTAATGTACATATATATTATTTGCTAGCAAACAAACAAACAAATAAATAAATAATATGGCCGCATTTGTTTGGCGGTCCGTATGAGATCATTATCACGCCACCTCTTTTGCCAACACAGTGCCCATCCAGTCATGACGTGTGTACAAGACTACGAGTACAAACAGAGTACGTACTACTGTATTATCCTCTCTCCCCTTGGAGTATTTTTATATTTGCGATGCGGGGTCTGGTCTTACCAATTTTCCTTGAGGAGACCAGGAGAAGAAGGTTGGAAGGATGGTGGGAAGACCGTGAAAGCTACTGTAGATGCATTTTTTGTGGCTGGAATTTGATTTTGGGGCTCTGGAGAAAGGTGGGCAGCTAGCTGGTGACTGTGACCAGGGTTGTTGATGGCGCATTTGTTTATATACGGATAAATACGTCTGATCGAGACATCCGCTGGAATCATGGGATGTGAAAATCACACGGATAACTTAGGATTTGTTTAAATCTAGCGCCTAAAGTTTTAGAGTGTCATATAAAATACCGAATGTCACATCCTCGGTACTCCAAGAAACAGATTAATTAAGCTTAAAAGAATCATCTTGCAAAAATTATAATATATATAATTAGTTATTTTTTAATCTATATTTAATACTCTAAATATATATATATTTCAAACATCCGAGATAGGAAGTAAACTGTAGGGCCTTAAATTCTAAGAACCAGTCTCGCCGTATATTGCCAATAGATTGCATTTCTGCTACTATAGATGTCCAGGTGATATAGTATCTCATTGGCCGTCCACTTTGGCCTTGTTTAGTTCGCAAAAATTTTCAAAATTTCTCATCACATCGAATTTTTGATCGCATGCATGGAGCATTAAATAAAGACAAAAATAAAAACTAATTACACAGTTTAGCTGAAATTTATGAGATGAATCTTTTGAGTCTAGTTACTCCGTGATTGGACAATGTTTGTCAAATAAAAACGAAAGTGCTACAGTAGCCAAAAAAGCCAAAATTTTGCGAACTAAACAAGGCCTTTGTTTAAATGTCCATTTAGATCACCTTTAGATTATACTCTCTTCCTCATTCTTTTTTACATTTTATATTAGATTTATTCTAAATCAAATATTCCTAATTTTGATTGTTGATTTAAAAAATATGTAGTAATTTCACAGCGTGTGAGTTTTATATAATGAAAATATTTCATGTAGTAAATCTGCAATATAAATCTTTTTTTTAAATAATAGAACAAAGTTCTAGCCTTTACCATCCGTAGATGATACACAATTGTACAATATAAATATCTTATGTGTTAAGTTATACATTTTGTTAAAAAAGATTGGTGGTAACGATATAAATATTTGACTTAGGACAAACTTAAATTAAAGCTTAGAGGGTAGTACTCAGATAAAATAATCTCTAGGTGATCCAAACACTCTAGAACAACAAATCTATAGTTCTCTTAGAAAACAAAATCCCGCTACAAGTTCCATCTTAGGCCGTGTTTAGTTCGTGAAGGAAAAAATTTTGCGACACTGTAGTACTTTCGTTTGTTTGTGGTAATTGTCCAATCATGGCCTAACTAGGCTCAAAAGATTCGTCTCGTAAAATTTCGACCAAACTATGTAATTAATTTTTATTTTCGTCTATATTTAATACTCCATGCATGCGCCTAAAAATTCGATGTGACGGAAAATCTTGAAAATTTTTGGGATTTAGGGTGGAAGTAAACAAGGCCTTATACCATAGTGATCCATGTCATCAAGTAGCTAAACAATCCCATGCTGAAATACCTCCTCAACAAGCAATATAAACACAGTTAAGTCCACCCACTATTAAGGAAACGGAGAAGTTTGGGCATTCTCTATTTTTGTGGAAGGATAATGATTAGCTTCAACAATTTAATGCCTACTAATTTAATACCATGAGATGAGGATTAGCTCGTTTGGTTTCGCCACTAAGTTAAAAGAGTCATTTTAGAGTTGCACATGCTGGCCAAGGAGAAGGGGAAATTTGTTATACCCCTATATTGTCTCTTCTCTCATCTTTCGTTCCATGTCTATTCCCTGTATTCTCTCTTCTCCCATCCAAATCCACCGTGAAGGCTTCACTTGCTAGCACGAAGGTCGTGCCTGCTCTCGTCGATTGACTCGTTTGGCGCGGGGACCTCTCCTAGCACCGGCTACCTCGACTTCATTGGAGGCCTCTCCCAACATCACTGCCACAGCTACCGCCTACCGATGGACTCTTGTAGATCTAGTATGGTGTCCACGCCCACCATGTAGAGCCCCACGCTCGCCGCACTGGCGCAGAAGAAGAGGAAGGAGGGCGTCAACGAAGGAGAAGAGGAGGAAAGGCATCATTGGAGAAGAAGAGCTCGGACACTGCACCTTGGTGGCATAGTAGGAGAGCACTTGATGTCGTCGAGGTCAATCTCTCCTTTGATGTCGAGCAAGGATGCATCTGCAAGGTGAATAGAGAGAACAAAGTGGGTGCAAGGGAGCGGTGGATGGCACTATGGTTTAGGGAGTAGAATCTAGTGGATGGTACAAGATGGACATATAGTCTAAAACGACATTTTTATGGGACACAGTTCGATTCCTAGAACGACACTTTTATTGGGAAAGAGGAAGTATGTATAGTGGTATCACATTTCTCAAATCTAAACAAGAGATTTTGAATGCGTTAGATATTTGAAACCACATATATAGATGTATTCACAAGAACATCGTATAGATGTACTTAACCATAATATGGGCCTACACCTTCTCAAGCTTGTTCCATCATGCGTGCGCAACACTCGACACAAAGTTGATTTGAGAAAAAAAAAGGAAAAACGCAAAGATGTCCATGCATGACCACTGTCTAAAGGGCTGTTTGGCACTGCTCTATGAACTCTGCTCCACAAACTCCAATATGGAGCAGCTCCACAAAAAACTACAGTTCGTAGAGTACCTCTTTAGGTGCTCTCACAACTCCACCCTTTTTCCTCGAGCTGAGTGCGTGGAGCTGAAACTGTTTTGCTAAAAAGCGTAGAACAGAGCTGCAAAACGTGGAGCAGAGCAGTTCCAAACATCCCCTAACTTCGAAATCGAACCCCTGTGGCGGCCGCGACCGGCACTATCGTTGACCCAAAGATTTTTTTTACGAGGCAGTTAGTGGAGCACTAGTGTACTAGTTTTAGAGTGCCCTTTCCAATAGGCCTTGTTTAGTTGGCCAAAAATTTTATGTTTAGTAATTACTATAACACTTTCACTTATATTTAGTAATTACTTATCTAACTATAGACTAATTAGGCTTAAAACATTCGTCTCGTAAATTACAAATAAACTATACAATTATTTATTTATTTTACCTTAAAAAATTTTAAAAACTAAATTAGGGCTAAAGAAGATGATTATCTCGCAAGGCAAGAAGACAGCAAGACCATGGCCTTGTTTAGTTCCTAAGAAATTTTGTAAAAAAATTTAGATTCTTCGTCAAATCGAATTTTGTGACACATACATGGAGCATTAAATATATATTAAAAAATAACTAATTGTACAGTTTGACTGTAATTTACGAGATACAATTTTGAGCCTAATTAGTTTATGATTAGACAATTTTTTTAAAATACAAACGAAAATGATAGGATGTATATTTTGAAAAAAAATACGCCTAAGGTCTTGTTTAGTTCCAAAAAATTGGTAAAATAGACACCGTAGTACTTTCGTTTGTATTTGACAAATATTGCCCAATTATGGACTAACTAGGCTCAAAAGATTGACACTGTAGTACTTTCGTTTGTATTGGACAAATATTATCCAATTATGGACTAACTAGGCTCAAAAGATTTGTCTCGTAAATTACCGTTAAATTGTGTAATTAGTTATTTTTTTATCTATATTTAATACTCCATACATATACAGTAAAAATTTGATGTGACGAAAATTTAAAAAAATTTGCAAATTTTTTAAAACTAAACCCCTGTCCCCTGCCACCCGCAAAAAGTCGTCGGGGTCTGTGCGGCGGCCGCGGCAGCCCGCAGGAGATCCCAGCAGCAACACGGCGGCGTGATCCAGGAAGATTCCTGCAGGCCACCCCACCAGAAGGAAGGAGAGGTGCGCGTCGCGTGAGCGTGCGTGCATCTCCGCGGACCCACCACCCAAAAAGGCCAAAGCGAAGCCGCCTCCACCACCAAGTCACCAACCGCACGCCACCTGGCATCTCGCTTCCGCGGACTCGTGTCTTGGGCCCAAACAACCGTCTCTGACGGTGGGACCGACGCGCTTGGGGACCCAAACATCGTGTGCACGGGTAAGCTAGTGTTTGTATATCAGCAGTTCAGCACAGGGGAAAGAGCGAAAAAAGTGATCATGGCTATGTTAGTCCAAAAAGGCCAGCACGGAAATGGAAATCAGCAGAGGGGATGAGGATTCCTGAATTTCTGATTCGGACCTCGGCGTTTCCGAAAAATCCATTTTGAGATAGAGTTTTTTTTGCTTGGTTCATATTTCTCATCATATTATCAACGAGTTTATTATTATGATCCTAAATGCAGGGCTGATGGACCAGGGTTTTTCATCCGTGGAACTCTAGAACACGAGATGTTTGATAAATTGGAATGGCGATGAGAAATTGTTGAAGCTATTAGGCTCACTAAAACAGCGACGTATTGGAGCATACCACATGTGTACCTTTTTTTTACAGAGTTCTTAGTGAGGAAAACTAATAGCGTCGTTATGTCCATAATTAATGACGTTATCCGAGCAAATAAAGTTACGTGTGTATTTTGTCGTCATATAGTTTCTGTCTAGCTGCTAATTGGCCAATATGCATGCATTGTGGCACGTGAAAAAAAAATGCTCTCAACTACGTCGAGATATATATCGCGTGTTTTCTTCGTTTTGCTATAGCAAAATGAAGGAAACACGTGATATACATGTCGACGTAGAGAGAACAGGCGCATCAAATAAGAACCAATTTGGCAATGACTCATAGAATGCAAGCATGAATGCCAAATGAACGGATGTCAAGATCAAACATCAATTCATGACTGTACCTTTTTTAACATTCAAACACCTACCCTGTGGTGACGAGTTGACGACCAACAACCTACAGGGGTATCGGTGTAATTTGCATGTTTCCCCCTGGTGCACGCCTACAAGTCTGCAAACTAATATTCCAACATATAAATACCGCCGGGCTCCCGGCCGAGCTCCCAAATTCCATTCCGCTCCCTGCCTTCTCCGCCTCCTCCGCCTCCGCCTCCTTCCGGTCTCCAGTTGTCTTCCTCCCGCCTCCTCCCGCCCCCCTCCCGCAGCAGCCTCTCCCGCCCCCTCCAGCCAGCAAGCGAACCCTAGGCGGAGGGCCACCTTCCACTCTTCCAGAAGCTTTCCCAGGAGGGGAAGCCAGGATGGCGGCGACATCGGCGCCGCCCGCGAGCGCCCACGCCAACGGCAACGGTAACGGCTCCCTCGCGGGGGTGGCGGCGCCCGTGGGCGCGCCCACCAACCCCATGGCGACGGCGCTGCTCACCGATCAGTACCAGTTCTCCATGGCCTACGCGTACTGGAAGGCCGGGAAGCACGCCGACCGAGCCGTGTGAGCGCCCTCTCACCCCTGTCCCGTCCCGCTTCGTTGGTGTGACTTGTTCGGCGGTGCCGGTTGGATTGGGTTGGATCGGGAGCTCGTGATCTGGCGCGAGCGTGGTGGGCGGGACGGCTTATCCGTGCCGGGTTAGGTTTTGAGGGATGGGGCTTTCAGGGCCATGTATGTATTGGAGTTCGGCCCCTCACTGCTGCAATTCCCTTGTTGCTTTTCTGTTGCTAATGTGGTGCTATCGTTTTTGCGGTTCTGATTAATGTGCTGGTAGCGTTTGTTCTCATACGATCGGTTGTTTGATATTGCTGAATTTTTCCCTCTTATTACTTCCTCACCGTTGTTTGTTACGGCAGTGTTCTCTACCTCGTGGATCATTGATTGTTCAGAGCACTTTATCTATTTTCGACTCGGTGCTCTGGTTTTGCTCTGCCTTTGGGAACCATTTTCGTGTGTAGTTATCTCTTGTTGCAGCAGTGATATTTCAAGCGTCTCTTCGTCTCGATATCTACTGTTCATCTTTTATGTTTCTGTGTTAGTACATTTGCTGTATGTCAATATGGATTACTTTTTGCTAATACAATGTTGCCTATGTAAAATATGAACAAGTGGGATGTCACCTTTAGTATTTTGATCTGTGCTGTTCTGTGTTCAAACCGGACTTTCATTTTCATCACTCAACTTTGTATTTCTCCACTAAGCCCTTTACATTGTGCAATTTTAATTGCTCCTTGTCGATGTTGGTATTTATCTGTGTTTTATTTGTTTGGACTTTGGAGTGGACGATGCATTCATTTGGGATTATCGTGCTCTTGTTAGAGGTATATTCTCCTAAGTTGGATTTAGGAGCCAAAACTTTTTTCCCTACTTTTCTAATTGTATGCCTTGGATAGTTTTCACAATTTGCACATGACATTGACACATGAGTAGTTTTTTTTTCTTGATCGTGATGTAATTCAGAGGGTACGTGGACATTTGAATGAAGACAACAGATGAATGACATTTACTGCTTGAGTAAACAAATAAGTCAATCAATTATCTTTGGATTTTATATTTAAAAATTGCTTTGGTCATCAAGGTTTGAAATGTGTACAATCACAAGCAAATGCAAGAAAGTGACTTTGACTTAAAACAGTTGCATATTTTAGTAGCGGAAAACTCTTTTTCTTTAGAGAAGAAACAAAGTGATATCATCATATGTGTGTTGCTGCTAGTTCAGGAACAGGGGAGTGTTGTACAGAAAAAAAAAAGCTATAACTGTGTCATTCAAGGAATATTCTGGGAAGGTACCTTGAAACTACTACATAGGCTGTTTTATATATTGCTAGTACAGCAAGACAGTGCATAACCTATTGATGGATGTTGAGCTAAACAAGGAACTATGTTTGATCTTCTCTATGTCTTGGAAGGTAGTCATAGTTCTTAACTAGGGGATTTCGAACCAATTGCTTTGCCTTTATCAATCGTCATATGTGGCTCCATACCCTTAAGTTTCATATGGATAGAACCTGCTTGTATGCATTATACCCTTAAGTTTTCATATGGATATTTGTCGGCTTCTGAAAAAGCAATGTTTTATTATCTCAGCAGCTCCCTAGATTGCACCAGAGAATGCCTCCACTTGTCTCCAAATAAAGTGCGGCCAATCTTAAAATAATTTTTATTACAATTTTAGGGAAAATTTAATGCAAGTGGCATTGTGGCAAGTTAATGGTAGGCCATGGTATAATTCAATTAAGCCAAGTTGGGAAATGATGTATTACAGCTAACAGCTTTGTCAACTTAATTCTGATTTGAATCATTTTCCTTTGACAGGTTTGACCTATACTTTAGGAAAAATCCATTTGGTGGGGAGTTCACTGTTTTTGCTGGCCTTGAGGAGTGCATCAAATTTATTGCGAATTTTAAGTTCACAGAAGATGACATTTCTTTCCTGCAATCAGTCATGCCAATCTGTGAGGTATCATCTCATCCATACATGAGTAGTCTCTTTCTTCCCATGATTCTGAGATAGGTTGCTGGGTTTGCTGAAAATCATGCCTTTTAGTCACCAAGACCAATTAGCATGAACTAGAAAGTATTGGCTACTTCAAACGGAGGAATTAAGCGGGAGTAATTTTAAATGCACGTGCTGTGCCTTGGATCTTTCGTTTTTCACCTAACTTTTATAAACACTCCTTGTTTGGTTGTTTCCTGCTAAATGTTCATTTTCTGATGTCAAGTTGTCAACTACAATTCCTAGGGTGCGTTCTTCGATTATCTCAGGGAAGTTGACTGCTCGGATGTAGAGGTGTACTCCATTCCTGAGGGATCAGTAGTTTTTCCAAAAGTTCCCTTAATGAGAGTTGAAGGTCCAGTTGCTGTAAGTACAAAGACATCACCAATTGTTGTGCTAATACATGTTTGCCATATGAGCATTGACCAGATTTTGAAATGCATCTTATAACTTACCATTTGTTATTACACCATCAGGTGGTTCAACTTCTTGAGACTCCATTTGTAAATCTTATCAATTATGCCTCTTTGGTAACTACTAATGCTGCACGTCATCGTCATGTTGCTGGAAAGTCAAAGGTTCTGTTAGAATTTGGTTTAAGACGAGCACAGGTGTGATATTGAATTATCCATCCCTTTTCAACTGTCAATTGTAAAACATTAGTATTTCTATGTTAAATATTGCTGTGGATTTATTACTGCAGGGACCAGATGGAGCAATAAGTGCCTCAAAATATTGTTTTATGGGAGGTTTTGACGCAACCAGGTGGATTATTTTGCATTTACAGTTTATAACTAAAATCCAGCATATTTATGATCCTTTCTCTTTATAATAATGCTTGAAGAAGTATATTTTCAGTTATGCTTGCATAGTTGCCTTTTTATCCCTTACGATAAAAAATATTTGCCCCCAAAAATGTTAAATGTGTTTACCTTTTGTTCAATCTTTTTTTTTGCAGTAATGTTTTGGCTGGACATCTGTTTGGCATACCACTTCGTGGAACACATTCTCATGCTTTTGTTAGCTCATATATGGTCAGTAAAGTATCCTTCCTGCTATGAATGAATGAAAGTTTACACAGATGCAGTTACTTTCGTCGTTGGAGAGCATTATGTCTGCATACTGTAGTTTCATTGGTCAAACAAAACCTTTGTTCTTCACTGCATTGGTTGCTAGCCCCACTGTTGCTACAGTGTTACAGGATTCTGGGTAATGTGTTTCATTTCTTCTCTTTTCAACCATGCTAGTTTTTTCTTGTTATGTTCTTTTAGTCTGATGTGTGGAATATATGGATTATCAATTTATCGTTCCTCCTTTTCATATCATTTCTGTGCAGTGTGCACAACAGTTGGTACTGTTCCTTTCAAAATTTTCCCTCGAACGCGCAGGAGAGCTGCATATCATTGCATTAATAGGCTGTCCCTTGAATGTTCATGCTTAGATGTCTATTTTGAGAGTATTTTTCTTTGTGCCAGTTATCACATTTTGCTTGTTTCATGATTTAGTAATATACTTTCCACCCTTTCAGAGCCTTGATGAGATACCAGACAAGGCCCTCAGGAGCAAAGATGGCTCAAGAGTTTGCCAGGATTTTGTTAGTTTAGTGCAAGAGTGGCTTCAAAAGATTCAGGTATGATTCCAGAAACTTGTTATGTTGGTTTTAATTATCATGGTATTCTTATGTTACTTTTTTGGTTGATTTCAGACAGCCGATTCATTAGGTGGTGTATTTGGTGATACAAATAAAAGTGAGCTGGCTGCATTTGCATCCTATGCATTGGCTTTTCCAAGCAACTTCCTTGCTCTTGTGGACACATATGACGTGAGTTGTTAGTTTGTTCGAGCTTCAAGCTTTTCTCTTGTTGTTTGTACTTCAATTCATGTCTGAATGTGTAGGGTCAACTCTCTTTTCTTGAGGTTGTGAGTAGGTCTGAAAACCTCCCTTTGTCATTGCTGACTTCTATAATTTTCTGTTTTCTTTCTGAATGCTCCTTCTTTCTGTTCGGATATTAAGAAATCATGATTTTTGTTTTACTGCCAAAACAACTTTATGCATAGACATGTATGGACTTTTTTGGACTGAGGGTAGACTGATTGGTGATTGCACAATTCCAGAACAGAATGTGTTTTCACTATTATCATTACCTGGCATTTATTCAGAAGGCATAGTCAATTCCTACTCATTCATGTATATATGTTGTGTAACAATTACCGTCCATAAGCCATACTCACCCTCTTCTCTACCTTTCAGGTTATGCGAAGTGGTATTCCGAATTTCTGTGCAGTGGCTCTAGCACTTCATGACTTAGGGTATGCCAAATGTCCTTTGGCACTCAATACCTGTGTGTTTGACCACCCCTATTAGATACGATACGAGCTTATCTTCACATGGAAATTCATTGTGTACTCAAAGAAACAAATTCATGAGAACACAAATGAAGCTAAAGTTATTAAAAAAAGGTCACACCAATAGCATATACTTTAGGATGGTTTAAATTTATAACTACCATGCTTACAATTTACAACTGAGATAGGAAATTCCCCAATCTTGTGCTCAATCTTTAAACATAAGCATTTTGCGTAATCATATATTCTTTTGTAGGTACAAGGCATCTGGTATTAGATTAGATTCTGGTGATCTGGCCTATTTGTCCATTGAAGCACGAAAAGTGTTTCATGCAGTAGAGAAGGAATTTAATGTACCTGGTTTTGCAAAGATGGTCATTACTGCTAGCAACGACCTGAATGAGGAAACAATTGATGCCCTCAACAAACAGGTAATAAAGTGTTTGGTTGGGGCTGTTAAAGTTTAACAGGTACTATAGCATTTTCGTTTTATTTGACAATTAGGCCATGTTTGATTCCCCTTGCTAAATTTTAGCTACCTAAACTTTAGTCACTTTAGTAGCTAAAGTTCCAAACACATTGACTAAAAGGAGCTAAAATAGTTTAGTTCCATTAGTCACCCAAGAGTAGCTAAAATAATTTTAACAGCTAAAATTTAGCAAGGGGAACCAAACAGGCCCTTAGTGTCCAATTATGGACTAATTAGGCTCAGAAGATTCGTATCGCAAATTACTCTCTAGCTGTGTTTTTAGTTTTGTAAATAGTCTATATTTAGTACTCCATGCATGTGTCCAAACATTTGATGTGACGGACGGTAAACTTTAACAGACGCAACTAAACGGGGCCTTGTTTACAATTTGTCAAGGACTATTTTACCTTTTGTATTATGGCAGCTGTGGTTCCAATTTTATCTGACATGTATGCTTGTTCTTTTGTAGATTTATTCATCCGGCCAATTGCAGATATAATTTAAGATCTCCATTAATTTTGCAGGGTCATGAGGTTGATGCCTTTGGAATTGGAACTTACCTTGTGACGTGTTATTCCCAAGCTGCTCTTGGCTGTGTCTTTAAGCTAGTTGAGATAAATAATAGACCTCGTATTAAGCTTTCTGAGGACGTGGCAAAAGTATGTCCAGTATTTGTGTGTTAGAATTATCTGCTTTGTTTTATGTATATTGGTTGATGGTGTGATAATATGTTTCAGGTTTCCATTCCGTGCAAAAAACGATGCTTTAGACTGTATGGGAAAGAAGGCTACCCACTGGTAGATATCATGATTCGTGAAAGTGAACCATCACCTAAGGTAACAATGCACCTCTGTTATCTTCTTGTTGACATCTGGGCTTTATATTTAGCACAAGGTTCCCAAGTATCACACTACAGAATTTTAGAACATATCTTAGAATGGGATATAAGCTGAGCTAGTACTTGTTTTCATCATGTTGCTTCCTATATGTGTTATGCAGCACAGCTATCATACTCTGTATCTTGTCTTGGACATTTCCATCTGCAGTAACCTCTAGTGTTTAAATTGGATTTCATATTGTTAAAATATTGCAGGCAGGAGAAAGAATCCTCTGCCGCCATCCATTCATTGAATCAAAGAGAGCATATGTTGTCCCCCAGCATGTTGAGGAGCTTCTACAGTGCTATTGGCCTGGGACATCAGGTATGGACCTTTTAACTCTTTAGCGAGAATTTTGTTAGCGGTCACACACCCATGCCTGAATTTTCAAAAGTAGTTACTGAAAATGGGAGTAACCAGCATCAGCATTGGATTGCCTTCAGAAATCAGAAGGATTTATCGATCTCGTTTTGCACTACATATTTTAAGCAGAGGAATCTTAAAATAGAAAGGAGTAGCATGACAGGCTTAAATTTCTTTCTGAACATAATTTGATAGACTAAATTAATTTACGCGTCCCATATTTCCAGTGCTCTGTTCTGTTCATATCCTACTGTTGACAATCACCAGAGCCACAGCTAAGGACGCAAATCTGTAGACTTTAGTGTCCTGGCTCCTGGCCTCTGTCTTGTTATGTGTTAGTGACATGAGTACTGTGTTTCCCTGCAGATAAACCTAGAGCAGAGCTCCCCTCATTGGAGAAGATCAGAAGCCGCTGCATGCAGCAGCTTGAAAAGCTGCGTCCGGATCACATCCGGCGACTAAATCCAACACCGTACAAGGTTTGTTTCTTTGCATCTCGTCTTTGTGTGTCCTCATCTTGATATAATGACATGTCATAACCGGAAGTATCACTAACTCCTCAATATGGGCAGGTGAGTGTAAGCGCAAAGCTGTACGATTTCATCCACTGCCTATGGCTGAATGAGGCGCCAGTAGGTGAACTGCAGTAGATGATGGTCGCATAAAAGAAGTTTTGGGTCATCTTTGATACAGCAGCAATTCATCGAAAAGAATTAGAGCTCTTCTGCACAAGCTCATGGCCCATGCCGTAGGATTTTGCTCCCCAGATTTTTTCCATCTCGAGTTACCGGTATAGTAGAAGCAGGTTAATCAACTCGTCTAATTTATACATCCCTTGATTGGTGGGATACTATATACACATCATCATGGAAGGAACAGAATAGTACATCATTTGGAGTCGATGGGAAGATTAATAGCCAAAAATGTTACCAGATCCTGCCGTGTTTGTCCTCTGCAGTGTACGTACACATTTGCAGGTGTTGGATCCAAGAGAGCAGGCACCAGAGCAAAGCTGCTGGTTGCCGCGCTAGCAGGCTTGAATTGCTGCTGTCACCGTTCCCTGTTCTCGGGTGTTGTGTTACGCAAGGACTGGGAATGCCGTGGGGTGGGAATTGAGAATTTGGGATGAGTCTAACTTTTTTCTCTCTTCGTTTTCTTGATAAGGGGATGAGTCCAAATGCTGCAGTCAGTAGAGTAAAGCAAGCAGGAATTGGTGATGCGCTCGCCAACTGCCCTGGCATTAACACAGCAGCACTTTTTGGCTGATTATTTTTTCTAGTGGTGTTTAGCATTTCTGTTTTTCTAAACTACCGTTGCGTTATGACAGCACATGTAACAGATCGGTTAGTTGCTTTTGGATCTTGTGGTGGCATGCGTGGTTGTTTGTTCTTTTATGCGCAATTCCTGCCAAAAGGGTGACTAGGCCTGCTGATTTCCACGGAAGGGGGCACACGTTTTCATGAATGCAGAGCTTGCAACGATGGAGACTTGTGAGAGGTAGGTCTACGGTTAAGCATCAGAATGCTATTTTCTGACAAATTCATGTTACCTACGGTTTTTAGGCTCAGATACAGATCTGAGCACTCCATTTCTCATTAGCCAGTCCAAATAACTTTTAGGTCCTATTTGAAACATGGGGGAAAAATTTTCTATTCCTACATTTTTTTCCTACGAAATTGAACTGGCTCATATGAAATTCATATATGCTTCAAACAGACCCTTAACATATCCAAGAAAGTAAAAAAAAAGGCAAAATATTATAGTTTTCGATAGTTCAAAAGTGTATTAGGTAAAGTAATTCCTCCAGGTGCGCTCTATTTTGGGTGCCCAAAATCTATCGTGTTAGAGTATCTCCAAGAGTTTGCTATTCCACTTGGTATACTACAAAATTTGGCAAAAGTTTCAAAAAACGTTCTCCAACAATTTGCTATTCACAGTTGCCAAAATCCTTAACTTGCCAAAAGTTTTCTCCGCGCGTCCAGGTTTCCGCGCGGCGGAGAACGTCGCCAAATCACGTGCGGCCTCGCGCGGTGTGAGTCCGTTTCGTTCGTGCGTTCCGTGGGAAGTCGCCGCCAGAAAACCTAGCTACGCCCCGGTTCGTGGCCGGTGAGTTCCAAATCGAAGATCGCCGGTATACTGCTGATCGAGGTCCGGAAGATCGCCCTGTTCGTGGGATCGTCGGAAAACCTAGGTACGCCCCGGTTCGTGGACTCCTTCTCTGCAATCTTCTGCAATCTGTGGCCACGGCAGGGGCCTCCTCTCGGGTTCGTGGACTCGTTCTCTGCAATCTATGCACCGGTTCTGGGATGATTTTTTCTGGATTCCCGTCTCCATATGTGACGATCATCGGCAGCCTGGTTTTTCCGATTAGGTCCACTGTCGTTTTGATGTTCAGCTGATGTATCAACAAGAGTGTTTTCTCCCAGTCCAGTGGGGTTTAAAATTTCATGTTGCTAGTTCTTGAGAAGACAGTCTTCTAGCTATGTTGTCCGTTTTTATTTTTTTATATACTTCCGTATACTTTAACTAGAATTGATCGTATGAATTCTGAATGATCATTATTTTTTCAGACTCATTGCGATGGATTAGGGAGGAGATGATTTCCTGTCGGACATTCTTCTGCAGGGAGCTGGCAACAATGTTGCTGGTTTAGACGACCTGGTCATTCTATTGACTCCTCAGGAAACTCAGATTAGTCCAGATATCGAAGTTGTTGCTAGTCGTGGAAATCAAGGAACGAAGACGTCCAAAAATTTTAATGTCGAAGAAGACGAACTTGTTTGTGAAGCATGGTTGGTTGCTAGCAAAGATCCCCTCCACCGGGCCAACCAAAATCTCACCCATAGCAAGTAATCGTGCTGTGTCCGTCTCATTGGGTTGTCTGAGGTATTCATCTTCATACAGCTCAACAGCTGCACGAACGAAGTGACGCAGGCTCTCTAGTGTTGTACTTTCACCAATACGAGCATACTCATCTGCCGCATCAGCAGCTGTTCCATAAGTCAGCATACGCATTGCCGCAGTGACTTTTTGGAAGCAACTCAAGCCAAAAACATTAGCTGCATTCCTTTTCTGCACAAAGTAGTCATCGTGGTCTTCTACATCACTCATTATGTGTAAGAAAAGATTTCTAGACATCCGGTACCTGAACCAAAATAACCAAAATATTTACACAAATAAATATGAGATCAAATATAACAATTTTATCTAAAAATTAATATGAACAACCTTCTACGGAATAATTCGGACCCATATGTTGGATTCTCAGCCAAATAATCTTGATACATCCTTTCATGGCCGGCTTCTCTATCACGGTAAATAACTTTGTGACCTTTGACAGATCCACCATGTGGCCCTTTTTCCTTGCTAGCGATTTGTAAAATTTGAGCAGTCGATAATATTATAGAACAATCGTCATCGGATGATGAATCATCCAATTGTTTTTGGAAAAGAGATCTCTTCCTAGGCATGATTCCTGAGGAATTACTGTCTACATCAGCAGTCTTTCGAAGTTGTATGAACAAAAAACCAAAAAAAAATTATCGGATAGGAGGTTCGTGAATTACCTGTGCGAGGGAGTCACGCACCCTGCTGCCTTGATGTAACGATGGAGGGACTGACGCTGGTTGATCTCACGAAGGAGGGAGACTCACGCAGCCTTGATCTCACGAAGGCGCCCTGTCTCCACGCCGCCGCAATCTCCCCGCGACCAGCAATCACGAAAGCCTCCCGACGGTTATACTGCTGGGCCTATTTTTTGTGGTTTGATAAGTCTAAATTGGCAAACTCTTGGAGATACTCTATTCACTTGCTATTTTTTTTACGGAGTTGCCAAACATCACAATTTAGCAAGCTAAAAATAGCAAACTCTTGGAGATGCTTGTGCGGAACCTCTCCGGTCACCTGGCCACCGATAGGAGGCAGCTAGCGGCCATTTGGAGCACAGCAACACACTGCTGGAAGCTAGAGGCCAGTAGATGTAGCCAGCGGCAACCAGGGCGTCTGTAATTTGCCTTTGGACAAACAGAGGAGCACAAAGAGGTGATATGGTGCTCGTTGAGTGGTTTTAGTCTTTTGTTGCAAGTAGTGAGGGAAACGGTACGGATATTTTCCAACTGTATTTAAGACCAAATTCGTTTAGATGAGTTTAGATCTGTTCGTATCCGAGTTTAAATATTCAACATCTGATACCTACGTTACACGAGTACGGGTACGAGTATCCGATACAATACGTACCGGATACGCGGATACACACTTTCTTAAAAGAAAACCCACTAAAATGGTGTATCTGAGTATCTGTATCTGCGTATCCGATGAGTATCGGATACGGATACGTCAAACCCCTTGGAGTATCCGTGTAACATAGTCTGATACCGTATCCGTATTCGAATACTTAAATCGTATATTCATAATGTCGACATCTAATCGAATTTTATCCGACATGGTTGACATTATCTGTATTCGAATCCGAATTCGACTAAAAATATGAAACAAAATATGATATTGATGATATCCATCTTTATCCGATCCGTTTTCATCTCTAGTTGTAAGGTATCCCCACCCTAGAAACCCTCCAAATCTGTTTTTGTCTGCAATTTTCCGCACTCTTGGAGATGCCCAACAATGAAGCAATAACGTTTAATCTTTAGTTCCCTGAGTCTGTTTAATTTCTGACTCACCTAGAAACTTGTTATTCTTGTTTGCTTATTTCCACGAAACAGCACATGTTCGATGGATCGAGAGAACCAGCTGCGAGAGATGTATCGCCATAATGCACTTAAGGTGGATGTGTGACATGGTTGCTGATCATCCTCTATAATAAAATTCGTATGATTGACAAACAGTTTTTAAAAAATCACTCGTAAAAAAACAAATTTAAGCACGTCGATTCATATGATTACTCTTCTCGATTTAATTTGCACCTTGCGCTTCCTGGAGGACGAGAATCACGTGGCTGAGGTGTTGTCGCGGTTGGCAACCGAAACGACGGCGTCGCCGCGACAACAGCTTCCAACCGTGTAGTACGTAGTACGTTTTGCTAGGTCCGTGCTGGCTTCTCGGTACACAAAATACTACGACAGCAAAGAAAATTTTTCTTCGGAAACGCACGAGGTTACCCCTAGCTTCTATAACAATTATGAAGTAGACCACGCTGACATTTGTATCTTCAAAGATATAGGTCATTTCAGCATTTAAATATGGGTTTGGTATATAGTTTTTGTTACTAAAACCCGCGGACTCACATGACCCCCCGCCGCGCGTTACCTCCTTGTGAGACGATTAGGGCACTTATAATGCAGACTCTATCATAGAGACTAAGGCCTTGTTTAGTTTCCAAAAAATTTTACAAAATTTTTCAGATTCTCCGTCATATCGAATCTTTAGACACATGCATAAAGTATTAAATATAGACAAAAATAAAAACTAATTGCACAGTTTGGTCGAAATTGACGAGATGAATCTTTTGAGTCTAGTTAGTTTATAATTGGATAATATTTATCAAATACAAACGAAATAGCTACAGTGTCAATTTTACAAAATATTTTGGAATTAAACAAGGCCTAAAGTTATTTATTACCTCGAACAATATAGACTTGGAGTCTAAATAAGACTTGGTGTCTTATTTTTTCTACCTCTTTCTTCAATAAATATGTTGCCACATCAGCAAAATACTATAAATAATATGTAATTAATTGTCTTGAACTCTATGATAGAGTCTTGCATTGTGAGTGCCCTTAGGGGCAACGAGTGGTCGATTGCCCACCACCAGAGCCTCCCCTCTAGCTGCTCCCAGGCTGCCACTGCCCACTGTCGCTCCTTAGACTAGAGATGTGGCAACATACATTTTAGCTATCGTTCATCATGCAAAAACCACGTAAATATTAGAGTTCTTGGTACTCACTCTAATTACACTCATATTGAAATATCGCTTATTTTTTATTAGGAAAATCTCTTGTTTGTTTACTATTATGTATCTATTATTGATGACTTCTGCAACGTGACAAATAATATATATAGAATTTCTGATGTAAAATTGTATTCTATATTTTAGGAGTAAATTATCAAAATTATTGGAGACGATCTTATTTATTTCTCTCAAATACTTTTTGGCGAGTTGAAAACTCTATTTTTTAGAGGAAAATATTGGTGACTAACCTTAATTAATTTGAAGCTCTAGTGGATCAAATAGAACCATAAAATCACCCAAAATACAAGATCCATTTGTCCTTTGGGTAGCGCTACAGGTAAAAGGTTCCATACCTATTTTTAGTCTTCTCCAACAACAAGACCTAAAAGACAACACTCTCTGCAAATGGGTCTCG
>Ga0182004_10000989_pt1 | contig 19691 bp, 18 predicted proteins | sample Sormic07211540_1_FD_120479 | JGI IMG/M metagenome (GOLD analysis project Ga0182004, IMG submission 120479) | Endophyte microbial communities from Sorghum bicolor roots, Mead, Nebraska, USA - 072115-40_1 MetaG | ecosystem: Host-associated > Plants > Roots > Unclassified | place: USA: Nebraska...
GCCTCTCTCCCCGTCGCTTGGTCGCATCCAACCTTTGTCAGGTATAAAGCTAGTTACCCGCTGTTCGCAGTAAGTTATCCTTGTTCTTTTGATCTACTGTCGTGAAGATCGGGCCACCCTCGTGCCGTTTCATATCGGTAACCTATCATCTAGGGTCTAGGGTTAGATTGAACGCTTGCATGTACACCTCATCTTCCTCGTCGTAACCATCTTGCTCCAAAAGCTAGTTCACTTTGGAATCCTCTTCATCATTGTCCTTCTCCTGCCGCTTTTGGATGCGTTGTTCTGATCTCTGGATGACGTTATTTATACTCTCAATGGTTTCATCAATCGAAAGAACCCTGCTGCTCTTCTTGCGGGGACTATTGATGGAAGTGTCGCGAGCAGTTCTCTTCGATGATGGACCACCGCTACATTGACCTACAGGATTTGCTGATATGTCATCAGGAGTGCGAGGACTACCACTAGGGGTTGTATCAGCGTGATCAAGGCCCCCAGCAGCTACCAACTCGCCTCTGTCACGTGGGGTGTGTCCTAGAAGTTAGACAAGGAGCTCACAACACTATGGATCTTTGAACCTCTCTGTTCCCTTTTGGCTACTTTCTTGCACGTGATACAGTGGGGGCATGTTAGTAATGAATGTGTGGGAGAACCTATGTGCTTAGACACGAGACTACAAAGAGGTTCGAGTTAGTACTCCTCGTCCTTGTGCAAGCCAAGCGGTATCAGCGGCCACCTCACTGGTTAAAGGGTCATGACCTAGGCCAGTATGGGTCTGACCGTCGCACCAATTGAAGTATGACCTTTTTGGGTCATGGTATTTTGTTTTGCAGCACTTCTTATGATACCTGCATTGTGCGGCATTGTTGAACTCATGCACAATGTTAGCCCAATCGATACTTGTGGGGGTGTTATGTTGCCAGTGGCATAGGTCTTTCTGTTTTTGGACTAGGTCTAGCATGAGGCTGGTGGTACGGTCATCCCAATGACCATCTGATCCAAAGTACAACAGAGTTGAAATGGATGAGTAGATAAAGGGGGCAACTATAGTAGTACTAGTAGAACAGGAGTTGCCTTTGCAAAACGCCACGGACGTTTTAAACGGAGGTCGGACTGCCGACTTCAAGAGGAGACCACGATGATGAGGATGACACTACCAGCGTGGGCAATTGTCAGCGGCTAAAGGCTCGACTAAAAACTCAAAACTCGTTAGCACGCTCGGCTCAGCTCAGCTCGGCTCATTATCATAATGAGCTGAGCTGAGCCAAGAATTTAGCTCATTAGTTATAACGAGCCAATTCGAGCTAGCTCGCGAGCCGCTCACGAGTCAAATGAGTTACAATTTCAGAGAAAAAGTCATTAGAACTTATATTAGTTTTATATTACTTTATACCTTACACTTTGCAAATGATTGATATGTTAACTCATGAATATTTTGTTCGACATAAGATTATTGGATATATTATTTTTGTATTACTACTATTTTTAAGCTTTAGGTAAATGTAAATAATATATTTTATATACTTTTTATACCAGACTCGCGAGCTTAATGAGCCGAGCCGAGCTAGCTTTCTGGCTCGTTAAGATAACAAGCCTCGTTAGGATAACGAGCCAGCTCGGCTCATTATCCAGCCATGTATTGTATTTTTTGTTGTTACAAGGGGTGCCTTCAGCCTATCTTTATATCGATCGAGACTGTCGTGAGGTGAGATGTGGTTAGGTAGTCTAGTCTAGTCTGCCAATTTAGGGAGCTCTATACTCCGTTATATAATTTAGGGGACATGATTTCTAGTCGGTTACAAGTTATGAATCATAATAGAATTACAGGATAACAATAGTACTAGGATTACATATGAGGAATCAAGATAGATCTTCTCCCTTTGTTGCGGAGTATCCTAGGTATTATGTACCGACAATGAGAAACTTTGAGAGTTCTTGAGTACCTTTCTTGCCAACTAATTTAATGTTTTTAGTCTAAAATCAGTCAAAGCGCAAGGTTAGCGAAATAAACATTTTCCTAGTTATTAAAAAATAAATTTGGTTTAAAATAAAGGAAAAAGTCCAAATTACTCCCCTCAAGTTTGGCATATGTTTAGATTACCCCTAAACTTACATGTGGTTTAATTTACTCCCTCCAACTATTTCAATTGGTATAGTTTACCCCTTAACATGATTTGTTATTTCTGTTTCTCCATGTATTGGTTGAGTTTCAATATCAACTTTTGTGATATGATGGAGAACATCATAAGTTATGTTAGAAAAAATATATCTTAACCTTTTACCAAAATTTTGATAGCTTACGAAGTTTTAAAACAAATTAATAGTAGAGATACAATATCATATAAAACATAATAATGAAAAAATTATAGTGCATTTTTCTAACACAAAATACAATGTCCTCTATCACCCCACAAAATTTGAAACTAAAATATAATTTGTGCATAGAGACACAAAAAAGAAAAGTCTTTTTAAGGTGTTAGTTGGACCAACTTAAATAGTTGGAGGGAGTAAATTGAACCAAATGTTAGTTTAGGGGTTGTTTGGACATAGGCCAAACTTGAAGGGAGTAATATGTAATAGTATGGACAACAGAATAGTGTGAACTGTGAAGTCCCACCCTGTCGCCCTAAAACTGTGATAGTTCAGTTCGACATGCTTCCGAAGCCGATCCGCACCTGGAATTTGCTTGTGGACCAATTCAGGTTGACCCGGAGCAAAAGAGAAGCACAAGGGTCGTGACCCTATCGACCCTCAGTGAACCTCGAGTCTAGGCTGGTCCTGAGAAATTGTGGATCTGAAGCCCAACCAAAACTTAGGACCCTCTAGAAACATTATAAAAAATATCAATATGTACATATTTTTTTTGACACTCAACATGTACCAAAGCAAAATTCATACGAAATAATTTTACAAATTAAATTTACCTTAAAAAATTTATCCATATTCCCTCTTTGTGATTCTATCAACTCATCTACTCATTTTCTCTTTTTTCCTTTAGTCACTTCTAGAAGCATACTCTCATACTGCTGAATCTAGAAAGAAAATAATTAGTCAGTAAAACTGAAAAAGTAGCACATATAAAATAATATGATCTATTAAAAACAAAATTATTCATGTATGATTAGTGTATGCTGATGAATGAATTTGAGTATCAATTGACAGAGTAAAAAAGAAGCGAAGAGAACCTACTAATTCAGCAGGCGGCAAAAGCATCGGGTGCGGTGAGCCGGGCGGTCGGCGATGGGAACTGGCGGCGGTCCATAGTCGACGGCTCGTCGAAATTCAGAATTAGAAAGAATTTGTACGCACACGTAATTGTTGAAGCCGAAGCGTTCATAGTACCGTTGCTGCGCATCATAGGAGGCCTCTTGGGCTGGGCTGTAAGCCTAGTAGGCTAGTAGCCTTAGGCCCTGTTTAGTTCCTCACCCAAAAAATTTTTATTCATCTCATCGAATCTTTAGACACATGCACGAAATATTAAATGTAGATAAAAACAAACTAATTACACAGTTTGGTTAAAAATCGCGAGATGAATCTTTTAAGCCTAGTTAGTCTATGATTAGCCTTAAGTGCTACAGTAATCCATATGTGTTAATGACAGATTAATTATGCTTAATAGATTTGTCCACATGTGCTAATGACAGATTAATTATGCTTAATAGATTTGTCTTGCGGTTTTCAGATAAGCTATGTAATTTGTTCTTTTATTAGTTTTCTAAAAACCCCTCCCTACATTATTCCGACACATTCGATGTGACATCCAAAATTTTCATCTCCAATCTAAACAGGGCCTTATTCTCAACTTACGAAACTGTATGTCAATCATTTGTCAATTGTTTGGTAGTCAATAGAGTGCCACTCAACAAGTGTCCTATAAAATGTGAGAAAATAATCTGTTATCGTTCATGCCTCATCTATGGCATTAAGACTATTTGTGCACTGAATGTTTTGGTGCCTGTTTCTCTTGCACGACAACTCTCCTTTTATAGTCAGTTAGGCCTTGTTTAGATACATCTAAAAACTTAAAACTTTACAAAATTCTTCGCCAGATCAAATCTTGCGGCACATGCATGGAACATTAAATATAGATAAAAAAGATAACTAATTGCACAGTTTACTTGTAAATCACGAGACGAATCTTTTAAGCCTAATTGCTCCATAATTGGATAATGTTTGTCAAATAAAAACGAAAGTGCTACAATGTCAAAATGCAAAAAGTTTTTGGATCTAAACAATGCCTTAGTCACTCTTAAAATATACAATCACTGAATTCAGTGCAAATGTGTACAATGTAACAAGTGTGGCTAGTGGGAAGCACAATTAGCCATTCTACAGAATAAAGTTTATTTTTATAAGCTCCAAATCAAGCATCTTGTTCAAATAAAGTTGAATCAGATCTAAGCTAGGTAATTAAGACTTTAGGAGACAAAAATTTGAAAATTTCAGAAAATAGATTTGAGAAAAGGAAGCACTGCATTTTGCCCTCCCCTGTATTTTGATCTGTTCGTAATCTGATAGAGCTATAACTAGATGTGCCTGTCTTGTTGTTGAAAATCAGTTCTGAATTAAAAAAACTGCTACATCAGTTGGGCCAATCTTTTTGTCACGCTACCATATTCTGCAGGCATATGTATAGTACATTTAAGGATTTTACTAAATATAATCTAAAATTTGGTTAATATTGGTGCTAGATTTATATGGTTCAGATTCAGAAGTCGGGGACGTTACCGCACCGTCCCATTTGCAGTTTGATGTCGCCCGCTGCATGTATGCTCCGCGAGCCGCGCCTGTCCCTTGCTTTCTGGAGGCTGCGGCCGCAGGCCAACCATGCGGGCCGGAACCTGGCCGCGCGGCTCCCACTACAGCCTCGTTCCCACACCTCATCGGCAGTACCAGACCGCGCCGCGCAGCAGCGAGCCACGCCAACCGAGGTCTCCTTCCCTTGCGGCCGCACCCGCTACTTGTTCGACGGAACGCGGCACCGGGATGCGGTCTCCTGGAACGCCATGGTCTCTGGCCACGCCAGGCGGGGTAACGTCCCCGACGCGCTGGGTACCGCAGCGCGGATGCATAGCTCGGGACAACCGTTCACGGAGGCCACCTTCGCGTCGGTGGTCGGCGCCTGCGCACGGGGGCGGATGTTCCGTGCGGGGACGCAGGCGCACGGCCAAGTGATCAAGTCCGGGTGTGAGGGCTCCGCGGTCATCGGGGCGTCCCTCCTCGACTTCTACTCCTCGTGCTTCGACCTCCGTGCAACTCGTGCTCTCTTTGAGTCTCTGCACCAGAGGAACGAGCTGCTGTGGAGCCCGATGGTGGTTGCGCTTGTGAGGTTCGGCTTGCTGGCTGAGGCCTTGGACTTGCTTCAAATTACACCAGCGCGACGTGATGTGTTTGCATGGACTGCAGTCATATCTGGCTATGCTAAGGGCACAGATCAGTGCTGTGGCAAGGCGCTGCAGCTGTTTGTGAAGTTATTGGCTGATGATGGTGCCATGCCGAATGAGTACACTTATGACTGTGTTTTGAGGGCATGTGTGAGGCTGGGAGCATTGGATTTTGGGCGATCCGTTCATGGATGTTTGATCAGATGTGGGTTTTGGTGTGAGCAGTTAATCACTAGTGCTCTTGTTGATCTTTACTGCACTTCTGATGCTTTGGATGATGCACTACTGGTCTATAATGACTTGGATAGGCCACCCTTGATCACATCCAATACACTGATTGCAGGACTTATATCCATTGGTAGGACAGAGGATGCTAAGATGGTATTCTCACAGATGCCAGAGCAGGACTCAGGTTCCTACAATTTGATGATTAAAGCATATGCTATGGAGGGAAAGCTTGAACATTGCCGAAGGATGTTTGAGAAGATGCCTAAGAGAAACATGGTCTCCTTAAACTCCATGATGTCAGTATTGCTCCAGAATGGAAGGTTGGAAGAGGGGTTGAAGCTATTTAAACAGATTAAGGACGAGAGAGACACAGTAACATGGAATTCTATGATTTCAGGTTACATTCAGAATGACGAACCTTCAGAAGCTCTGAAGCTATTTGTGGTCATGTGCCGGCTGTATATTGGATGCAGCCCGTCTACATTCTCTGCTCTATTGCATGCCTGTGCAACTATTGGAACTCTTGAGCAAGGCAGAATGATACATGCTCACCTCTGCAAGACTTCGTTTGACTCCAATGGTCATGTTGGAACAGCCCTTGCTGATATGTATTTTAAATGTGGTTGCGTGATTGATGCACGATCTGCATTTACTTATGTCACATCGCCTAATGTTGCTTCATGGACATGTCTTGTCAATGGTCTTGCACAGAATGGTCTATGGTTGGAGGCTCTGTTACAATTTGGGAGGATGCTGAAGCATCATGTCAGTCCCAATGAAATCACTTTTCTGGGTCTCCTTATGGCTAGTGCTCGTGCTGGTTTGGTTAACAAGGGGATGAAAATCTTTTACTCCATGGAAAACTTTGGACTAGTTCCAACTGTGCAGCACTACACTTGTGCTGTCGATCTCCTTGGTCGGACTGGGCATACCAGAGAAGCAGAGAAGTTCATCTATGAAATGCCTTTGCCAGCGGATGGTATAATCTGGGAAGCCCTACTTACTGCCTGCTGGTACTCAGTGGACCTAGAGATGGGTGAGAAAGTTGCCCAGAGGCTGTTTTTGATGGGCACAAAACATAGGTCTGCTTATGTCGCGATGTCTAACATCTATGCTAAATTGGGGAAATGGGAAGATGTTGTGAAGGTAAGGACACAGATGAGGAGTCTAAATGAGAAAAAGGAACCAGGCTGCAGTTGGATTGAGATCAAGGACATAGTTCATATATTCCTTGTGGACGACCAGAATCATCCTGAGAGAGATCATGTATATTCCATGCTAGAAGGTTTAGTATCTCATATATCATTACATTCAGAATGGTTATTCAAAGCCTGAATTCTTGATTTACTCCTTTATTGAAAGAATGGCTTCAATGGTTATGGATAATTACTCCTTTATTCAAAACACTGGAGATGGTGTTTGTGCCTTTGTGATCACCAATTGTTATGGATAATTAGGCCTTTACTGGGTTACTGGAAGGCTGAAAACTAGGAATGACCTTGAATGCACACAGCTGATATATTTGCTGCTTCCTACATTCCTGGATGTAAGTTCTGCATCTCCCAAAGTGGATTAGATATATAGTTCATTAAAGATCTATCTATATACAAGTTACTGTTGGAGATGGGATAATAAGCCAGAACACTAGTGCACTATTAGTTAAATTACATTAGGACTAAACCCATCCTAGTTCCAAACTCAAAGTAATCGAGCCTTTTAACTGACATTGTTAAACTATTCACACCTTTTAAAGTAATGCTTGTGATATGGTTCATTGAATGTCTAGTGGAAACATTCTGTTTTATTTATTTACTTGGTGAGACATTTATTTTTTCTAATATATTGTGCCCTAACTCAGGTATTTGGTGATGAAAGCAAAGAACACAAGGGGAGTAATTTTGATATTACTTGAAACATCAAAGGAAAAGGTCTGTCTAACTTTATATTTTCCTGAATGCTTTTGCCCTCCTTGATGTTTACTCTTTATTTTTTCTTCTCGAATACGAAGGAGAGCTTCATATCTTTGTATTATAGAGAGAAAGAACCGACCCCTTACAATCACTACCACCTCACTCCGAGCCAAGCCATGAGTGCTTGAATTTTACATGAACAGGACTTGCTCTAAAGAAACACGTGAGAGACAAGACCTGACCCAGAAAGAGCGAGGAAACAGAACTAGGACAGCCGCAGCTCGTCTCCCTGACCTTGACCCAACGCTCCCAGACTTCGAGCTCCAGCAAGTCACTAGAGGTGTTGCTCTTCTGAACATCCGCGCGCCACATGAATTACGGTCCCAGGCACCCAAAATGATGTTTACTCTTTATTACTGCAGAGTACATGCAGCCTAAGTCAGGTTCAACACATTTGCTTACATATGTTTAGGAAGGGCAAAATATGTGTGTTTAGGTCCATAATTTTGGTTTAGGCCAATGTTGATCCAAAATAGTATGTACTTATATTCCAAAATTTTCTAATTGCCGGTAAATAGTACTGCAACTTATAAATTAACAACTCACAAGGTTGTTTCCATTCCAATACCAGTTATGCTATAACTGCTACTGAATTTTGATCATTTAAGCTCCCATCAATGTGGTTAAGTTGTACTCAGTTGCGTATTTTCATGATTGGGACCTTTACTTGCCATGGATTAACAACTTGAGTGACAGCTGAATGGTCATGTCCCAGTAAACTGCAAAATGTTGAAGTTAACTGATAGATACGGATGCTATGGATTAAAAAGATCTTTTGGGGCTTCTAGAATTATTAGAAGGCACAATCATCGACACAACAGATGACTTTTATCAAAGCTCTGCTGTTCCTGAAGTTCTTGAAGCATGGCAAGTTAGCCATCAGCACTTAACATGTGATTGGACAACTTTTATGGTCTGTTTGGTAGAACTCCACTCCTTAATTCTTAGCTCCAGCTCCTTTATTTTTTGATGGAGTGATTCTAGTTAATTTCTATGAGGGAGCAGGGTGGGGAGTAGATGAGAATTCATTGTGGTGGGTTTTGAATAGGGAGCAGCGAGGAGAAGGTTTTTTAGTTCCTAAGCTCCTAGTGTAAATAGAGAAGTGATTCTTGTCTACTTCCCACCTGATTCTGTGTGAGATTTAGCTATTTAGTTGTGGAGAAGCGATTCTCATGGAGAATCTGCTCCATGGAGCCTTGCCAAACGGCCCCTTAGGATTACGTCCTGGAGATAAATTTGGTTTCATCATTGGAGCCTATGAAATTTTAGAAGAGTGTGGCATATGTACAACCTCAGTCCTGGAGATAAATTTGGTTTCATTCTACAACACATTGCTGATGATGTACCTATTGATTCTTGTATGGCTTAAAGTTATTTTTGCTGTAATCCGAAATATGTTACGAAATACTGCAGCTCTTCTAATCTACTCCCACCGTCCACAAATAAATACACGTCTCATTTTCTGAGGAGTCAAACATTATTAAGTTTGACTAAATATATACAAAAATATACTAATGTTTATCTCTACTATAATTGACCACTTTGAATTATTTTAGATCCACTAATCAAACGTCCCCGCTGAGTAGTCTAACCATTGTGTACCCAGGAAATTGTACACAGAAATTTGCCTCCATCAAAATCAATAGCTAATAAATCATTTATCCCAAAACCTATGGTCATAATTGAATGTTTGAAGCGAGGCTTCTCACCCCACGCCCTCCGCCTCATCGCGTGAGGCTTTCCCTCCCCACCCAGCCTCCCACGAGGCCACAACCACACTCTTCCCTCCAGGGTTCGATTCCCCTTGCACCCTATTATTTTTTCTCGGGGAAAAAATGAAACATCGAACTCCTCTCCGCTTGAGCGACAAAAGCCGCGTGCCTCTCAACATCTGCCGCCACCATCTTGTTCATATGCCGGCGGCAACCTCCAACACGCCGGCCAGTGATGGGCGGATCTGGTTCCCCTCTACTTCCCCGCCCTCTTCTTCTTCCTAAAACCTCTAGAGGTGCGCGCGCAAGGAGCCAACACTACTGCTAGGGTTTCAGCGACGAAGAAGCGGCTGCGTGCTATTGGAGGTGAGCGGGAAGTTGGCCACGACGTCACCGGTGGCCATAACGAGGGCATCACATGGATGGGGATCTTCGATTGAGGAGCCGCGGCGGCGGTGGTCAATGGGTGGCATGCAGAAGCTGGAATAGCGAGAGGCTCGAATTCACGTACTGCGACATCTCCGGCGGTCGACGCTGCTCTCCCCCAGCTGCACCCCCGATCTGCGATCATGCACGCGCTCTGCACGCTCCACTGCCGCACGACGCCGGTGGAGCATCAGAGCAGGACGCTGGTGTTGGTCCGCATTTCTGAATTTTTTGTGTTTTTATTCAGGGATTTCACAATACCAGACATGTGAAGGGAGAAGGAAGAAGGGAAATCCAATTTGGAGGTCTTAACAGTTACAGAGGTGAACGTACTTTGTGCTTGTTTTGTTATCCTTTCATGTTATTGTTGCATACGAGATTTATGTGCACTTTCTGCAAGTCTCTGTGATGTGGTTCCAGAGCTCGATTTCTTGTCAGTAAGATGTAGCCTTACAGATTTGCATGTGCTGCTATGCACTTCGACAGAGTCTAATATATTTTTCTTTAACCAGATCAGCTCAATATATCATTATATGTATGGACGTCCGCACTTGCAAAAAAAAAAAGTAAGTGCAGCTAGCTGAGTCTAATAAGACCTTCTGAATCTGAATTGATAATGAAAAAATGAAGTGGTTGATTGGTTTACCCGAAAGATGCATAAATCACAAACGTTTCTCTTGGTGCCTAAATATGAATATTTGTATAATACATTAACTTCATGGGAATTTATTCCAAATTTGCTTCAACTATTAGTTCACAGCCTGGAAATTTTAATGATCCCTTGCCCTCAATGTATCGAAGAGTTATGCAGGTTTTTCTTGTCGGTAATCATGACACGGTATTTGTTAAGATCATTCCTTAACACAATATCAGGTCCATGCATCTCAATCCTAAACTCAGGACTGCTTTTGTAGATTAGAGAGGATGTTAGAAACTCAGAGCTTCCTGTGTTTTCATCCTTTAAAGAAAGGCAAAGTGTTGTTTTTTACTATGAAGGATGTGCCCCTTGCCATTGTTTTACTATTATTGGCTTCCCGTATTTTCATCGTTTAAAGAAAGCTGAGGTAGGCAACACAAATTTATTCTTTGCTCTTCCCTGAAAAATTAACAGTTGTCTTTCTTCCCTTCATTGTTTAAGGTTACTATATTGCAAATATGAAATGCTTGGTGAACTGTAAATGGTCTAAATGTCATATGAAGATATTCCCTGACAGATGGCCTAACAGGCTAACACATACTATTATTTAGTTGGCCCTGACATATTTTTTTTTCTCGAACAACGCAGGAGAGCTGCGTGTCATTTCATTAAGAAGACGGAAAAACCGGTAGGAACCGGCCCAAGTACAAAAAACTCCACCCACCCACCCACCCACCCACCCACACACACACACACACACACACACACTTCTAACAGGAGACAAGGCAATTGGCCCTTAACTTGTGGCTATCTGAACCTTAATGTGAAACTTTTGGCTGGACCAAAAGATAGGGTTGGAACTATAGCTTTTTATTCCATAGAAATATAACCAATGTGAATTGGCCAAATTTTTTGTTCCAATTAATAAACAAGTATGTGCGAATCAGAATGGATGCTCTATTGTTCCATTTAGGTAGCACTAGGAGTAAAAAATAGAAAAGTATATGTAATATAGATCGCCTTACAGGAGCGAGGAGCCAGGATGTGTTGTTGTGGCAGATGCCGGTGTCGAGAATCGGTGTTGTGCGGACAAGCTGGAATTGAGAGTCATGGTCGTGTGGTGGACAAGAGCTAGAAGACATCATCATGCATTGATTTCAGGTAGGAGGACCAGGTGATGCTCTCTCACCCACTCTCCTGATGGTAGATATGGTTCGCAATTTTAATTTTGAAGGGGATCTTCAAGTCTAGAGAATATGTGAAATGGGGGTTGACTGCAAAGGTTTGTAGTGGAACTAATGTGCTCTTCTGGAAGAGGTTTGGGTGTTAGCTGTTCCACTAAGATTAGAGTTTCCTACTCTGTTTAATCTCTATAAAAAAAAGGACTGGTAAGTGATTTTTGGGCAGGGGATGGATGGAGGATTGAATGGGAAAGACTTATGGATCTATTAGACAAGGCTGCTATCTTGGAGGGGGATGATTCCTTCTCCGGGATCTTGAAAAAATCTGGAGATTTGGAAAATGAAGATCACATCTTTTTTGGTTGTATCATGGCTAGATGCCTAGATCAGGCTTGCTTCAAGGAAGCCCTGGGGTGGGACAGAGTCCCATACAATTTACAAGATTTCTTTGATGAATGGTTGCCTCTGAAGATGCAACAAGTATCATGTCAAGTTGTTTTGTTTTGCTATGGTTTTGTGGTCTATATGGAATGCCAGAAATAAAATGGGGATAGAGAAGAGGTTTCCGAGATTAAAGAACAAAGTCTTTCATAAAACTTTTTCATTTTCTTTACAGAAATGGAAAGTGCTGCTGAGAAGAGGGGGTGTAAAGTACATAGAAGACATTATTACTATCATGAAGCAGTGGCTGGAGATGTTCTGGAGCGAACCGACAAAATGGAAATTGAAGGCGTGCTTTATTATTTAAGCACATATATCTTTAGCTTGTGTGTTATTTTAGGTGTTTCTTGATGGTTTGCTGTAGCTTCAGAGTCTCTCATGATGGAAGTTTGCTGAAGACCCGCTTCAGTTTTCTGTTTAGGCGCCACTTCATAAATTGGGATCCCCAGTCTTTACTTTCAGTTTCTCCTATTCTCACGATGGAGGTTAGTATATATATTTTCAGTTTATATGTGGTTGTATGGTAATCAGTGGAATTGCAATGTAATCATTCATGATGAAAAATATTGGAATGTAATTAGAGTACTGGTTTGTGAGATCTTTTGGTGGTTCTAATTTGCACGTCCAAATATTACCGTAGCATTAGCACGGGCACGGTACTGGTATCATTAGGTTGAGCATGAAATATGCTTTCATAATATACTTATTTGTAGATACAAATATTAATATTATTTGATATATTTCTACTCAAACTTAAAAAACTTTTTGGGAAGCGAGATGTGTATTTATTTATGGACGGAGGGAGTACACACTATTATTGCTGGCAATGTTGAGATGTATTATTGCTGGCAATGTTGAGATGTAAGCCAGTTCTACAACTGAATCCAATCCATTGATTTTGTCATGTGGCTTAGCTTTAAGTTTCACTGTATTGCCAACTATATTAGAACTTTCGTTGTACTAAACTTCACTGTATGTATTTCTTTACTAATATGGAAGATATTTACCTACTGCAAATTTTTACTAAACGCCCTTTAGAGAACACACCCCTCCCCCACCACATACCACACAAAGATTTTTGCTTGTTTAAAGAATGTCAATGGTGTAATAATTGGTTACGGTAAGAGTCATCGTTATTAAGCCTTTCAATGGAAGTTGCTCAAAGCTATTGAAGGGCACTAAAGATTTGTCTCTTTTCCACAGTTTTCCCGTATATATGTGGGATATTTTTAAAAAATAAACATCTTTTTTTACAAGAAATGAACGTCTTTATTTTCTAGTGGGACCAGGGGAAGAATAGGAAAAATAATTTCACTATATTTTACCGGGAATTGGCCCTATCACAAGGAGAATATTTTTTATTGGGACGATAACTCTAAAAAGAGAAATTTCATACCTTTTCTTTCAACTCTGCAAAACTATGGTCGGGTGGCGCTAATTCCAATCACTCAGGCAAAATAAAAACAACACCCACATCAAACCCTCCCTTTTTAGAGTCAAAGTCAGCCTTTGCTTGTGTTTCAAAATTCTTGCGAAATTCGCCCTTTTTTCAAGAAAAAAAATTCTCGAGGCATTTTAGTAAAGAAAGTAATTTTTTTGTTGAGACTATCTCATGAATATAGATGGAGAGAGGTCTCCTATTCACCATTCTTGGCATCTTTCGGAGAACCAATTTACTTTGTTAAAGCTAACCTCCTGTCATGATCGCATAGCTCTTAGTAGTATCTGGCGATGCCTCTCCCCATTCTACCCTAAAATCATAGATCTCTTGCTGAAATCCATTCCAATCCTCATATATGTTGATTCAATCGTCGCTCTACTTTCGATCCTCTTAGTTTTGGAAGCTTTCGTAGCTTCAATCGGTGGGAACCACGGTGCCTGTTTGACCTCCCCCAGTGACGACAACTGCTCCCCTACTGCCACCACCACTCTTCACTACCACGCGTCGATCACCGGATTCACTTCAAACCACCTGCCATCTGCACGGTGATTCTCCTCTCCTAGTCATGCTGTATCAACGGGAGCCGAATTCACCTTTCACCTCTCTTGCCCCTATTGTTCGCTTCCTCTTGCCGATTCCGGCCATGGAAGGCGACAACCCCCATGCTCTAGTCCCCTCCTCCAATGAAAACATCCCACTAATCCACCTCTTACAATCCTCCTGATCCTCTTGGATCTAACCCCATCTTGACCTCTCCGGCCATCCTACCGAGTTTCAATCCACTTATCACCACACCACCTCCCACCCTCACTGCCACACGACCCCTACCACCTCTGGGAGCTGCTCAGCCACATGGGAATGGAGGCGTCCTAGATCCAGAGGCTGCCCGTGTAGATACACCTAGAGGCGTCCAGGATCAGGGGCCACTCATCGTCATGCCGTCCCTGACATGCTAGGGTCCCCTAGCCAATCCACTCCGACCCCGCAACCACATCGCAATAGGCGCATTAGGAACAACCTCGACACCAACTCTACCATCTCTAGTGACTCCAATCGCTCCAGATCTAGATCCCCTCCTACACGAGACCGAGCTTGCGGTCGGCATATGTTGACGGTAGATAAGTCCTCTTTTTAACCGTCAACATAACATAAGAAAGGACTAAAACAAGAATATCATCTAGCTACAGGGGTTCACACTAACAGAATTTCACGAGTTCTGGTGATTGTCTATTTCTGTAGGGGATTATTCGAAAAAGAACAAAAGGAGATCCACATGTCGGATTTACATAGGGAGAAGACCATGTCGGTGACTCAGGAATACTCTAGAAGACTCTAGGAGGCAACCATGCAAAATAGGGCCCACCTGGCAGCCAGCCAGGGGCGATAGCCCATAGGGCAGGAGCGCCGCCCCACCCCCTGAACCAATGAGGGTGTCTCACGGACCCTGCCTCCACTGCCTTTGAGGAGTAATCTTGACCATCTATCAAGGCCGGTTTGATCCGAGGGTTGTGGTGCTTCCTAGAGGGTTATATATTTAGGGCCCCTCCCCCTAGTAGAAACCCTAATTCATTGAGGAATTCAGTATCTCATTTCATCAGGAGAATTTAGAGAAGCCTTAGAGCCACCATCTCAATTAGAGCTCCATAGTTCTTTAGCATAGCTACATAAGAATAGATCTAGAAGGAGTCAAGCCTAGCTTGGAGTCTGGATCTATCTTCGTTCTTGGTAATTTTTTATTCTTCATTATAGTGTTCATTCTAGTTCTTGCTATTATGAATATGACTTTGATCAATTTGATTATATCATAATTGACTTTATTCTGTTTGTTTATGTTCTCAATTATGTTGTTCTTAGTTTACTTTGATTATATGCTTAGCGTAGTTAGATTAGAATTATGTTTATGCATAGAATCGTATAGCGCTTACTCATTGGGCCAATGTGTGGTGGTAGATATTATGTAGGTGAGGTGCCTAGACTTTATTTATCTGTGATTACCCCTTATAGTCTGGATCATGTGGTAGATCATGGGAGTGACAGTCTTGTTGAGTCCTTCGTAGTCCTCCTCCCGAGCATAAGGACTACAGAACACCACTATTACAGGAAAGTGATTGCTCTGTTCATGATTTTTCTTGGTAATATCACTATGCATAAGCATATCCTTTTCTGATGATGATGCTATGCTAGGTATAATTGCACTAATCATTGTATGCTTTGACATTATAGTTAGAATAATTAGGATTTATTCTTGTAGATCGTCCTAGTCCATGCTAGTGTTATAGACTTAGAGTACTCTATTGAGATGATTATCATATTTATATGTGGCTATGTCCTCTCATTTATCTTTTGTCACTTATCATTCATATTCATATTATTTATCTTACGTGACACTTACCATGCATGAGAGATAGATAAAGACATGGTTAAGCTTTCCATCATCACATGCAGTGCTCATTATCCAATGCATTCCCTTCCTAGTGGTAAAAATGATACCTGGATTACTCCCGGTTAAAATGCTTCGTCGGTATTATCTGTGCGCTTGCAGATCCCTTATTTATTTTCAAGAAAAGCATATACATTTAATACCAACATCTCTGCTCCATGCTAGGGATGACAACCTAGCTTAAGTGGTATTAGAGGTGTTAACAAGTATATTTTTGGTGCCGTTACTGGGGATAGATATAAAAGTCTATTCGTAGTAGTGACGCTAAGAAATACCAACAGCATAGTTACTAGGACATGGGGGACCCCTCAAGCCCTAGAGATCTTTGCGCTAGTCCTAGGAGGTTGGTTCCAGTTAGGGAACAAAATCAAAGCAGACAACATTCGCCTCTAGCCTCTCTGAACCATTACTGCACTTCTGCTAGCTTCTATGTTGCCAATCCTCTAGGAGAGGTACTACACAACCGTTCATAGTCGGCTATTGTGAGACAGGGAGCTCACTCTGCTGATGGCTTCATCAACCTGTAGTTTCATACTGGCGGTACTGCTCCTTGATAGCTACTAAGGCTCCAGCGTCGGCCAACAGTGTGCCACCGATGCCATGACGCACCTCGCCTAGAACTACTAAGGCTCAAGCGGGAGTTTCCTCAGTTCCATCATGGTGTACCTCACCCACTTACTTTGTTTGACTAAAGCCTAGGTATGCTTCATATCAGAGACTCTCGTAATTCAACAATCACTAAAACTTCTTTTAAAAACCATTTCAATCTCAATGACACTTTTGTTGTCCTAGCTCAAGGCCATTCTGGTGACCTTTGGTTGATGTGGACTGATGAAGTTGATGTTACAATCTTAGACCACAACCACCACTTCATCTTTTCCTTGTGTATAAATAAGATGAGCATGCAGCAGTATGGTCTAGTTTGTATGTATGGTGATCCCCGTCATCGTTCAACCTCTATTATCTGGGAAAATGTGCTAAACTTTGTTGTTTTTAATAGTAATCTACCTATGTTCTGCATGGGGGATTTTAATGAACTTATGCATGCTAATGAGAAGCTAGGTCCTAACTATGCTGATGTGAATCGTATACATGAGTTTTGCATGTATGTTAAGCAATGTAGATTCATTGATCTCGATTATAGTGGCCCTACGTATACATGGACTAATAAGCGTTTTTCATCTGTTCCTACTTATGAAAGGCTTGATCGATGTTTAGGCAATGCAGAATGGAGTTTGACATACCCTGCTATTATCATCTACCACCTCCCTATGATGTATAGTGACCACGCTCCAATGCTTGTAGTGTTGAACATGCAACGGCCTCGTACTAACAAACCTTTTAGATTTAAAAATTGGTGGTTGATGGAACAGGAATACCATGATATTGCCAAGCAAAGCTAGATGAAATCTTCTTCTTGCAATTTCTCTCAAAGAACAAGGTATCTTGCTACTGACCTATGCAAACGGAGAAGAGCCATGCTCAAATTTGGACCTTCTTGATCAAATTGAAACCAAAATCATGGATGAGCAATCGAAACCTCTTGCCCATCAAAACCACAACCTCTAGCACTGAGCAGCATCATGATCTCCTTGCTAAAGAGGAGGCATATCATATCCAATGTGCCAAAAAGAGGTGGGCCATTCTTGGTGACAGGAACACCTCCTTTTTCAGAGCTATTATCCTGAGGAACCGCAAGAATCACATCACCCATCTGACCAACCTAGATGGCTCCCACTCTACCACTCCTGATCAAATCACAAGTACCCTAGCCCAGTATTTTAAATCCATTTTCTCCACCCAAAGCCCTTCGCCTATTGCTGCTCAACAGGTTCACTATTCAGCCTCTGCTATTCCTCCTTCCAATTACTCCTCTGGTCATCATGTTGATACTGCTATTGATTCTAATTCTCAATTTACTCATCTTGACAATGATGATCATGACAACCAGGATAACAAACTGTATACATATACTTATTCTATGCATGATATAAATGAAATTCACTCTATTGTTAGATAGATGAGAAGCAATGATGCCCTAGCCCAGATGGCCTCAATGTTGTGTTTTATAAATCAGCATGGACATGGATTAAACAGGACATACACAAGGTAATTATAGATTTTTATGCTCATGCTTATATTCCTTCGGACATTAATAAAACTTACATAATGATCATCCCTAAAAAATCCAACCTACTGTCCCTCAAGACTATAGATCTATTAGTCTTTGCAATGTTGTCTGTAAATTATTTCCACGTCGCTAGCAAATAGATTAAAACTTCACCTTCCTGAGAAGATTAATCATGCTTAGTCTATGTTTGTTGCTCAATGTCACATTTCCTCTAACATCATTATCACCCAGGAGATTGTTCACTTCTTTCAGTTAGAGTTGGAAAGAATAGGCTTTTATTCTTAAAATAGACCTTGCTAAGGCTTTCGATAGGTTGGAATAGCACTTTATTTCAGTAGCTCACCATAGGAAAGGGTTCAATGATAACTTTATTAACCTTGTACAAGCTTGTATTTTCTCCCCCCACTTTCGCTGTTTTAGACAATGATGAACCTTCCGAGACCTTTAATTCACAAGAGGTCTAAGGCAAGGTTGCCCCTTGTCCCCATATCTTTTTGTTATGGTAATCAATGAACTTTCTATTAGGCTGCAAGAAGCTCTTCACTGCAGTAACCTAGATGGCATCAAGCTAGGCCCAAACTGTCGAGCCATCCATTCTGTTCTTTTTGTAGATGACTTAATACTTTGTAGAAAGGCCACTGTATTGGAAGCACAAACTATCAAGAACATCCTTAATGAATTCTGCCAACAATCAAGTTAGTGCCCCAACTATCAAAAGTCCTCCATCCTCTTTAGTAAGAATGTTCCTGTTAACATTAGGCATCATACCAAAGCTTTGTTCCCTATTCCTGATTTAAATCCTAATAATATGCATCTTGGACATCCGATGATTTTTAGTCACAGGGATAAAAATAAGGCCTATGACTTCACCTACAACAAGTATATGGCTAAATTTGGTACAATTAAAGCTAGTAAACTGAACCATGTTGGTCGCCTTCAATACATTAAGTCTGTCCTTTCTTCCATTCCCATTTACTACATGTCTATAGTGTTATTCTCTAAAACTTTTATTGAGAAAAATAATTCTATCATCAGAAGGTTTTGGTGGGCAGGTGTATAGGAAGAAGACAGCTCCAGTCCTATTTCTTATCGTTCATGGGATGATATTTGCTAATCTACAGATCTTTGTGGTCTAGGAATTAGAGACATACAGACATTAAACAAAAGTTAAATTATGCAATCCACTTGGAATATTGCCACTAACAAAAATCCCTTTCTTACCAATGTTCTTAGGGCTAAATATTTCCCCATAGAATCCTTTTGGAATGCAACTAATTATGGTCGTAGATCTATTTTTTGGTCTTCCATTTTGTAGGTTCGGGAGGACCTTTCCAAAAATTCCATTCATCAAATTCATGCTGGCAATACCTCCATATGGTCAGCCCCTAGAACCCTATATGGAATACCATTCATGACCATCTCACCCTGCCTGTTACCACTTCACCTTTGCCTGCTACTGTGTCTGATCTTTGGCATCCTGGCACCCGCTCCTGGAACCTTCAGTTGCTCAATAATATTTTGAGCAACCATGCTACCCAAACAATTATCTCCACTCAGCCTATTCATAGTGACCAACAGTGTTAGAATTAATATTTCACTTATTATAATCCCTTGGCTCCTGTGCCATTGCTTAGTCTCCTGTGCCATGCGCCAGGTTGGACTAGCCCCTTGGGCTGTCCCTCTCCTCTCTATATATGTAA
>Ga0182004_10000990_pt1:0-10000 | contig 19689 bp, 13 predicted proteins | sample Sormic07211540_1_FD_120479 | JGI IMG/M metagenome (GOLD analysis project Ga0182004, IMG submission 120479) | Endophyte microbial communities from Sorghum bicolor roots, Mead, Nebraska, USA - 072115-40_1 MetaG | ecosystem: Host-associated > Plants > Roots > Unclassified | place: USA...
ACACACACACACACACACACACACCGCACGCGCATGCGCGCACACACCCTAGATGATTTGGATGCATAGTCGATCGGTCTAGGCATGGGTTTGGGTTTGTGCTCTCAGAGAGGGTGACTAGTGGATTGGAGGAAGGAGGGCCATTGTCTCGAGGAGGCTAACTTAGAGCAATATTTTGTTATTTTTAGAAAATAGGGATTTTCTCATTCTTTTACCAGGTTGAAAACAGAGAAAATTACAGAGATCAAAGTGAGAGTGGGGTGGGGTCTTCCTCCTATTTTATAAGGGACGACAGTGGGTGGCTGGGTAGGTTGATATGGTGGGCAGCCGTGATTCGGTGGGCAACTGGATAAGAGCGGTTTAGTGGAAGATTGTGAACAACTAGTTACCAATGATACAAGAGCAGCTGGGTAGATGTGATTCGGTGAGCGGCTAGATAAGGATGGTTTGATGGACGACATCGTGTGAACATTGTGACATGTTTTAAATTTCTATAAAAGAAGGCGCATGTTGAATTGTGGTCCACATGGACAACTACTTAGCCATCTCAAGAGAGTTTTGGATTGTTTACAAAAAAAAATATTCGTTCAGTTTTAAGTTTTATATTTTTTCTTTAAATGAAAACTATCAATCATAAAATTTTCATGCATGCAAGTAACTTCTAGAAACATCAATAAAATATGAAAGCCTCCAAAAATTCCATCAACCACAAATATGAACTAATTTCTGGGTCTATAATTTTTCAATTAAAAATAAAATAATTCAAAATTAATGTTAGAGAAATATATAATAGAAAATAACATATAAACACATATGCGCGTGCACACCGCACACACCGTAACACACACTCTCCCTCCCCCTCTCTCTCTCACACACACACCACGTGCGCACGTCACACACACACCGTACGCGCACATACACCCTAGATGATTTGGATGTATGGTCGACCTGTATAAGCTTGGGTTTAGGTTTAGATTGTGCTCTAGGGGAGAGTGACTTGTGGATTGGAGGAAGGAGGGCTATTGTCCGGAGGAGGCTAACTTAGAGTAATTTTTATTATCTATAACTCTTATAAAGTAAAACTCCACTATCTATTTCTCTTGACATGCAATGCGTCCACCTCAGCAGTCCACTATCAACCCCACTATCTATTTCTCTTAAAATACAAAACGTCCACCTCAGTAGTCCACTATCATTTGCCACTATCAATTTCTCCTGACATGCAAGGTGTCCACCTCAACAATCTACTATCATTTGCATTAAAGTTAACTATCACAAGAATTATGACATCCACATCAGCGAGACACATCATCCACTGTGGATACAATTTCCATTATTATGCTAATAAAAGAGTTATATATTTATATTCCTCCTTCGTACCCACGACAACGCGCGGAGAATCTTCCTAGTTGTTAGAAAACAAGTGTTTTCCCATTCTATTACAAGGTTGAAATATAGATAAAATTACAAAGATCAAAGTGAGAGTGGGGTGAGACTTCCTCCCATTTTATAAGGGACGGCGGCGGGTGCTGGGCAGGTTGATACAGTGGGCAGCTGGGTGCCTGGGTAAGAGCGGTTTGGTGAAAGATAGTGAACAACTAGGTACGTATGATACAAGAGCAGCTGGATAGATGTGATTCGGTGAGCGGCTAGGTAAGGAAGGAGGGCCATTGTCTAGCGGAGGGTGACTTGGAGTAAATTTTATTGCTATTAGATAAAAAATGTTTTTCCATTTTACTATAAGCTTGATGAAAAATAGAGAAAATTATAAAGATTAGAGCGAGAATGAGGTGGAGTTTTCCTCCCGTTTTATAAGGGGCAACGATGAGCGGCAGGTAGGTTGATACGGTGGGTGGCTATAGTGAGCGACTGGGGTAGGTTGATATGGTGGGTGGCCGCCGGCTGGTTAGATTGATACGGTGGGTGGCCGCCGGCTGGTTAGATTGATTCGTTGGGTGGCTATGTAAGAGCGGTTTGGTGGAAGATAGTGAACAACTAGGTACACATGATATGAGAGCAGCTGAGTAGATGTGATTCGGTGAGTGGCTAGGTAAGGACAGTTTGGTGGACGACATCGTGTGAAAGTTGTGACCTGTTTTAAATTTTTATAAGAGAGGACACATGTTGAATTGTGGCCCACATAGACAACTACTTAACCATCTAAAGAGAGAGTTTTGGATTGTTTGCACAAAAATTATTCGTTCACTTTTATTTTTTATATTTTTCTTTAAATGAAAACTATCAATCAGAATTTTCTCATGCATGGAAGTAACTTCTAGAAACATCAATAAAATAAAAAAGCCTCCAAGAATTCCATCAACCACAAATATGAACTAATTTCTTGGTCTATAAATTTCCAGTTAAAAAACAATTCAAAAATAATATTAGGGAACACAAAATAGAAAATAATGCATAAATACACGTGCACGCACCCACCACACACGGGAACACACACTACACTACACGTGCGCACACTCACACACACCCCGCACGCACTGACATAGACCCTGGATGATTTGGATGCATGGTCGATCCGTCTAGGTTTGGGTTTGTGCTCCGAGGGAGTGTGACTTGTGGATTGGAGGAAGGAGGGCCATTGTCCAGAGGAGGCTTACTTAGAGTAATTTTTATTATTTTTTGAAAACATGGGTTTTCCTATTCTATTACAAGGTTGAAAAATAGAGAAAATTATAGGGATCAAAGTGAGAGTGGGGTGGGATCTTTCTCCCGATTTATAAGGGACGGTGGTGGGTGGCTGGGTAGGTTGATACGGTGGACGTCTAGTGAGCGGGTGATATGGTGGATGGCTGGTTAGATTGATATGGTGGACGGGTAGGTTCATATGGTGGGCGGCTAGGTTAGGAGTTGATATGGTGGGCGGCTGCATACGGATCAATATGATGGGCGGTTGCGTAGGTGGAAATCCGAGGGCAGGTGAGTAAGAGCGATTTGGTGGACGACTAGGTGTGATTTGGTGGACGGCTAGGTAACGGCGATTTGGTGGACGACGACTAGGTGTGAAGGCCATTATTTGTAATTTTTATTATTTTTTGAAAAAGAGCTTTGCATTTTCCAACCTATGAATTTAGATGGACTTATTTGTGAGCTTGGGAAAGTTATATAATATCAAATTCCAAGCCAAATAGTCAAATACATTATGTTGATTTCAATTCGTCCAAAACGAAGGGATCCAAACGACACTTAAGAGAAAACACATATTAAAATGTGGCCCACATAGACAACTTATCATCTCAAGAGAGGATTTGGGTTGTTTGCACGAAAACTATTCATTTACTTCTATTTACTTATTATATTTTTCTTTAAATGAAAACCATCTTGCATGGAAGTAATTTCATTGAAACATCAACAACCTACAAAAAATCCATCAACAACAAATATCAACTACTTATTGAATCTTGACTTTTCACAATAAAAATAAAATAAATCCAAAAAATGTTAGGGAAACAAATAATAAGAAATAATACACAGACACACACACATGCGCACGCGCACGCGCGCGCATGCGCGCGGGCGCACACACACACACTACGCTCACACTATACATGTTGGGAGGAAAACCATGTCAATTCTAGAAAGTTAAGGTGGTGTTATATTCTCTCTTGAAGGTGTCTTTTTAGAGAGATATTTAAGTTTTTTGTCATCCTTACAAATGGCACACTGTTTGCCAATTGTATACATGCATCTACAGATTTTCCATCCCAAATAGTGAAACCTCATGTGCTTTTGCCATTTTTGCTGATGTGCCTTGCCACGTGGGCATACCAGTGCGACAGCAACCCGGTGAACCCTCACATCATATCACACGGGAATTTAGGCTCCGTTTGGTTGGCGCTCGTAAATTTTAACTGCTATCACATCGAATGTTTGGACACATGTATGGAGTACTAAATATATACTATTTATAAAACTAAAAACATAGCTAGAGAGTAATTTGCGAGACGAATCTTTTAAGGCTAATTATTCTATGATTGCACACTAATTGTCAAGTAAGACGAAAATGCTACAGTACCTCTTAAACTTTAACACCCCCAACCAAACACCCCCTTATAGTTTTGCCCCACCTCCTTTTGTCATGTGGCCGACCCCAGCACAACCAAGAGACCCTCTCCCCCCATTCTCTTCTTAGGCGATGACTTGGGCGGTGGCATTACCACCATGGCACTCACCAGCTAGGTGTTTCCCTACCCAATCAGCGCTGCTCCTTTCCTTAGTCTCTCTTTCCTTTTGTACATGTGAAATCCCGACAACACCACCTATCAACTGAGCTCCTCTGCCAGCCCCTATGGCTAAAGATGGCAACAGGGAATTCCCCATCGGGTATTGACACCCCATCCCATCCCCATAGGGACAACTTCTCCCCATCCCCATCCCCACCAAGGCTGTCGAGGCGTGAGTTCTTCCCATCCCCGTCCCCGACCGGGGAATTCATCCCCATGGGGATCCCCGTCCCCGTTACAATGACCAACGACTCAGTCATAGCACATAGAAGTGCAATACCATAAAACTACAGAAAAATGCGTATGACGATGCCAAATCGAAGACCATGAAATTCTAATAGTTTTGGACACAAAAGCACCATTGCACCAGCATGCTATACATACATCATTGCATTCACAGATGCATGCATCTAGTATCACAAAGAATCATGGATCTAGACATCGGGAAAAGACTCCAACAGATCGAGTGGCATCTCCACAAACCACGTCCCAGCTGTTGCTTGCTGGCTGGATTTGAACTACCGGCCATCTCTCCGTTGATAAAGTAGCACAGCAAGAGCAGGCTCGACAGCATACCCGCGCGTGGACGCGGCAATTCGGTAGCTTCGTCCGTCAAACGCCGTGCGCCATGCCGCATTGCTCGGCCTGTCCTAGTGCGCACAAATCCAGGACCTACGCACTGCCTCCTTGCCCTAGCACACACAGCGGCCAAGTGATGATGTGCCAGTGGGTGGCGAGCTGCTGGGTGGGGGTCGGAAGTTGGAGAGGAGAGGCAGAGCCGCTGAGGCTAGTGAGGGATGGTCGAAGGAATGAATGGATTGTATTAGGGTTGCCACGGTATATATATTCGGCTGCCAATAGTTGGGCCCTTGATGGGCCTTCTCTCACTGAATCGCATTAATGTACATTTGTAGCAGCCTAGCGGGGCGAGTTAGCGGGGATAGGGAGAGCAGAACCAGACCCGCCCCCGCGATCCCTGACGGGGAAAGGATTCCTACCGTATAAGGCCCCGTGGGGATTGTTTTGGCCCCATCCCCGTCCCCTAATAGGGGAATTCCCCACAGGGAATCGGGGATCGAGGCCCCATTGCCATCTTGGCCTATGGCCCTATCCACTCCCTCCTCTACCTATTTAAGCGGCTTTGAGGCCCCGCACACGCCCACAACCTCCAACTCGCTCCTTCCCGAGCCGCCCTCTTGCTCCAGCGCTTCTACCAAGCGCGCGCGCACACACCACATAGGCACACACTCACTAACGCACACATAGACACCCTACACGCATACACACACACACCCCTCACGCACTCACACACACCCTACATGATTTGGATGTAGGGTCGATCGGTTGGGTTTGGGTTTGGGCTCCGACGGAGGATGACTTGGGGATTGGAGGAAGAAGGGCCATTGTTTGTAATTTTTGTTATTTTTTTGGGGGAAAATGGTTTTCCCATTATATTACAAGGTTTATAATCTTCTAAAATAATACAAGGCTGATGAAACAAAGAACAATCTAGGGCGGGGCAACAGAGAGGAAGGATACAGCCTCCACAAACATCACACACACCACTAGTGGCGATCCCTCTCGCGATTGAGTGTAAAAGGATGGGAGAAGAAGGAAAGAAGAGCAGTGCCAGAGGGGCCGCTTATAAAGGTGGCAACTTTCATCGAAGGCACAAGGGCACATAGAGGTTTGAACATTCCCATGCGAACCACATGTCCCGCCCTAAATCTCTCCAAAATCGCCCGCGAGGAGCCACACACAGCCATGCCCTAGAGAAACGGAGGTAGGGTTCATTTCCCTAGAGCTAGGTAGAGGGGGCCCTTTTGGTCTGTGCGAGCTAGGCTGTGGACTAGGCCAAGGACATCATACACGTGTATTGCAGCTCACGGGCACAACTAGATCGTTGGGCCGATATCAAACATGCTGATAGAGACCCAGTGAGAGTGGGGTGGATTCATCCTCCCGTTTTATAAGCACAATAAGGGTTAATACGGTGGGTTGTTGGGTAGGTACAAGTCAGTGGGCGACTACATTAGGGGTTGATATGGTGGGCGGCTAGATAGGAGCAAGTCGGTGGCCAGCTATGTATGGATTGATACTGTGGGCGGCTGCGTAGGAATGATCTGGGTGTAGGTGGGCAAGAGCAGTTTGGTGGGCAGCGGTGGACGGCTAGGTGACATTCGGTGGGCAGCCAGGTAAGATCAATTTTGTGGACGATGGTGGACAACTAAGTAGGAACAATATATTCGAGGTGGCTAGGTGGATACGATTTAGTGAGCAGCTAGGTAAGGTGATTTGGTGGACACCGTTGTGTGAATATTGTGATGTGTTTTGATTTTCTATATGAGAAAACACTGTGTTAAATTATGGTCCACATACACAATGTTGCCATCTCAATTGAGCTATTTGGGTTGTTTGCAAAAAAAATATTCATCTACTTTTACTTTTTATGTTTTTTCTACAAAGAAAACCATCAATCATAGCTTCAACGAAACATCAACAAAATGTGAAAACCTTCAAAAGTTCCACCAGCCACAAATATCAACTAATTATTGGGGTTATACTTTTGGCAATAAAAATAAATAATTCAAAAATAATATTAGGGAAACATAAAATACAAAATAAATATCGCTATAAATAAAAGTTTCTACTCCCCTTCTGTTCCTTTTTATAAGATGTTTGACTTTTCTATATGCATTATTTTCACTATACATTTAGATATATGTACTATGTCTAGATACATAATAAAAGTAATGTAAAATCTAAATGAATTGTAATTTAGAATAGAGGGAATGCTATTTATACAGGAACGACAACGAGCCTCATGAAAATAGGAGGCTTAAGCTTCACTACACTATATCTGATAAGCACTGCCTGCAAGGTCGAAAGCCCCATTACTGCTGGAATCTACGCTGACAGAAGCTAATCGGAAGTGGTGAGCTGATCTACCACTACCGGGTGGACAACCCAACAGTAATATAGGCACATCACTGCTATTCATGATATAACTTGCTATTCATGACATAACTATTAGACTAGATCATAAGCTAGTTTAGGCCACACACATCCACACGCACACACGCGCTCACCCTCACACTCACACACATCCTACGTGTTGGGAGAAAAATGATGTTAATTCTACAAGTTAATTAAGGTAGTGTCATATTCTCTCTTAAAGGTGTCATTTTAGAGGGATAATATTTACGTTTTTGCCATCCTTATGAATGGCACCTCTCTATTTGCTAATTTTATATGTGCTTCTACAGATTTTGCATCCCAAATAGTGAACCTCCTATTCTTTTACCATTTTCACTGATATGACATGCCACGTTGGCATACCAGCGCGACAGCAACCCAGTGAACCCTCACGTCACACAGGGAGACCCTCTTCCCCATTGTCATTTTCAAGCGATGGTGTGGGTGCCGGTGGCAGCATGAGCGCTCACCAGTTAGGTACATTACCACACACTTGCCCGACCAATCAAAGTCCCACGAACCACACCCAATCAGCACCCACTCCTTTCCATCATTTCCCTTTCCTTTTGAACATATGAAATCTCGACCACCATCACCTATGAATCGAGCTCCTCTGCCAGCCCCTATGGCCCTATCCCCTCCCTCCTCTCCCTATTTAAGCTGCTTTGAGGCCCCCCACACACACCCACAACCTCCAACTCACCCCTTTCAGAACCGCCATCCTGGTCTAGCGCCTCTTCCAAGCGTCAATGCCACCATTGTTGACCTTACTCGGAGCTCTTAATCTCCCTACTCCGACCGCCTCTGGCCTTGATTCCTTTGTTGGAACCACAATACATGATTTGGATGCAAGGTTGATTGGTCTGGGCTTAGGTTTTGGTTTGGGCTCCGGGGGAGGGTGACTTGGGGATCAGAGGAAGGAGGGCCATTGTTTTTCATTTTTATTATTTTTGAAAAAAGGTGTTTCCCATTCTATTACAAGGTTGATAAAACAAAGAAAAAAAATCTAGGGTGAGGAAACAAAAAGGAAGCCCGCCGAAGAAGGATGCCACCTCCACGGACACCACACCTCACCACTAGTGCTAGTCTCTCACAGGATTGAGTCGAGAAGGAAGGCAACGCAGCACCAGAGGGGCTGCTTATAAAGGCGGCAGCTTTCACCGGAGGCACGAGCGTGCAAGAAGGTTTCAGGATTCCCATGCGAGCCATCCATCGCGCCTAATTAAAATCACCCCAAAATCACACGTGAGGAGCCGCACGCAATCGCGCCCTAGAGAAATAGATGTAGGGTTCGTTTCCCTAGAGCTAGGCAAAGAGGGCCCTTTTGGTCCGCGTGTACCAGGCTCCAAATTGGGCCAAGGACATCAAACATGCATATTGCGGCTCATGGACACAACCAAGCCATGATGCCAAGGTATCAAACACATCCACAGAGACCGAGTGAGAGTGGGGTGGGGTCTTCCTCCCATTTTATAAGCATAGTAAGGGTTAATATGGTGTGCGGTTGGGTAGGTACGAGTCGGCGAGCAGCTACATTAGGGGTTGATATGGTGGGCGGCTAGGTAGGTGCGAGTCAGTGGTTGGCTGCGGATGGTTTGATATGGTAGACGGCTGCGTAGGCGTGATCTGGGTTCAGGTGGGCATGAGTGGTTTGGTGGATGACTAGGTGACATTCGGTGGGCAGCTGGGTAAGAGCGATTTGGTGGACGACGATGAACAACTAGGTAGGTACAATTCGAGGGCGGCTTGTTAGATGTGATTCAGTGATTTGGTGAACGACATCGTGTGAACATTCTGACATCTTTTAAATTTCTATAAGAGATAGCGCATGTTAAATCATGTGGCCCACATGGACAACTTAGCCATCTTTGAGAGATCTAGGTTGTTTGCATGAAAACTATTCATTTACTTTTACTTTGTATGTTTTTTCTCTCTCACACACACACATGCACACGAGCGCGCCCACACACACATGACACACGTGCACACGCTCACACACACCCCCATGTTGGGAGAAAAAAATGATGTCAATTGTAGAGAAGTTAAGGTGGCGTCATGTTCTCTCTTAAAGGTGTCATTTTAGAAGATCTGTTTCTCAGTGTGGATAACTACTTCCATGGATTCTAAGAAGATGCTCCAATATGATGGTCATTTGTGAAATAAGAATAACAATGATTTGATCAATTGTATATTTTTATGTTTATCGTTCATATGCTACTATTGGATCAATTGTCAAATAGTTGGAGGATCTAATTTGAAGACTTGTCAGAAGCTTTGATACACTTTCATGACTTTTTTGTGGGAGTGTGTTTGAGCTTTCTGAACTTTCAACGCGCTTTGTAGTGTAAGATAATCGAGCAACCACGTATTTTATCAGAGGAAGGAGCCTCCATGCGGGTTGGGAAGTAAAATTGGCCTGATCACCGGTGCGTGAGGTGAGGTAGGAGGGCCGTCGGGACCGGTACCGCTTGTGTGCCGCCCATGGGGGTGCCTTAGCGATAGGGTGAATCAATTCCTTCCATTTTATCCTTGTGTCATTCAATTAGGTACCTCAGTTTACATCTACTGCATGGGTAGCATATGCATAGACATGATCGTGTTCGTCCCGTGTAGAGTAGCATTTTTGGGGAAGAAATCACGGGCATCACACTCCCACCTACCGGTGCCTTTCTCGTGTACTCGCGGGATCGCATGGAGAGATGTAGAGCGACGACTCGAAAATTGTTGCACCCATTTGTTATATTTGGTTTGTTCTTTTTAGTTGTACTACTTAAACTCTATCTTTT
>Ga0182004_10000990_pt1:15000-19689 | contig 19689 bp, 13 predicted proteins | sample Sormic07211540_1_FD_120479 | JGI IMG/M metagenome (GOLD analysis project Ga0182004, IMG submission 120479) | Endophyte microbial communities from Sorghum bicolor roots, Mead, Nebraska, USA - 072115-40_1 MetaG | ecosystem: Host-associated > Plants > Roots > Unclassified | place: USA...
TAGGTATGATATGGGTGCAGGTGGCCAAGAATGGTTTGGTGGATGGCTAGGTGACATTCACCGGGTTAGAGCGTTTTGGTGGACAATGGTGAACAACTAGTTAGGTACAATTCGTGGGTGGCTAATTAGATGTGATTCGGTGAGCAGCTAGGTAAGGTGATTTGGTGGATGACGTTGTGTGAACATTGTGACGTGTTTTGTATGTCTATAAGAGATAACACATGTTAAATTGTGGCACACATGGACAACTTAGCCATCTCAAGAGAGAGATCTAGGTTGTTTGCACGAAAAATATTCATTTACTTTTTGTGTTTTTTCTCACACGCGCGCACACACACACGTACACGCGCGCGCGCACACACACACGTCCTACATGTTGGGAGGAAACGATGTCAATTCTAGATAAGTTAAGATGTCATCATGTTCTCTCTTAAAGGTGTCATTTTAGAAGATATATTCATATCAGTGTGGCTAACTACTTCCATGGGTTCTAAAAGGATGCTCCAATATGATGGTCATTTGTGAAATAAGAACAAATACCGCTCAAATGGATAATAATGATTTGATCAATTGTGTCGGTCATATTTTTATGTTTATCGTTCATGTGCTACTATTGGATCAATTGTCAAACAATTGGAGAACTTAATTTGAAGGCTTGTCGGAAGCTTTGATACACTTTCATGACTTTTGTTGTTGGAGTGTGATTGAGCTTTTTGAACTTTGAACGTCTCGCTTTATAGTCACTACTGGAAACTCGAATACTTCTGTAGTATAAGATAATCGAGCAACCACTTTTTTTTTTGTCTATAGTGGTGTTTTGAACTCTATCTTGTGTTTGAGATTTTAGGTTGTTTACAGCTTACTAGGTCTTATTATTCTTTCTTTTTTCTTATTTTTTTTAAAATTAATGGGCATGTCATGTCGAAGTATATGTCTAAATTTTACTTCAAACAAAACTTCCTTTATTAAAAGAAATAGATAGTATCAAAATATGCCTTTTTTAGAAAGAACAGCAAAAGCTTCGTCACGATTTCAGTTAAACCAAGAAAGAAAAAAAGCAAGTGGCCGCCTTTTTTAATGAAAATTGGACCTAAAAACCATTCGAAAATGTGCTTTTTAAAACCTAGTTCAAGGTAAACCCGTTGAAGCATATCCAATTCATTACCAGTAATCACATTGTATGCTTTCTTTTTGACCATGCGTCAAAGAACCGCCATGGCCGGTTTACCGCTAACAACCATAGCCCTAATTAAGAATAACAAAAATGTAACCAAGTTAAGTGAAGCTATTCTTGTCCAATGGCCACGTGCCCACGCCAGGGTACAAGAACCCTTGGCATTGCACAAAATCGCCCCCTCCAAAAAAGCCATGAGCTGAGCTTACAAGCTGGAAGGCCAAAATCGTCATTTCGTCATCTACCAACCTTCCATCGTCGTCTCCATCTCCGACACACAAGAACACAGGCAAGAAGCAGCAGCCGGGCCCGGCTGCGCGCGGCGCCACGCAATGGCGTACCAGGTGCTGGAGGTGACGCTGATCTCGGCCAAGGACCTGAAGCGGGTCACGTTCTTCACCAAGATGCGCGTGTACGCCGTGGCGTCCATCTCCGGCGGCGACCCGCGGCTGCCGACGCACCGGACGTACGCCGACCGCGAAGGGGGACGGAACCCGATGTGGCACGCCCCGCTGCGGTTCACCATCCCTCCCGCCGCCGACCCGCGCGGCCTCGCCCTGCACGTGCTGCTCCGCGCCGAGCGCGCCTTCGGCGACCGCGACGTCGGCGAGGTGGTCGTGCCCATGCAGGACCTCGCCGCCGCCGCCTCGCCCGAGGGCGCCGCCACTAACGGCAACGCCAACGCCAACGCCGAGCAGAGGCACCTCAGCTACGAGGTGCGCCGCCCCGTCAGCGGACGCAAGCGCGGCGTGCTCCACATCTCCTACAGGCTCTCCGACGCGCCGGCGCCGGACGCCCACGCCAACCACCCGTACGCGCACCACGCCCCGCCGGCGTCGTCCAAGCGGCACCACGGCAAGGGCGCCAACGCCGCCATCACCGCGTACCCGGTGGCGGCCCCGGGCGGCAGCGCGCGGCAGTACCCGCCGTACCACCAGCCGTACGGTCCTGGACCTGGAGCTCCCTACGGCGGCCCCGCCGGAGCGTACCCGCAGCACCACCACCAGTACGGGTACGGCGCGTATGGCTACGGCGCCGCGCCGCACGGTGCGGTGCCGTACAGGTACGCGGGCCACGGCGCGGCGCCGGCGGCGAGGTCCGGCGGAGGGCTGGGCTCGGCGGCGGGGCTCGGGCTCGGCCTCCTCGGCGGGTTGATGATCGGCGACATGATCGGCGACGCCGAGGTGGACGCGGCGTACGACGGCGGGTTCATGGACGGCATGGGCTTCTGATTCTCTGTGATGCAGTCGTCGCTCAATAATTCGACCAGAATGAAACGCGCGGCACGGGCACGGCGGCGGGCGCCATTGACGTCAAACTCGATCAAACACACCTGCTTGTTGCATGGCTGTCCTGCATTCTGAATCTGCATGGTTCCGATGATTAATTGCACTTTTATCTCGTTAATTAGTTAACAATCCTAGGTACCTAATTCGGGATGACTTTTTCACGACAATCTGTGGTTAATCTTGTTGCTTATTCTTGTGTGTGCTGTCTTTGTGTCAGAATGAAATCGGTCTGTTCATATTCTTGTAGACGCTGTGTTACGTTTTGTTAACATTAAGAGGCACAAAATGAAAAAAAAAAAATTGGAAAAGATCACGCCTTCTTAGCAACCACTTGGCGTTCAGCAGGAGTTTGCACGACAAGACCTTGGGCGCTGTCGCGCTCACCAGCAAGTCGCAGACTCACGGACTAGGAGCCTCGACGTTCTGCGTGTTTTTGATTTGTGTATCTGGTCATTCGAGCAGTAGTTGCTCAATGTTGGTACTAGCTAGCCATCTATTGGTTAATGTTGCTGAATATTGCATCATTATCACAGTATAGTACATGAATTTAATGCTAAATCTACTCTATAAAATTGTAAGATGAAACTGTGCACTGAAAAATTCTATTTTTATTTTAGTGTCATGTCTTGACAACTGAGAGGTGAAACTTGCCACTGAGACGTGATGCCGCCGGGTGCATGGCGCTGCACCGGTCACACCGACTAGTGTTGAGTGTTCTGTGTTCACGCGCATGGCGCGTGAGCGTCGATGGTGAATCTGGCGCTCAGGATGAAATCGAGCGCGCGCTCGGCGAGGAACGCTCGAAGTATGATACAGATTTACCGAAAATTTATTGGTGACATTCGATCGGTAATTTTCACATTTTTTGTTTATTTAAGAGGATTCTACTACAAAATTACACAAATCCACGGAAAGGTACGTGCGGTGCTGTGGATCACTTGATGAGGTTAGTGATGGCGGCACCGATGATGGCCATCTGCTGGCACTCGTCGCCGTACCTCGCCAGCACGGGCGGCGTCCTCGCACCGGCGACCTTGAGCGCGCCGTCGCACCGGCACACGAGCGGCGTCACGCGGCCGAACCTCTCCCTGGCCGGCTCGAACCGCCGCGCGCCGAGCTCGGCGGCGGCCTCGGCGAACGCCATGCCGACGGCGTCGTACGCCTGCGCGCACGCGCCCATCGCCGCCTTCCCCCTCGCCCCACCCGCCCCCGCCGGCGGGTCCGGGACGACCGTGCCGTCGTGGACGTCGTACACGGCGTCGTCGCCCAGGTTCACGCCGATCAGCGCCGCCGTCTTCGCCAGGCCCCACAGGTCCGCCTCCGCCGCCTCGTGGTACTCCAGGAACTGCTGCGCGCAGAACCTCGTGTCCACCCGCTGGTCCCGCGCCGCCGCCGCCGCGCACGTGCTCTCGATCGTCGCCTCCGCCGCGCGCAGGCCGGTGGAGGACCACGCCACGGCCAGCACCGCCATGCCGACGACGACGGCCGCAGGAGAGGATGATGGTGGCGCCTTCTTCATCCTCATTCTCTGAGCTGCTATGATTTGTTTGTTTTCTTGTCAAAGTTGCAATCTTGTATTGACATTATTAGGAGATAAATGCATGAGTTTGTACAGTGACGAAGTGGGGTTTGCATGAAACAGGGAGAGGCCGAACAAGTGTGTGGTTTAGGCTTTTAGCTAGTACCAGGGAGCTGCGAAATGAACAACTTTAATCACTCAAGGAAAAAAAAACCTCTGATAACACACTCTGATTTACAATTATTTGTGTGTGAAACCTGAACAAGGTTTTTATGTCAGGTAGAATATGGGCCCCGCTTGTCGGTCAGTCACGGGGTCAACTAGGCGGCGGTGGCCAGGACATGAGCGCGGCGACCGGCCTGGCGGCGATCCTCCGCCACCACGCGGCGACGGCGGGGCGCTCCTCCACGAGCGCGGCGTACTCGGTGGCCATGAGGTAGTGGGTGAACCCGAAGTGCGCGAGGTCGGCGAGGCTGACGCCGGCGTCGTCGCCGTCGCCGCCGGCAAGGTACTCGTGCTCGCGCAGCCGCGCCTCGTACGCCGCCAGCACAGCGCGAAGCTTCCCGGCGCTCGCGTCGACCACGAGCTGGTCGCGCGCGGCGCCGGCGCCGATCATCGGCAGGATCACGCAGTGCCGGACGATCTCCGCGACGGCTGGCTCGTACTGGTGCGCCTCCACCTCCAGCCATACGTCCACCATGGCCGCC
>Ga0182004_10000991_pt1 | contig 19688 bp, 13 predicted proteins | sample Sormic07211540_1_FD_120479 | JGI IMG/M metagenome (GOLD analysis project Ga0182004, IMG submission 120479) | Endophyte microbial communities from Sorghum bicolor roots, Mead, Nebraska, USA - 072115-40_1 MetaG | ecosystem: Host-associated > Plants > Roots > Unclassified | place: USA: Nebraska...
ATTAATAAAATTTTATCTAAATATATCCATGTGTGATCTTGTTTTGAAGGATTTGTTATAAGAAATTTAATGGTGCAATCGGAATTTAATTTATATCTTTGGTTTATGAGTTATGACTTTTTTTAATTTGCTAAAACAATTTTGCATGCATGGGTGAGTGGGGCCTGGGTTGATGAGATAGCCTATCATAACATAGTAAAAGGGAAGTTGTGGCTTCACCATAGATGTGGTAGATGGGTCCTCTCCATAATTTTTAGTTGTAGAGATTGGAGCAAGATAAATATAATTTTAATTTTACACTAAAAAGCATAGGGAAGCATCTCCAACAAAAAAAAGTGTACTAAAATTTGTGATATTTTTTGTTTACTGCATGGATTTACATATGTGGAGTTGAACAAAATTCGATTTATAATTTTTTAGATTTTTCTATGAATTACTATGCATTTATCAATTTTCAGCCGATTTAAAGAATAAAAGAAAAGTAAATTGGAGATTTTATATTGGGAACCCTAGAAAAATTGTTATTCTTTTTTTCTCTTTTTCACCGTACCAATTCCGGATGGGCTGATTGTGCCGACCGACGGCAGAGGCGATCGACGACGGGAGCGGACAGAAACGATTTTGTATTGGGAGTCCTAGAAAATTTTTTATTTTCTTTTTGCTCTTATACAAACGTTGGACGGAGGAGGCGACCGATTCCGCAAACCGAACGCGGATAGGAGCAGAAAAATATTGGGCAAACTGAAATTTTGACTTTTTATAAATAGGTATAGAAAAGATTTATTTCGTAAATTATAAACAAATTATATAATTAGTTTTTTATCTATATTTAATATTTTATGCATAGGTTTAAAGATTTGATGTGACGGCTTGAAAATTTTTGTAAAGTAAACAAGGCCTTAACCGGACAGCAGCAGCCTGCCGATCCTAATTCTTTTTCGTGGGCCTGGCCCCTCGCGCGCGGCCCAGGTTCCGTCCGTAGGTGAATTTTTCTTTTTCTTTTTCTTTTCTATATCCTTTTTTCTTTTCATTTTTCTTTCCTCAGGCAAAAGCTGTATTGATTCTATAATTCATGAGCTACTAATTAAATTGCATTCTCTATTACAATGACTAATAGATATATAAGTGAAATCCAACCAAAGCTGGCAGCATTCATCGTAGATAGGTGCTGCCGCTGTGGCCGAGAAGCCTCCTCCATTCATCGTGTTAACAACTTCCAAGAAATCAACCTGAATTTGCACTCAGTTCCTTAGGTGAGTTTATTCATTTTCTACTATTTCTTTACTTTTTACGGGGAGGCGTCGTGGGCTAGGTGGGATGGGATGAGACCTTTTCCACAATTTGTGCCGTGGGTGTGAGTCGTGCGACAAGAAAGTCACATATGAAGGGAGGTTTAACCAAGACAAAAAAAAAAGTTAGAGCAATAACACACTTGATTCCTTTACATACATAGTGGAGATATATGCTCCACAGACAAGAGGGAGACTCCGCGTACTCTACTGGAGAGATCCGCCACAAGCATAGCCGTTACGTGCATGATACGTGCAAAAAAAAAAAAAGGCCGGACTTGCAAAGTGTCAACCCGATTTGAGACGAGATGTGACACACGACACGTGACGTAGGAGCACAAAACAATCGTGTCACGTAAACCACCAAAGTGATCTCCCGAGAGATCCATCACATTCTATACACAAAAAGAACGTCGCGAAACTCCAGCATTGAGGTATTCCGTGCGTAAACAGCGCACGGACACATATTCGTCATGGACAAGCTCACGATCACGAGCATACTTGCACCGTTCACGGGTCCACAGTGCACATACAAACCACAAATTGAGACGCAAAAGGGTTTTGTGTCTGGCCACGGCGCCACATGGCTGCGCTCCACAGGGGACCGCCTCCCCTGCTCACCTACCCACCCGGCGGCCGCTCTCGTCCCACTGGTCCACGCACGGCTCGGCTTGGCTCCACCAGGTGTCTATCAGCCGTGGAATGAAGTCCGTTGGACACTTGGACTCGTGCAAAATGCCTGTCTTGGTTTGCATTGCATCACCAAACACCGCATGCTCACGTCTCGTCTCGAATACTCGAATGATGCAACGCTGATCTCATCCGATCCAACGGACTCCGGACAGAAAACCTCTTGGTTTGGCAGAAAAGCCATGACTAAAAACATTATTCGTTAATTTATAGCGAGAGAAAAATATTGCTAAATGATTAGCACATTCGACAGACAAGCTCAAGCGAACAGACTCAGTAATTATGTTGAGCTTGCACTAGCTACGAAGTTGATGTCCAATCTTTTATGGAGTAGTAGAGGATGGGGTGGCAAACTGGCAATGTTGTGTTTTCTTTCTCTATAGAACACATCCGTTCTTACTTTGCACTGGGAGGTGCCAGAAACGGCATGCAGCCTAGTTGGCTGGTCCCGTTAGAGCGTCTCCAATGAGATTGACGACTTCACTAGCTTAGTTGGAGGAGAGAGAGAGAGAGTAATTAAAAGAAATACTCCTATTATCTTACCTCTTCAATCCCACCGGTGAAGCAGTATTTATAAATCTCGCGCCCCTCTCATATAGTCCCGATTGATGTCAAATCGTCTTGAGAGAACCTCTCTTCTCTTTTACATGTCCAAGTCAGCTGGCGACGTAGGTAACCATTAAGGCCGCTCTTATGTCCAACTAGTTTTTTTTTATTTTCATATACAATCTATGTTTCTATTCTTATAGTTTTACTAGTCACACACTTAACTAAAAGAGTATATAAAATCTGATATATATCCTAAAAGCCTATATATATCAAGTAAATCAAACAATATTATAAAAGATGGACAATAGGATACAAAACAGCCTCTGGAAAAAAGGGTGGATCAAAGACTAAATTGGTTGTTATCTTTCTTGGATTGTCCACTAGTTGTCGAAGACTAAAAATCACACTGAAAACGATCACTACTTGTAAAAAAAGGGGATGCAAACACCCTCGCACCATCACACTTATCTTTCCTGAACTGGGACCTGTTACGTGCCATAAGGTTAGGTACATCTTTGAACTCTTGAACTTAACCTTGGCTTGGATCATGACTTCCCATCACATGTAGATTGAACATGAGGGTTTTGTTCATTTATATGTTCCATGTACTCCCTTCATCTCACAAAGAATGTAATTTTCACTTGTCGACAAGTGAAATAATATTAATTTTAACCAAACATATATAAGAAAATATTTATAGTGCATCATTTGTGTCATTAGATGTGTTGTTGAATACAATTTTATAAGAAACTTATTTGGAGATACAAATGTTAGTAATATTTTTTTAATATAAAACTAGTTAAATTCAAGAAAGTTTGGCTAGCAAGCATCTTATAGTGATATCTTTTTAAGGACAAAGAGAGTGATGGTTAATGGGTTAAAAGGAAGCTAAAAATAGCAACCACAAAAAAATAGCAACCACTCCACCAGGCACATGGAATTTGGAGGCGAGTCAAAATCAAGCTCTCACCCACCACCCACCAATAACATTTTCTTCTACTATACCAGTCAATTCTCACACCCTCAAAACCATAGAGGCCACAGCCATAAACCACACCGACCCTTCAAGTCGTGAGGCCCAACCAACCAACAAAGAGCACCGTGTTGCCCCAAAAAAAAAAAAAAAGAGCACCGGCACTCACTGCCGTCGAGGCCCAACCGTGGACTCACCAGTCACCAACGCCGGCACCCGGCATCCCACTCCCACAGTCCCACTCCCACCAAACCCTCTCTGGCTCTACAGTCCTCCACTACGGCCCTACGCCCCTACTACCTACCACATCGCCGTCAACTTTAACGCCAACTCCCCATTACCGCCGGTTCTCTATATATGCGCACGTACATGTCCGTTGGGCTCTCCAGGAAGGCAGGAACAACCGCCCACTTTTTCATCGGTTCCGGGGGAAGACCAAAGATCACACACACACACAAAAACCAGTGAGCCCGCCCTCCATCTCCGCCCCCGTCGCCATGGACCTTCTCTTCGTGGAGAAGCTCCTGGTCGGCCTCTTCGCGTCCGTCGTGGTCGCCATCGCGGTGTCCAAGATGCGTGGCCGCAAGCTCCGGCTGCCTCCCGGCCCCGTCCCCGTGCCCATCTTCGGCAACTGGCTGCAGGTCGGCGACGACCTCAACCACCGCAACCTGGCCGCGCTGGCCCGAAAATTCGGCGACATCTTCCTCCTCCGGATGGGGCAGCGCAACCTGGTGGTGGTGTCCTCGCCGCCGCTGGCGCGGGAGGTGCTCCACACGCAGGGCGTGGAGTTCGGCTCCCGCACCCGCAACGTGGTGTTCGACATCTTCACGGGGGAAGGGCAGGACATGGTGTTCACCGTGTACGGCGACCACTGGCGCAAGATGCGGCGCATCATGACCGTGCCTTTCTTCACCAACAAGGTGGTGCAGCAGTACCGGCACGGCTGGGAGGCCGAGGCGGCCGCCGTCGTCGACGACGTGCGCGCCGACCCGGCGGCGGCCACCGAGGGCGTCGTGCTCCGCCGCCGCCTGCAGCTCATGATGTACAACAACATGTACCGCATCATGTTCGACCGGCGCTTCGAGAGCATGGACGACCCGCTCTTCCTCCGCCTCAGGGCGCTCAACGGCGAGCGCAGCCGCCTCGCGCAGAGCTTCGAGTACAACTACGGCGACTTCATCCCCATCCTCCGCCCCTTCCTCCGCGGCTACCTCAGGATCTGCAAGGAGGTCAAGGAGACACGCCTCAAGCTCTTCAAGGACTTCTTCCTCGAGGAGAGGAAGTGAGTTGCTCCGATCCTTTTAATCATCTTCAATTATTACATTTGTTTCGTTTGCTTTTCTTTTGTCGGGCAACCATGCCTGTACGAGCCTGATGTGCTCACATGGTGGTTGTCCATGTCGTTGCGTGTTTCTGCAGGAAGCTGGCGAGCACCAAGGCCGTCGACAGCAACGGGCTCAAGTGCGCCATTGATCACATCCTGGAGGCACAGCAGAAGGGTGAGATAAACGAGGACAATGTGCTCTACATCGTCGAGAACATTAACGTTGCAGGTACATACATGATACATACAGACTTAAGTTAACCTCGCTTCAGGTTTAGTATAACAAAGATTATATTGTCGCTGAAATTTAGTACGTAGCCTGCAAGTTTCTGTCATATGTACTTCCTAGACGCAGCGATGGCGCCGTGTGAGGCCCAGAAAGCTTAAGTTTTGTCTACCTGACAGTCCGCCAGTCAAACACGTGATGCTACTTCTAATATAAATTATGCATTAAACAGATGACATTTCAATTTCTAAATAAACATACTGGTCAACGTAAAGTATATTAACGCACGACCTAAATGCTCTGTTTTTACTCTGCAGCGATCGAGACAACACTGTGGTCGATCGAGTGGGCGATCGCGGAGCTGGTGAACCACCCGGAGATCCAGCAGAAGCTGCGGCAGGAGCTGGACACGGTGCTGGCGCCAGGCCAGCAGATCACGGAGCCGGACACGCACAACCTCCCCTACCTGCAGGCGGTGATCAAGGAGACGCTGCGGCTGCGGATGGCCATCCCGCTGCTGGTGCCGCACATGAACCTCCACGACGCCAAGCTCGGCGGCTACGACATCCCCGCCGAGAGCAAGATCCTCGTCAACGCCTGGTACCTCGCCAACAACCCCGAGAGCTGGAAGCGGCCCGAGGAGTTCCGGCCCGAGCGCTTCCTGGAGGAGGAGAAGCACGTGGAGGCCAACGGCAACGACTTCAGGTACCTGCCCTTCGGCGTCGGCCGCAGGAGCTGCCCCGGCATCATCCTCGCGCTGCCCATCCTCGGCATCACCATCGGCCGCCTCGTCCAGAACTTCGAGCTGCTACCGCCGCCCGGGCAGGACAAGCTCGACACCACCGAGAAGGGAGGCCAGTTCAGTCTCCACATCTTGAAGCATTCCAACATCGTGTGCAAGCCAAGAACGTTCTAATTAGAGCAGCACACACGATCCATTGCATTTTCATGTACTATATACTCCTTTTTATTATGTTCTTCGGGCTTAATTAAGTATTGTTACCTATCCTATGTAGCCAGTAGGAGTACTAGAAAAAAAAACTCTGGATAAGGATAATAATGTTATTTGCAACAGAGGGGATGGAAGGGGAAATCTGATAATTATTCAGTGAAACGTTCAGTTCGTGAAAACGGGCTCGCAAAGTTAATTTATCCCGCGCGCTTCGTCTAATAACGATCATTTATCTGCTGCAAGCCTGCAACAGAGTTCTACCAGAAACGATGCAGTTTGTTGTCGCACACTCAATGACTTTCTGAACTTCCTCCTGCAGGATATTACGACTATAACCTGTACAAAGGAGAGTGGTATTATTGCGGTTTTCTTTCGATTCAAGCAAAGCAATAGTTGGCACAGACCAAAACAGTAGTGAATTAGTGATGTTCAGTCCCTCCTAACCTGAACCATCTGTCTGTTTTTGTACCTGAATGCGTTGTCTCTTGTGTTCCTCTGGTGTTCATTGTTTCTTTTGATTAAATAAAAGATTAAATTTGCACACCTACAAAACTTCAAATGCTTGAAAACGGAGCATATATTTTATCTAAAGAGAGGTGGGTTAGGACTTATGCACGTCAAGATATATTTGGATATGCTCTAGATATATCTAGTGCGTCTATTATAATTCTACCACTCAAAATAAGCATACAAACTAGTACCAATCCTAGCAGCTGTACATGGCGCATAATCAGAAGTAGAGTACAACATTGCAAATTGCAATAAATAAAATGTGGTAGGTTGAAATATCAACAACATAGGTTTTCGAAAATTAAAGATTAACAACATAGTGCAAAACCCCTGAATGCATCTAGGTTTCGATTTTGGTTTTGGGGTTTCATAAATAAACACAAGTGCTTGTGACTAATGTGTGTTTTGCAATGGTTATATCCACATTAAGATAGTTACTTGTCGGCCACATGGTTTTCTTGGCCGCGATAATGTTATAGATGGACGACTAGAGTGTTGACCATGTATCGTAACAGAGTACATCTAAGGATGCAAACCTAGGTCCTTGGCCAAAAAAACACTTTATATAGTCATGGCTCAAGTTAGAGTTAGGTTATCCTTTGATTAGTCTGCAGGGTCACCATCCTTTGATTTGTGAGACCCCAACATGCGAGTTTAATCTTATTTGGAATATCTTAGATTGCATACTTTCATGTTATTGATTCACAATACAAAATAGCCTTTGTGGCAAAGTCATCTGGGTTGTGCCAAAGTTATAAGTAGAGGAGACGTGGTGTCACGATTGTTGGGTTTGAGTCTTTGTGTTATGAAACCACATTGTGTGTGTCCACTCCCCACTAACTGAGAGTTAACCCTTCACTCTTGGACACCCCCATTTCCATCAAGTGGTAATCAGAGCTTTTGGTTGTTACTGTTAGGTTCATCCTATATATGTGCCTTCCATAGCTTGTTTGGAACTACTCTTTCACCTCAGCTATCAGACGCATATAGAGGAATTTGCGAAGTGTGTGTGCGCCATCTAGATCTACATTGTCAAATTTGTGAGAGAGTGCTTTGTGTGCATTCGGTATTCTTAGCTTTATTTTAATCAAGGTACTGTTGAAGACATGCTATTCTTAGTGTTTGCTAGCACCTACATGCCTTGGTCGAGGACTAGGTGACCTTTTCAAAGGAGTTTCTTGTTGTGAGGCTCATAATGATGTATATGGTTTGAAACTCATCGTTCCATAATAAAAAATGGGTATTTACTAGTGGTGACTTGGGACTTTGTAATTCAAGAGGGCTAAATTGAGTCCTTTTGACTTTATTCGGTGCTCCAATGTAAACTATGAAGGTGTAATAACAACCTAATACTAGAAAATAAAAAAAATGGGTTGTCACTTTATCTCTTTTACGTTTTCGTATTACTTTCATGTCTTAAGCTCACACTTTGTTTCTTGTGGTGTGCAAGTTCTTTGTGTAACTACCGTTCGCTTGTCTTTTCAACCGTACTTTTCTGTCAGTCAACCGTGTTTTCTCCCACGATGAATCAACAAACAGTATTTTCAGCCGCAGCTTTTCAGACCAGCGAACAAAGTCGGCTAAAGTTGTTACTTTGATTTTTAGCATAACCTACCCCATTCTTGGTAAGGGATCCCTCCATGGTATCCAAGGAATAAATGTGATGTCATTGCGTCAAGACATAAATGCTATTGTTTTGGTCAACAAACCATATGCTCTTGATCTACCTATGCATAGAAATGGACCTTGATCATGTCGAATGAGGGCACTTCTTATAGTGAAAATTCTTAGAATCACTCCACACTAAAGTTGAAAAAGGTCAGCAAAGTATGGTTGTAAAAGGCTCAAGGTGTCAGCAAGATATAAAGGCATGATGCGCCAACAACATCACGTAGAGATCAAGGACATCACTTCTTGCACTATGCTCCTCAAATTACTATGCCAGGGCCAATCACTAGATATCAATCACAACAATTTACATTCAGTTAGCTAAGTTTTTTTGTTAGCCCAAATATTTAGAAAAGATAAAATTTACATAATTATATAGTGTATACCGTACTTTACAGTTCTGCCTATATCCTGAGATAAATGCTAGCTATAATACTACTTCACGCTGAAACAAGCAAGACAATTTTCAACGTGTTTTACAAGCTAGAACCAACATGATTTATTTGGTTCGGATTTGGCCCATTTCAATGACTTACACTAACACTATGTTATGTATTGACCTCTCATTCTCATACTTTCTTTGCTAGTGTGACGAAATTAGAGTGTCCAACATACTTTTTATGCCTATATAAAAATTTGTTTGACAATATTTGTATCTGTCTTAATCCACATCTGCTTCGGCATGATCGCAAAGGTGGACATGCATGATCGCAAAGGTGGACATGCATGTCCACAATCTTTTCTCACATGCATGAAGCATTAAATATAAACGAAAATAAAAACTAATTGCACAGTTTAACTGTAAATCGCGAGACGAATTTTTTGATTCTAGTTAGTCTATGATTGGACAATATTTGTCACAAGCAAACGAAAATGCTACATTAGCAAAATCTAAAAAATTTTTGTATCTAAACAAGGCCTTACTTTTCAAAATACAAATGCCTCAGAACTAGCTCACACGTGCATGTTCATTGCAAACCATACAATTTGTTGTGTCAAAAACTCAAAATAGTCGCATATCTCGTCGCAATTAGCTAGAATGAGTTGTGTGCCTGCGCTCCTGCGTTGTCTGTCCAGCTGCTGATTCTCCCACGAGTCTAATCATAGGCCAGGGGTAAAAGCGAAAATATTTCTGTGCTCTCTTCCAGGTGGGCCCCTTTCTCTCCCCCCTTCTTCCCCTTCTCCCCTCACCCTTTCTCCCTCGACGATACACTTCTCCGCCGCCCCGGATCTACCTCGCCGCGTCGGCGCGCAGCTCACCCACCGAAGCGAGGAGGCAATCGAGGCGGACAAAGCGCTGCACCAAATTCGACGGGGGATCGAGCACCGGAGGCGTAGTGCAAAATGTTCAAGTTCCTCAAGGAGGTGGTCGCGGGATCCGGATCGGGCCTCAAGGACTTCCCCTACACCATCGGTGAGCCCTACGCATCAGCCTGGGGCTCATGGACACACCACCGCGGTACCTCCAAGGTACTCTTCCGCAGCGTTCCACCCCTTCCCACCCGATCGATCAGTCCTCCTTAGATGTGTCGTTGTTTTGCTTCGTCGACTGGTACGGTTCGGTAGAACTGGTTCCGCTGGTCGAATTCGTGGAGGAACGAACTGTGCACGCTATGCTTCGCGTGTACTTTGCTGTGCGGTTCATGTGCTATGTGGTTTTCATACGCTCTTGATTTTGTGGGTGTGCGCTCTGTAGCATTTTGAGCACTCGAGTGCTATTTTAGGGGCAGGTGTGACTATGTTGGACTATTTGCAAGCTTTAGTAGCCCTTCAGAAGCATAATTTCTGGATTCGTTGTAGACTTGATTCGAGGCTAGTCTGGTTAAGCCAATGAAGGGTATTTGGTTGTACTTTAGATTTTGTGTGATATACGTAGCTGTGTGCAGTTATTTAAACTTCGATCTGCTTGTTTGACTATGGAGCTCATTTACAGTGCCATGCCATCCAACTTGGTGAGGGTCAAAGGATATTGAGGATGTTACTGCTGCTAGCTCTTATGTTGCATTCACCGTACCATCTTCATCTGCTTGTTTGACTGTGCACACATCTTATCTCACTATTACATCACAGCACCTGTAGGCTGAGAAGACAATAAAATCAAATAAACGCAAAACCTTGGATGACATGCAAAACTAGTAATTCCTACTATATTGTCAAATACACAGAAGTTTAGAGAACATGGGTCGCATTACCACCCAGGTTTTTGTCACTGTGATATTGCGCACTGTTAATGGAGTTTTATTATTCATCCTAGGTTTACTGTTAATACTGTTTTTTCATATGCAATTTTGATTTCTTAAGCAGTCTATCCTTTTTCCCACCAAATGATTATTTTGTCTGAATTTTTAGATTTGTATGCCATTTCCAACATTGTTTGTTGTATTGTCTTCTCCAGGATGATGGGTCGCCTGTGTCAATTTTTTCTCTGTCAGGGAGCAACCCTCAGGACAGACACATGGTTGCTGGTCGCAATGGTGTTAAGAGATTACGAACAGTAAGCTAATAACTTCAGTCAGTGGGTGTCTGATTACCGATATTCAATAGTGCTGTACCTTTTATACTTGAGGAGCAGTATGTGGTGGCGAAATGTCAAGTCTTCGAAAAAGAATGATGGCAACATAACTTTCTTTCAGAAAATCTAGACATCATAAAAATATATAGGCCAAATGAGAAGGCAAAATGCCAAAAAAGAAGGAAATGTTTTGTTTGGCGATATTTCAGCATTCAACATTATGTTCCTCTATGTGCTCTTCCATCCACAACACTACTGAATTGTTTCTGTTATATCTTACTTTCACCAGAAGTAGCATTTTCTACAATACACATGTTTCTTTTTTTTTGGGAAGGGGGGGGGGGGGTTAACTTGACCTTTTGTTTCCTCAATATATGCTAAGTCAGTGCAGTGCTGCTTTGGTTACTGCAGGTGCGACATCCAAATATCTTATCCTTTTTACACAGTACTGAAGCAGAAGTTGCGGATGGACCTGCCATGAAACACACAATTTATATTGTAACAGAGCCTGTTATGCCACTTTCTGAAAAGCTCAAGGAACTGAATCTTGGTGGTACACAGAGGTACCATGGGCTTCTTGTAGTTGTGTTTATCAAAATGTTCTTTTCAGAAAGAAAAATTCTGCAGTTTCCAGCATTTTTTTCAGTAGGTTTTAATTCAGTTCTGTTAATGTTTCCTTTTTTTGGAACATAGAACTACTTTATCATTATGGTTAATGGTGCAGAGATGAGTACTTTGCATGGGGGCTTCACCAGATATCCAAAGCCGTGAGCTTTCTCAATAATGACTGCAAACTTGTAAGTTCCTGCATCAAGTTGAAGTTTGGAACGTAATATGCAATCTGGCTCGTTTTATTCTCTCCTTAGATGCAAGATAAAACATTACATTTTGTTGCTTTGTGCCATTTCCATGTAGATTTGCATTGATTTGTTGTGATAATCCCTTCTTGCTTGTAACAATTGTTTTATTTAATTATAGATGATGAAGCGATCTTATGAAGCATGTGGTTGTGAATTTGTGTATGCTGCTTACAGCAGTTGTTCTTAAAATAGGTTAGGTTATTTGTTGTATCGACCTAGAACATTTCCATGTTTTGATTATTGATGTGGTCATGTGGGTGCCTTGTACATATGTTACTGGATCATATAGTCATTTAAATCAAAACAGTGGGGGTCTTAACACATAATTAGAAATCACAAATGCTGTAAATGATTTGATTGTTAAATGACCTGTTTCATCACTTGACCAATATAGGTTCATGGGAATGTATGCTTGGCCAGTGTTGTTGTTACACAAACCCTGGATTGGAAGCTTCATGCTTTTGACGTTCTGTCAGAATTTGATGCTAACAACGAAGCCTCTGGTAGCCCCATGTTGGTAAGGACTTGATCCACACCTTTATTTATATTAATATTAGTACTCAAAGTCAAACAGTGCTCCTACAAAATGTATTTGAAACTTGTTTTATTTCGACACCTGTTGTGTTAAGGTCAACTTTAACCAAAAAAGTTAGAAGGGTTTAATTCATATTAGTACCATGGAAATCGAGGGAAAGAGATGGACTATATAATTTCATTCCTTGATAAATAAAGTAATAAAATATTTACTTTATCTGATGTGTTTTTCTTTTTGCAGCAATTTGAATGGTTAGTTGGAACACAGTACAAGCCAATGGAGCTGTCAAAGTCAGATTGGGCTTCAATTAGAAAATCACCTCCATGGGCCATTGATTCTTGGGGACTGGGTGAGCATAAATAACTCTTAATGGTTCCTCCTCATGTATGGCATGCTTGTTATGGTTGTGCTTACAATTTTTTTGGTTGCTATATATGGGAGAAGTTGTGTTCTAGTGGTTAAATAATAGTACTGAGCTTTTGCATTCTACATAAATGTCATGAGGGGCTAAATAAAAATGTCAAAATCAAAATACAAATTGATAAACTGATGCCATTTGAACTTGTCTGTTGTTTGCTTTCGGTGGTCTTCATCATTGGTTGTTATTTCCTGAAAGCTGAAACAATGAGAACATGACACTCATTGCAGGTTGTTTAATTTATGAACTCTTTTCTGGTGCAAAGCTGGCTAGAACAGAGGACCTTCGAAATACTGCTTCAATCCCAAAGGTTAGCTCACATGATTTCACCTCGTCACTTATTTCGCACCGTGCAATTACCTTTATTGGTTTTGGAGATACCCACTGTTCTAACTGCAGAAGTTTGTATGCATTTGTGCCTTTTTGGTTATTGACTATTTTCTACCCTGTAGTCTCTACTTCCAGATTACCAGAGGCTCTTGAATTCCACACCTTCTCGTAGACTAAATCCTTCAAAACTTATTGACAACAGCGGTAAGCCCAACATATTTTGCATGTCGTTCAGCCAACTTTTGGGGTGACATTTTATCTAGTTATAATACATTCTTCAGTGCTTAGTCTTACCACAATTATTGTCCTCGATGTGGGAACTGCATTTGTTCAAAAAGCTGAAATGGTGTCTTTGGCTCTCTGTTTTCAGAGTTTTTCCAGAATAAGTTAGTAGAGACCATCCAGTTCATGGAAATTCTTAATTTGAAAGACACATTTGAGAAAGACAGCTTTTTCCGGAAACTCCCCAATATAGCTGAACAGCTTCCCCGTGAGATAGTCCTGAAAAAGGTACTTCCAAAGTCTCAAGTAGAACCCTCCATTCATCCATTCATGATTATTCTCTACCTTTGTTTATTTGTTTCAAACCAGCCAGGTGACCTTATGTGTATACTTATTGTTTGGGTTACTTTGTGCACAGCTGCTCCCTGTATTGGCTTCTTCTCTTGAGTTTGGTTCAGCTGCCGCTCCAGCCTTAACTGTTTTGTTAAAGATGGGTTCCTGGCTTCCTGCTGACCAATTTAGTATCAAGGTGACCTTTTTCTCTACTTATTATTATTAACACTGCTTATGAATTATCAAGTAGTCTGATTAGTAGAGAATGCTGGCTCTTTCCAGGTCTTGCCAACTATTGTCAAGCTTTTTGCCTCCAATGACCGAGCTATCCGAGCATGTCTTTTGCATCACATAGATCAGTTTGGGGAATCGATGTCAGCTCAAACTGTTGATGAACAAGTATGTGATATACTTTATTGACAATCGGACATCTGTATTTATTCCATAAAATTGTCTGCATAAATTTATCTATCTAATGATCTAATGTTCCTTTTTAGGTTTTTCCTCATGTAGCCACTGGCTTCTCCGATACTGATGGTACTATTCGTGAACTGACATTGAAGTCAATGCTCGTATTGGCACCAAAAGTGAGTTGCTTCTATCCTCCTGTTGGGTATGGGTCTATCAGTGAGATGTAGTATAAACTGACTGGACCTTAGTTATGAAAAAGTATAACTGTTTTGTCAAATTTTCTAAATTCGTTATTTTCTTGGTTGTGATTTGTACTCCAAAGAAACAAAATATATATGTATTAATTTGGTTACCAATATTGTCTTGTGTCCAGTCTTATTCTGTAAATGTGTTTTTTCGAAGGTTAATATTATGCAGGGTTAGGGGTGAATTCCTATAATCAATTTGGTTGTATGAACTCATATCCTTGCCTTTAGATGCAGGAGCATGCACATAACACACCACAATTTACCATGACATGCTTTAATGGAATACTTCTAGGATTTTAGATCCTCATGCACTGATTTTTGTTTTCTGCCCAAAACTATATTACCTGATGACTGATTGCCTGATCTGTTACTGCAGTTATCTCAGCGTACAATCTCAGGATCTCTCTTGAAATATCTCTCTAAGCTACAGGTGCAGTTCACTTTTGGATTTGAAAAGGTTTGTACTGCAGTTATGGTAGACGCTGCTTTCTTTGACAGGTGGACGAAGAACCTGGAATCAGGACGAACACTACAATTCTTCTTGGCAATATTGCAAGCTATATGAATGATGGGGTCTGTCTCAAAGATACAACTATTGTGTTATTTGTATTCCTTGTTGATTATCCTTTTACATGTTATGTTCTAATTAGACATGCTGAACATGTTGTGTTAGGGAATTTCATGGAAATTGGCTTTTAGAGATATTAGCAAACGTGTCAGTACGTTGCATTGGAACATACAACATCACCTGTTCCAATACATCTTGGAATTAGACTATGTACCATGGCTAGATGCGTGCTGTTCTAACTCATATGAGCACCGGTTGTGAGTTTGGGTCACGGACAGGACAATAAACCAATCAGGATTCTTATCTCTAATTCATCATCTACTACCGTTCTTAGTAAAACTGGCTATAACTATTATGCTTGGGGAAGTGGAGGGACGGACTGGGGGAGAGTAAAGGACGGAAATTTGGAGGAAGAAATTTTCTCCTTTTAATATTAGGTATATAGCCATAGATGTCAATCGTGTGTAGGGGAAAGTTTTGGAGTTTCTTATACTCTTGTTATCCATTTGTTTGAAATTTGCTTTAAACACAAAAAAGGGGTACAAATATGAACACATCATTTGTATAGGCTTCGGCTTCCATGTTCAGGGTTTTATGTTTCTGTTGAAGAGACACTTTTTTCACAGCTGACCTGACTGGTACACCTGGTTAAGGGTATTCAGCACTATCTATTGCTGCAGAAACATGATTACAGGACAAAAAAATATTATGAAAACTGCCTCTATGGATTAGCCCGTACATATGAAAATAGAACTGTATCCATATTAGCCTGGAGATGGATTTTATTTGCTAATTCACATAGTGTTTGCCTCTTTGCTGATAAGGCTTTGTTATCTGACGACAGACCAGGAAGAGAGTACTGATCAATGCATTCACAGTTCGTGCATTACGGGATACCTTCCCTCCGGCCAGAGCAGCTGGTACATACCTTTGCAAACGTGCTGTTTTAGTCTTGTTATAGATCTACAAGTATGTTTCAGTGAGCAAGTGAATGCTTTGTACCATACATGACATTTATTTACTCTTGCTTCATGGCAGGAATCATGGCACTGAGTGTCACTAGTTCATACTATGAAGTGACAGAGATTGCAACTCGCATCCTTCCTAACATTGTTGTCCTCACATTTGACCCAGACAGGTAATCTCAGTCTCTACTTTCTCCTTGTTAGCTGGTAATAACAGGCTTCATCCCTGTAAAACTTCTGGGGATCTGAAATAGATGATTGTGTGTAAGGTTTTATGGTGTTAGACCAGGCGCCCCATCTTGGGCACAGGGAAGGTGTTTTGGTGAAGATTGCACAAGTGTAGCCAGCGTATTTTTCACACATATATGTTAGACAGAACAAGGAAGGATAGGAGGCACTAGTCTATCTTGGGTCTTGGCTCATCACCAACTCAAGCCGAACAGGACTCTGATCACCAATCCCTCATACCCTGTGCTACTGAATACCTACTACTACCAGGTCATTGTGCAATGCCAACCCCTTCACTGGGCTGCTTCTGGCCAATGCATTCATTCCAATCTTTTGGCCTTGGATTATCCACACCATGTTGTAAAGTCCTCATCAACCAGCTGTGGTGTGAAGTCCTGTAAGCTGACATTAACGACCTTACCATACCTGCTGAGTGAGCACACAGCCTGTTGGCCATCCAGCACTGATTATGGATGACAAGCCAGATAAAGAATTTTGACTTTGGAGAAGGCCAAGTTTTCCAAATGCGCCGACAAGGCTCAGAGGTCACATGTCCAGTAAAGAAAGCCTTTTAGGTTTGGTTTGATATATGCATGCTAATCGCTAATAAATAGTAGCACTTGTTACATTCAAGTCGGTTTAGATTGTTGGTGTCAGCAAACTTGAGTGCATGGCACCATTCATTCCATGTCTGTATATGCATTTGTCCATCATAGTCTACTTTTTTCCCCTTTTTGTGGAGTGAGTTTTGGTTTTAACCTATTGTCATAACTGTGGGCGCACAATTCAGTAGCATGCAGCACAAAGATCAAATTGGAGAAATTGTTCGAGCACTAGATGCACAATTGCTAAAAGAAAAGTGCTTGATTCCATTCCACTTTGAATGCAACAATATCTTGCTAACATACTTTTCTGCACCATATTTTAGTGTTTTGGTTTTTATAGCAAATTTCTTTGATGTTTCTATTTCTATAGTGATGTCCGAACCAAGGCTTTTCAGGCTACCGATCAGTTCTTGCAAATAGCAAAGCAACACCATGAAAAGGTATGCATATCTAGTTTCCTACTTATGACCTATCCACTTTGCTGGATCACTTGAACCAACCAATATTTTGCTTTTAATGGTGTGCCACATGTATTTTCTTTTATGTTCTGAAGCACCGATTGTCTTACGACTTGAGTAAGGCAGAAGGTATAAATCACAGAATAATATTCCTCTGGACAATACCAAAATGAAAACACATACTCTAAAAGCAATTCACTGCAGTTGGTTCTGGATCCTACCGAAAAATAGAACTGGCAAGCATTCGTCAATGCTAGTTATTTGAACTTTGTTCATCTAGATTCAAGGGTTTTGGTACTTTTCATGGTTTAGATCATAGGTTAAAATGTTTTTAGAGCCTCTCCTTGGGATAAGGTCATCTACTGTATTTTTACTAATGTAAATTAGTAAATATTCTACTTTTCATTTCTGTACTGTTGATTTTGCTCTTCCTATGTTGTCTAATGTTTTAATTTTGTGTCCTGTAGCTTACTACAGGAGACAACAGGGTGGCTGAAAGTACGGGTGTTAAGTTAAAGCCTGGAAATGCAGGTTTACTTGGGTAAGCTATCTTACATCTTGGCTGCCAAAAGGAAATAAATATTGTTTATAATCGGGGCCTGTTTTAGTTCACTGCCACACTTTGCCACAGTTTGAGTCAATTGTTTGGTTCACTGCCACACTTTTGGCATGCCACAGCCCCACCCATCATAAACATGTTCTTGCCACACCTTGTGTAAGGTGTGGTGAGCAAATTGTTTGCCACACCTTAGGCAAAGTGTTGTGTGGTAGGGAACCAAACAGATCAAATCATTTACGCTTAATATTTCTTATTGAAAGCTTCGCCCAATGCATCATGGACTTCTGAGTATTAGTAATAAATTTACCTGCATTTGTGAAAGAGTTGGGAAAATATGCCAGTTTTAAGCAGTAACCACATACTGAATGATATGTTATTTTAGTCTTGTATTCTACTGTGTTGTTTATTCAAACTTGTCTGTATACAGGTGGGCCATGAGTTCTGTTACACAAAAGGGTAAACCTTCTGACCACGCCCCAATATCTACTGCAAATGCCAGTAATTCTCAAGCATCAACAACTTCGACTGCCGCTCCAGGTATTGGTAATTTAATTATCACAATTGCTTTCATCCATAACATCACTACCGTTCTCACATGCATAGAGGGATGAGGTTTAGATTTCTAAAAAAGAGGATTAATACAGTACTCCCGTCAATTCTTTTTTAATTGTTATGAATACTTTTGGTTTCTGGATGCATCTGACATCTAGCTTTTACAAGTTTGTATTGTGATTTACTAAATAATTTATACCTCTATGAAATAATTTCAATAGAAAAAATTGTTAATATGATTTTTCATATAAATCAAACTTTAGAGGTTTCACATATCAATGGTCAAAATTCAGAAATGTGTTAATACGATTTTTCATATAAATCAAAATTTAGAGGTTTCACAAACAAGAAAGAACAGAAAAACCATGACAAACAAGAACTGATAATGCCATGTGTTGTTATATATTTTGAATCCTAACCTTGTAGTATCCTGTTATTAGTACCTTCATGCCCCATTGCAACATCTATCCTAGTATTTTTTTTGGGACTATTTGAGTGTGAGCACCTGTAGTAGTTCTGTTCACTTTAAAAGATCTACAATTGAGTCTCAATTCGATTGCCAGACACTCAGGCTTCCACACTAGCGTATGCACCATCCACATCGAACTCCCTTGATCAAGCTGCACCAGCATCAGCAAGGTCTTCAGTAGATGGGTGGGGTGAGCTTGATGATGGTAATATCCATGAGGAGAATAGTAGTGATAAAGATGGATGGGATGATGTAGACCCGTTTGAGGACAAGCCATCCCCATCTCTTCTATCCAACATACAGGCTGCTCAGAAACGTCCAGTGGTACAACCAAAGCAAGCCGGTAAGTTGCTTTTGTCAAGTGTATTGTTTTGTTTCATGCAGTTGCATGGTCATATTTCATTACAATTGTACTATTGCAAACATCAAATTCGAAATTACCCACGTGTGAACTTCGCATAGGGTGATATTTCCATCTTTTACATCCTTGTGATTGTACCGAACTAGATTAATGAGATAACCATTTACTTTTGCCGGTTTTCTTCTCTTGATTTTCTCAAATGCAGTTGCAAACTCATCTAAATCCAACCCACTAAAGGCGCCAAAATCAGAAGACGATCCTCTATGGGGTCCTATAGCTGCTGCACCACCCAAAAGTGCAGTAAAATCTGCAGACATCAAGCCATCAACATCACATAATGATGAGGATGACCTCTGGGGTTCAATAGCGGCACCTCCTCCAAAATCATCTGGGAAGCCTTTGAAGCCAGCTGCAGCGAATAGTGACGACCTATGGGGTGCCATTGCAGCACCTCCACCAGCAACCAAAGCCAGACCCTTAGCCTCATCAGGTAGGGGCCGAGGAACAAAGCCAGCGCAGCCAAAACTTGGTGCTCAAAGAATAGGAAGAACATCCTCAACTGGAATGTGAGGGCTTACGATACCAAGTGTTGTACAAGAATGCAAAGTTTTCCTTTTTGCCCCCCTGAGTCTGTCCGGGAGGTCATTCTTTGTAAACTAGCAAAATGATTTATATATATGGACACGGTTTTGACCAATGTATTAGTATTATTTTACCATTGTGTATTAAAATAGGGCCTTGTTTAGTTAACCCTGAAAACCAAAAAGTTTTCAAGATTCCCCGTCACATCGAATCTTGTGACACATGCATGAAACATTAAATATAGACGAAAATAAAAACTAATTACACAGTTTAGCTGTAAATCACGAGACG
>Ga0182004_10000992_pt1 | contig 19686 bp, 15 predicted proteins | sample Sormic07211540_1_FD_120479 | JGI IMG/M metagenome (GOLD analysis project Ga0182004, IMG submission 120479) | Endophyte microbial communities from Sorghum bicolor roots, Mead, Nebraska, USA - 072115-40_1 MetaG | ecosystem: Host-associated > Plants > Roots > Unclassified | place: USA: Nebraska...
CCCCTGTCTGTACTGACAAGCACAAGTGGAAGAGAGAGGAAGGAGGGTTTACCAATACTGGCAACTTGAATGCCATTGCTTCAATTGTTATCCTTCCGAAGCATTCTCCACGGGCCTAGGTAGAAAAAATAAACGCTATTAATGAAAGTCTGGAGCAGAAGGAAATTCATATGGGAACAAACATCTAACAGTCTATCACTACCTGCGTAGCAGCAATGATTGATCACTAGCATCCAATATGGCAAACTGAATCATTTACAGCAGGCATATACTAATCCAGGACTTCTACCAAAGTATACTAATTGGAAAGAACACCTGATTTGCACAACAGTGTTTGCATTCCCTAATCTAAGCATTTTTAGCCAGTACCAGAAGGTACCAACTGGATTCTTGGCCTGTTCTTAGGCAAGCTGCAGACCAAGATAAGGAAATTTCAGCCGAGTGTTGGTACAAGTAACTATGGTAACAAGCCTGAACGGGATAAGTGGTCAATTAAACAGAAACAGCATTACTACCGTGCATCATTTAAATTATGTTTAAACGGGCTAAACGACCGTTTAGGAGAACATTGAGTCCTGATAAATTTTAAGCCATGACCTTAGATGAGATGACAAAAGTAAAAGAAAGTAAAAAAATCTCAACTAAACAATACACTAACTTAAGGATAAGCCCTTTTACATTCTTTCCCTAGCTACCGAAAGCTTCTCTATGACATAAAGAACTTATGTTGTGAAATAAAGTGTGGTACCATGATGAACACATAGGCTGCATTAATTATTAAAAATTGGCATTAGAATACAGGCAGGCAGACTAAACTAGAGAACTGACTGAATCAGTTCATTATTAACTAGACCTTGCATACTATAAACATGCCCCAGGAAAATCAATTAACAGAGACTGAGTTGTGAGGAGAAAAAAAAAAGACCATAGGTAAGGAGCCTCCACAGTTATGACTCACCTGGGAATTCTGAACAAGCACATCAATTGCTGCCAAATAAGGTGCCACTGCCAATGTCTTGTTCACAAAATGGACACGGTCATGAATCGCATTCTTCACCACAAAGTCACGTAACTGAGTCTCAAATTTGGTCTGAGCATTCATATCACTTCCCACAACTATAGCATGCATTGTAGGCACTTTTAGTTTCTGGTGTTGGATGAGCTGCAAACCCTGATAAAATGCTTGAAGAAATAAGTCTTGTCCCTTCCCTCGTGATACACCTGTAGATTACAGGATATTTAAGAAAGGAAAATGCAACCAAGAACATAAAGAATCCATACAAACCAAAGAACATAATTGGAAATTGGAGACTTACTGTTTATTATTGCAAACAGGAGATCTTCACTCCGTACTCCAAGGGATTCACGAATATGTTCCCGTAGGACTCTTCTTGCGACATTATCTTCAGCAACTTCCATTAGTTCTTTACTATTCCCCAGGTGAACAACATAAGTTTGTGGCATCTGTATTCTTTATACAAAGCAATTACAGGTGTACAATCATGAATTAGATACTCAACAAGTAAGAAAATGCAAGAAATAGCTGATCCATACATAGCAGAAAAATCAGAAAATATATATATAGCCAGTCAGTTTTACTATCAACAGAGAAGCAGGGGACAGATATATTCTCTCCTAGATAGGTTGTTCAGATAAGTAGTAAGGAGTCAAACTACGATACCATCCTCTTCAATGTTATATACAAAACCCAGTAATTAATACTACAGAAAAGACCAGAGAGTATCAATAATTCTACACATACTTTAGGCGGTCGCTAGTCCTGCTCTTCCAATATTCAGCCGTTGTATGAGAATCAATCATGGCTCCAGCAACAAAGGGAAGATGTTTGACATATTCAACCTTAAAGTAATGCCCTCGCATTTCATGGATCCACCACAAAATCTTCGGAAGGACTTTAGGAACATGATCTTTCAGAACAGGATCAAGCCACTTGCCAGCAACAGCAGTGTTTAAGATAACCAGATCAGCTTTTAGAGCAATATCAACTGCCTCCTGTCCCCTAGCTGGTAAAACCTGTGAAACAAGCAGTTTGGAGTATCAAAGTAAACAAGGATTAACTTACATTTCGATGCATTTCAGCTGAGATAGTTTGTGTAGCCATCTTTCCTTTTGCACTTCATTAAATTATGCTCAATATTAACATAGTAAAACCAAATGAGGTGCACAAACAAGAAAAATACAACTGAGTGATTCAAAGGTTTTGCTCACCCAACATTTTAAGTGCCACCTTTCATCATGCTAGAGGTATTAATCCCAATACCCTCCCCAACTCCAATGAGGGCTCTGAAGATGTTAGGGTTTGTGGTTTCAGGTGGGGGGTCTTCACGAGGGAAAAGGTGGTGAGCTTAGAGGGAAGGCCACTAGCAGCAAGCTTGACCAGCAGTTATGGTGGTACAACTGCACAAGGGTGGTGCGATAAGGTGGCGCTGGCGCCGCCTACCAGGGAAGTGGTGGACAGGCAATGGATATGGTCGGGACGTAGTCAATGATGATGGCAGTAATGGCAGGCCGCATAGGAGGCAGCATAGATTGGTTGCCATTGGCAGGGCAGAGGCAGGATTAGGAAGCGAGGGAGAGGAGAGCGGTTGGAAGTGTATGGCAGCAGAAGTGATGTTTGGAGGAAGAAGAACTCAAGAAAGAATGGAAGGCAGAAATGCACGTTGGTTTCCAATCAGTCAACCCAAAAATTGTGCATTTCCAGCCACTGAATCACTGAAACGAGCTATAGAGAAGCCCTTAAAAATACAAGATAGTCTCTGATTTTGCTATGTTTTTTCATGCCCCCAAAAAACCTCTATCTATCGGCCTAATGATCAATTTCTATCCACAAGATCATTTAGTACAATGCCCTAGAGTACACACAACATTCAAGAGAACTAACAAACCTGATCAAGGCTTCGAATGAGGGTAACAGTGTGCCATGGCGCTTGGTTATGGAAAATCCTAGAAAGACTTGTATTTAAGAACAAGAGCACAACCCTTCCAGAAAATTTAATACAGTTAAGTCGTCAACGAGTCCAAACCTCATGACCTATGTTTATCAGATGGTAGTTATCACCCTCTGCTATTGTGTTTTCTCAAAATTCGATTACACTTCTAGGAATTAAGAGCTTTGCCTTGTAAATTTACCACATTGGCACATCTGAACCCACGCTACATGCATAAATGTAGCACCAAAATGCCAAGCTACACATCTGCAGGAGCATTCATACCTGCACTCCATGGCTCAACATCCTATGCTCCAAGCTATATGTGACATCATTTGTTTCTTCTGATCTCTGGTTTGTTATCCACACCACTTCCGAACCAACATGCCTCAGAAGAAATGCCAATTCCATCAGTAAAAGTGGGCCACCTGCATCAATTAGGAGTACTTCCACTAAGATTGATTGGTCATTAAAATGGATGCCAGCAACAAACAACCGATGCTTTGGGTTTTGGAGACTCTTTCAACAGCATTTCAGAACTCAAATACTCCAACTTAGCACATGAACGTTGTTAAGTACTCAACAGCTTCTGAGTATATGCTACGAGTAATCAGATAACTATTTCTGCTAGCATCTCATCACTCTGATTGTCCTCATTACTAGCTTTCTCAGAAATCTTCTCATATTCAACAGTCAACACTGGAAGTAGAAATCTCACTCCATCTCTGTTTGGTTTCTCGGTAACTTAAATGAAAGATAGTAATTAGAGTTACCAATCACCAGTGCAAAGAGCACAATGCACCGTCACATGTTCCAATAAGCTGCCAATAACGGGATGCTCAAACCAGCAAACGCTAATGGCACGGCTCCGGAATGTATGAGCTACGAAGTGAAGCGAACCACTAAGTGAGCAAAATTACCCGAAAGGGAGAGCTCGTGGGAGACGAGGAGCACGAGTTTGGACCTCATGAACCCGAGGGGACTCCCCGCGGCGACGGCGGTGTTGAGGGCGGCGGGGTCTCCACGGCCGTCGCAGGGGTCTCGCAGGGCACCGCGGAGGAGGAACCCCGCTGTGGATGCGGAGGCGGCGACGGCCACGAGGAGGACGAGGAGGAGCCGGGTCCGGTTGTGAACCGGGCCGCGGCCTCCGGCGGCGGCCGCCGCCGCGGACGACGGGGGCTTCGCCATCGCCGGGCGGACGCGGCGGGCCCGAGGAGAGACTGTGAGCACGGATCAAATCAAATCAAACCGGGGAATGCATTTGGCGAGCCAAATTGGGTGCCTCTTTCTTCCGGCTGTGTTTTTTTTTCTCTTTTCTTTTTTCTTAGGTATTGTTTAGTTTCAAAAACTACAAAAAAATTTTCAAGATTCTCCGTCACATCGAATGTTGCGGCACATGAATATAAATAAAAATTAATTACACAGTTTAACTGTAAATCATAAGATGAATCTTTTAAACTGAGTTACTCCATGAGTGGACAATATTTGACAAATAAAAACGAAAGTGCTATAGGACCTGAAAAAAAATTGAGAACTGAACAAGGCATAGTCGCTAGAATAACAAAAAGAAAAAAAAAAGTGGGTTCTAACACGTGTCATGATAAGCCTATTCACTTGTCTAGAAAGTCCTCGCTAAAAATATTATTTGCTGAATTTTATGAGAAAAAACTATTGAATGACCGGTCGATTTAGGCATTGTTTAGTTCATCCCAAAAACCAAAAACTTTTCAAGATTCCCCGTCACATCGAATCTTGCGGCACATATGCATAGATCATTAAATATAGATAAAAACAAAAACTAATTGCATAATTTACGTGTAAATCGCGAGACGATTTTTTTAAGCCTAGTTACTCCATGATTGGACAATGTTTATCAAATAAAAATAAAAGTGCTACAATGTGAAAATCCAAAAAAATTCGCATCTAAACAAGGCCTTAACAGATAAGCTCAAAGCTCAAGCAAACAGGCTCAGAGTTTACTTGTAATTGCTTACTTAGTCTTGGTGAGAGTTTTATGTGACTTTCATTTGCATTAAATAAAATACTACGTATATATTTTTATGACATGACAACGTGTTTAAGAAGAAAGAGATAAATGAGTTTTTTTGGTAATTACCAACTCTTTATAAGTCATAAAATTAAATGCCTATGAAACTTTAGAATGAAATTCTTGAGTGTTTCATCCAAGTTTTTTTTAATTTTACATGGCATGACAGTCTTGTAAATAACACCATAAAATCTTTCACTATGACCGGCCTTACATTATATTAAAGGTTATACTCTCTCTATCCCATAATACTGGACGTTGTAGCATTTAAAATCTATCTTAGCCACTCATAAGTATCCTGGCCTAAGCTAGACATCCTATAAGCCCATCCATTCCCTTTTTGTTGGCTACTCTTTTCATCACTTGAGGGTGAATAAAAAACAGAGAGGTGAGTGGTTCTATAGTGGTGATTTGGTCATGTCAAATCAGAAGCGTAGCAAGATGTAAGGGTAATGCAAGTATTTATGTTTCACATTGATCTATGTGACTAACTCTATATGGGACAACTTAAGCTATGCTAGCACAAGTGAATATAGTTTGTTATTATTTGGTTAAATTGTATTACTCTATTGCGTTATTTGTACCTCTATTTTGTCAAATGCATAGCAGCAAACTGCATCTACTACATTAATCATTTGAGGCTCTTGCAAACTCCTTCTATCCTAAGGGGCTAGAGGGGTAATAACAATTTACTCTAGCTCTACTTTTACCACTAGCAAGCCACCTGCATAATGCTAGTCACAATGATCTCTACGTCAATATCACACAATCAAGTATGTTACGTCACTAAAGCTACTACAACTAGTATGAGCTATCAAGGAAACTAGTTACAACTATTTACACTAACCTACTCGACTAGCTTGGCAAGTATACTAGCAACTATCACAAAGACAAGTATATCAAAGAATTTAAAAGAAGTGGAGTAGTGATCGATATTGAACGGGGCAAGTGTCCAATGAAAAATCTAATGAGACAATGGGACACAATATTTGCCCCCTGGTCCAGTTGATTTTCCGGCAACAACTCTACGTTGTGGCGATACACTCACTTAGTAGCTAACGCACTAATAAGCATCACATCCCTAGACCTACACAAGGGTGCCGTATGAACCAACACGAGAGAAAGATCCACAACCCACGAGCAATCCACTAGAGTTGCCTTTCAAGATCTCTTATGGGGAATATGCACAAGAACCCCTCATAAATCACCGATCGGACAATCATCACCCTTCACACAACAATCACCGTTGTTCTAAGTCGTCTAGGTTGCGACAACCACCAAAAGTAACAAGAAAACCCGCAGCAACACGATCATAAGTGTCACTAGATACCTCAACTCTAAGCAAATGCATTTGGATGTTCCCCTAATATCACTATGATGGTGCATTTGGATGCTCCCCTAAGGGCACTCACAATGCAAGACTCTATCACAGAGTCCAAGACAATTAATTACATATTATTTATGGTATTTTGCTGATGTGGCACCATATTTATTGAAGAAAGATGTAGAAAAAATAAGACTCTAAGTCCACATTATTCGAGGTAATAAATAACTTTAGACTCTATGATAGAGTCTGCATTGTGAGTGCACTAAGAAAACACACATTAATAGGCATCACATGCCTAGCCCTACGTCATGTGTAATTAACAATTTGAATGTGACCATTGGTGCCTTATGGCTCTCTCCGCGCGTCGAGTGGCTTAATTATACCATCATCTGATGTCTTACAAAGAAGTTCAAGAGCCGTTGAATTTATATCGAACCTGTCTAATGCCTTTTATCAAACAAAACACCAGCATTCGATGTGGTGTTGACTTCGTGGTCGCCAAATGAACAGTGTTCCACTTGCGTCCGATGTAGTGCCTCAACTTCGTCTGATGCTACTGCCGAGTCGTCCGAAGAAATATTTTCTAAGATAAAGAGTGACCAATTCACATCGGACACTAGATGATTTTGTCCGATGCCTCTTTGTGTCAACGTTCGATGCACTCTGTTGCCACGTGCCTAAGCCAGGTTTTAGCATCGGACCAAGAGGAGAGGCCTAGCATATATATAAGGAGATATGCATGAGGGAAGGTCATAGTACCCACCGCACTCGCACCCTCCACGATGAACCCAACACTTGTAGAATCATCACTACCTTGCTCACCGCACTGCGCTCTATCGCCGCCTCCTCGCCCGCCGTGCATGAAGTGCTCGATGAAATGACAATGAGAAGAGAAATGAGGAGATATGGTGGTAAGATTGGTGTAGGTAACTGTAGGGTATGTACAACAGACAGACAGCTGCTGTCTGTAAGTTCTTGAAATTTATAACACATATAACTTAACAGACAGCTTATACAACCCATAGACAGCTACTGTCTATCTGGTTCTCCACAAATTGGTTAATGCTTGTATGTAGCCATGATCAAATATGAATATTATTTATATATATTATTATGTTGCTAATTGATACTATACAAAACAATTTCTTCAAAGTATATATGAAATATATATTTCATAAATCAAATATAACATAAATCTTCTTTCTCATAAATCAAATATTAAACTAGATATCCGTAACCGAAAATATTCAATAACTAGAATTGAAGGTTCCATATATGGCATGTTTAATTGGTTCCGATCACAAGCAAAAATTACTTAGGGCACTCACAATGTAGACTCTATCATAGAGTCTAAAGTTATTTATTACGTCGAACAATGTGGACTTGGAGTCTAAATAAGACTTGAAGTCTTATTTTTTCTACCTCTTTCTTTAATAAATATGCTGCCACATCAGCAAAAACACCATAAATAATATGTAATTAAGTATCTTGGACTCTGTGATAGAGTCTTGCATTGTGAGTGCCCTTAGGGCAGTCCCAACGGACGAAACTACACACGTTTTCCATAGTTGCCACGTCAACGAAAAATCATCTATAGAAACTATCTCATACAGTGGAGGTTTCCTCGTCTAATAAATGCTGTCTTTTTTGCTTTCTCTTTCAATGGTCTTTTTCCTAGCCACCATGCGTGAGCTCGTGCTCATGATGAGGCAGCCTGCCCAGATGACAAGCATAAAAGGAGACTAGCCTGGACGACGAGCATAGAGGATAGCAGCCTACACGGACAACAAGCATACATGAGCCTCATGATGGAGCAACCTGCACATGGACGACGAGCATGGAGGGCTGCGTGCTCGCTCCTGTCATCACCGTGGAGCTGGGCCTTGGCTGGAGAGCAGCGTCAAGTGCGGTGGTCGGCGTCAAGAGCGGCGGCGTGGATGAGCGAGCGCAGCAGTCGGCAAGCCAGCGCAACGGCACAGGTGAGCGAGCACAGTGTGCAATGGCTGGTAGCCTGGTAGGCCAGCGCGGTAGCACCGACAAGCAAGCAGTGCGGACGTGCGCAGCGGCCAGCAAGCAAGCTAGCAATGAGGATGAGCGCGGCGGCGCATGCGATGCGAGTATGCAACTACGTGAGCGCGGCTAGCGCAAGCAAGCGTGGTCGGCGCGGTTGAACTCGACCGGTACGCGAGCGCGGCGGCACAGGCAAACACATGCGGGGGCCACCACATAGACACCGGTGGTTTCTTCCCAACGCAGAATACGTGGTTTCTTCGTTCATTGGGTTTAGCGAAGACGTGGTTTCTTGTATAGGAAACGATTTCTTCATTTTCTCTTCTCTTTCCTCATTTATTAGACTGCCACATCAGTATTTTGCTTAGTTGTCAAGTTATTCAATAGGGATAGAAACTATCATTAATGTGCCATTGGGACTGCCCTTATAGAACTAGCACTATCAAAGTATTAAGTGATGCATGGTTCATGCTTGTTGCCTGTATAGTGTTGGTATAATTGTATTCTAGGTGTATTTCTTCTTTTATTTTTCTATAGAAAAACAGCAAGGTGACATTGGTGGACGTTGGCCACAGCTAATCTCCACGCACACCGCCCAGATGAGACGTCCCTTGGAGCACGCGCCGCTGCTGTCGACTCATGAGACGCCGGCTCTTCTCTCTCAGTTCATTTAATACCATCGGAAGTGGTGTTTTTTGCAAATATACATCCATATAGACGGCACTCCGGCGACTGTTGTACGTGCTCTAATTTGTAAATAAAGTGAAATAAACACGATATCTGATTAACCGAACTTATTCTTGACTGTGAAACAACACGAGGTTGCACCGTAAAAGCTGTGCTCGAGGCCTCGAGTCAAGCTGATGAGGGCTAGGCGCCTAGGCCAGCCAGCCGGCTGGCTGGGTAGATCAGCCAAACAAACACGCGCCCCCGTCCCGCACACGGCCGCAACGCCGCGTGCCTGGGCTGGGACCACTCTATGGGAAGAAGCGCCATCCCGCCCGCCGGCCGCCGTGCTCGCCGCCCCCATTCAGAAATCTGAAGCCGTCGCTCTCTCTCGCCGAAGGCCGGCATCCCGCTCGGTGACTGTACAGTTCATTGCCGCCGCGGTGAGTTATCCGCGCCCTTCTTCTACCGTCGAATCTGTGTGCTTCTCGGCTCCTCCACTCCGGCCGTTCGTCCGGTGCCGCTGCGCCAATACCTGGCAAACAGTAGACGTTTGTAGTGCGAAATCCTCCAATTCCGTTTTGCCGAAGCTAGAAGCTAGCTTAGCTCTCATGGTGAGTGCTAGTCTGTAGTCTCACTCGCCCCTCGACGCCAACGGGGCCGACAGCGACGCCGACGCCCTGCGGTCCGCGTCCGCCGGTCTTGCGCGCTATTCCCGTAGCCCTCCCCTCTCCTTCCAAATTCTGCAGCCTCTCCCCTTCCCTCTCAATCCTGCAGGCTGCAGGCCCTCCCCTTCTCCTTCGATTTTGCAGCTCCAGGCGAACGAGCCTCTAGGCAGCGCGCTTGCCGTTGACCGACGTCGCCGGCGGCATGGACGGCCATGTCCTTGCGCAACGCCCCATATTGATACATCCGTGCATGGACTCAACACTCCAACCCCCAGGCGCTGACGAGCACCGCCGCCCCCGTGCGAAGCTCCACCTCTGCACGCTCGATTTCTCCTCTTGTTTTGCTGTGTCCTTTTGACCGGTCAGTTATGTCAAGACTCAAGACTAAGACTGAAACGGAACTGACCGAGAACGAATGCTCACCCATGACCGCCCTGCACGGACGTTTTTGGCTTCAATGATCTATATATTCTAACACAACTACACAAGTACACAACACCCGTCAAATGCTTTCCTATTGTTACAGTAAGTGTTCTTTTATCTATTTGTCACACTGATTCCCTGAAATGTGAAAAGTGTAGTTATGCATGTCGGGCAATTATCTATGACTGACCTTGTCATACAATGCTTTCAGTACACATATCTAACAGGGAACCACTTTCAAACTTGAATATAGGGGCACTGCTATAGTGGAGTAACATGGCCTCCTGCACTACGCATACCATTCAGCTGTGCGTCATAGGTACTTTTCATCTGCTGTTTGACAATAGGATCACCATCTGTAGTAATTGCATTACGATTTTAGTAGTTGTTTGTTAAGAAGACATACCTGGGTGTACATAATGAGCTAGACTGTCATAATTTTGATTAGGATTCGAAACTTGTTTCCTTAATTATTTGGTTTAAAAAGCCATAGCAATCAAAGTATTTTTCAAATATGGATGCACTTGTTATTCTGAGCAGCTTTTATACAATCAAAAAGCTTTCTTGTAAAACATGTCCTGGCAGTTCAGCAATGGACACACTTATGTAATTGGCATGGCTCCTACTGTTTTCAGTATCATCTATGCTTCGTGTATAAGTATATGACTTCCTGTGTTTGATAATTTAGAGAATGTTTTTTGTTAACTTCTATCTGCCATGATTCTCCCTTTTAGTTTCGAGATTATGACCCTGGGTTCTATAATTAAACTGATACCCTTTTTATAGAATTTCTGTGTTTGAATCAGCATGCTATTCCCTGCGCTATGAGAACTATTGTGCCATGTAGTTCCTTATGATTTTTGTTATTTTCTGCAGTTTTGTTGGCAGTCACCTACATGCATGTACCAGCTACTGCTATCATCGTTGTTCCAAGTTCTAATTGCTATACATTTGACAATGAAAGCCGCCTTGTTGATTTTGTATCCATACAATCATGCTCTTCGCTATGCCATGTACTTTGAAACTAGACGAAATTCTTTCATGTTGCTCTCCTAAGCAGCTTTCAGACGCATCTGGTTGGAAAGGTTTTTGAATATAAGGAACAGGTGACTATCTGAAATCCATTGTAAATGTTAAATTATCTTTTAGACAATGTATTGTTTTCTCATAGTGCATTTGAATATAGCCCAACGACTCTTTTTTATTGTAATTATCAGGGCTCACTGCCCTCTGATTTGGTTGTCGAGTTCTGCAAAGATGTGCAGAAAAGATCTCAAGAGGTAAGGAAGTATGATATATTGACATGCCATTTTTTCTAGTCCTAATTGGCAATTTACGATGTTATCTCCATTTAATTTTAAGGTCATGAACTCATTAAGTCATTATGTTCTTAAAAGGTATGGTACTAGTACCATGTTTGTATATTTTTACAATTGCAGTCATATCCTAAGGTGCCAGTGTGTATTCCAAGGGTTTAGGCAGTTTTTTTTATTTTTTTTTATTTTTTTTTGCAGTCTGAAGACTGTACTTAGGGTTGTAGTGGTGCTGACTGCCAACAAAACCATTGGAATTGGATTATAGTGATTGTTCATAATGCACCACCCTTTTACGCTGAACAAGTTACCAACTATTACCATTTCATCAGTTAATACAGACATATGGAAAGATAAGAAACCGAATATTCCTGGAACGTATAGTAAAGAGAAACCCAGGCCTTATTGCTGAAGATTAGTAAGCACAGTGTAGCAGCCTTTTAGTTCCAACATCAATCATCATTTGTTCCAACATATTTAGCAATAACACAATAAATCATCTGTTTGTCTAACCTTTCTTTTTAACCTAATTGTTCTATATACAAAATGTATTTAAAAATTCTGTTTTTCCTTTTTGGAAGCACATATATTGGGCTTTGGCCAATTTTATGTTTGATCATTTTAACCTACATGGTCCTTGGTAGATGTTGAAATTTGTGACATGTCACCATCTGGATAATACTATGCATTTGTTCATTCTGTTCAGGGTGGTTACCTTGAATTTGGACGCTTTGTTAGTTTTCGCTCTTTTCTAACTGGTTCAGATCCTATTGACTACATTCAGGTAACACTTTCGTACTTCAAATTGATTGTATATGATAAAAAGAGTGCATGCCTTTTGTGTTGAAAATTGTTGACTTACGATTTTTTATCATATAGTAGATGTTGTTTAGGTTGCGTTGAAATTAGAGTGCTAGCCGTTCTTGCTAGGGAGTTCTCTACCTTCGTAGCTCAACAGTACATTTTCTAATTTCTCACATGCAATTTCAGAAAATGCATAATGGAGATTTAGTGCACTGTGAAACTACATTCAAAAAGATGGGTCGCACAGCACAGGTTTGTGTCTAATTTCTGGTGAGATTCTTTGTTACCGTGACTAATGTTGTTATTTCTTATTTTATACCAAGACTATTTTAAAGTGATGGACTAATATTTTTGAACATATTTCAGGTAAACATCATATGTGGACATTGCTCAAATAAAGTGTGCAAAGGTTGTTACCTATTGAGTTTTCTTATTCCATGTGTCCAATTTAAATACTTTTTTGCATGTTACTGACCAAATAAAAAAGATCACTATTCATTTTCTCAAAGACACCTTAGGGGGTGGAAAGACTACTTCCTGCTGCATAGATTTAGTATGAAGTAGCCTTCTTACTTGCACACAGATTTGTTTTCACTTTCCAGCTATGGTTATCTTATTTTTTTCTCAGACATGCAGGAGAGCTGCATATCATTACATCAAGAAGATAAAAAGAATCAAAGAGATTCATACAAGCGCTCTGGTGTACAAGCATCGGTCACTGAAGAATACTAGATGACCAACAGACACCCACACAACCAGGCTATGGCCAAATGTGCCTGAGGCCTTTGACCCCTGCCATACACCACATTTTTGCCTCATATCTAATCTCTTGCACTACAGTGCTAGAATTAGGAGCCCCCCTCCCCAACCCTCCAAAGACACATATATTCCTAATTTCCTATGCCTCCAAATCTATCAAATGACCAACACCACTAAAGAATTTAAACCCTTTTGGTGTTGTTTATCTAGTTGCTGCAAAACTTGTCGCCATCAAGCAATTAAGGGCATGTTTGGATGCCGGCCTCAAGCTGCCAGGCCAAACATTGGTCGTTGACTGGATGCAAACCTACCGTTTGGATGATAGCCAAACTTTGGCTGGCCCCAGTTCAGACATAGGCGGCTTAGTTCATTTTTACGGCCAATCTCTGGCTGATCCTGGGCAGCCGATATGTGCGCCAAAATTTGGCCGGCCCAAGCTTTGGTGACTACCGTCAGCAACCAAACATGCTCTAATTCATAATCAGTAGGCCCAGGTGCTTGGTGCTGCATATATTTATCAGTAGATTTGGTTTCCTGTTTTCTCTGGGACTCTAACGCTTCGAAAAAAAATGTTGACTAGTTTGGCGTGATTAAACTTCATTCTCTCCCCTTTGCAAGAGAATTGAACGAAGTTCTTTTTTTTGTTCTCAAGTCCTAGTTACATTTTTTCCCTGCAAGTATGATGGAAATTGGCACATTAGTTAAAAGAACCATTCTTATCCAACATTGGGCATCATGTAGATGCTCTGTATATATTGGTGTGCATATGCCATATACGGTTGGCAAGCACTATTCATGTCGTTACTAGGATGATAATTGGTGAAATGATTATTAAAAGGTCAATTTCTTGCTGGTTTTGAATACTATCTTAGCCACATGCTCATGGGAAAGCATATGCTGATATTGAAAACCGTGCAGATGAACAAGGATGCATTTGCAGCATATCTTACCATGAACGGATGTGCAGGTAATCATGAAATATTCGATTTATTTACATTTTAAGTGAAGATTTTTCTGTCTAATGATTGGTGTGAATGCTGGAGATGTCCACATCAGATAAAACCAGAACTACAAAGATGTAGATGTTTCTGACATAACTGTGAATATGAAACCTGATTCAAAAAAATAAATTGTGATGACTTTAAATACATCTTAGTGTCTTTTTTTTTATTGAACACGTAGGAGACAAAAGCAAATCACACTACACCAGCACAAGGGCGATGAGGTAGGAGATACCCCTAGCCCAGGCCAAACCCCAAATATGCATCTCCTCGCCAGCGAGCAGTAAGGCTCTAGCCAAGCTTGGAGGAACACCACCAAACACACACTTGTTACGAACTTACGATGAATTCACAAGGTCCACATGCCAAGGGTGACAAGGGAATTGAGGCCTTTCTGTAGTGATACCCAGCCTTCAAATTGATTCTTGCCCAATGCCCACCAATCATCAAAGAACTCCTCCCCGATCTGTGTGGCAAGGAACTGCAGTCCGACTCTTTGTAGAAGTTTGGACCAGAACATTCTTGCAAAAACACAAGACAGGAGCAAATTGTTGATAGATTCTTCAGCGTGATCACAGTGAGGACAACTTTTTTTTTTGAGCATAAGGTACAGCAGGGGGGCCCACTGTAGAATTTTATTAAGATAAAGAGAAGTGTACATAAGCCAACACATTCAATAATTGGCTGCACATGCACCTTTGTTAGCTTCCTCAGAGAAATTGGAAATTCGGAGGTAATTGCAAGGGAACTTTTACAAATGTTTCCAAAATGAAGAATGTATGAGGATACATTTTTGCTAGATTGATGGAAGGACACCAGCCTATTAGACAACAGAACCCCTTTTTTTCATTTATAAGCGCTGTCATGGAAATGCACATGATACAGCATTTTGATATTATCAATAACTGAACCAACGAATAAGAGAAAAAAGTAGATCTGGAATCTAGTTGGCTATCGGTTCAGCTGCTCCGTTTAGTCTAGGTTTCAACTCCAACAGTCTGTAAATTTTACAAAGTTCTAAGCTAGGCTGAGCTGGTAACGAGTGATTTATCCCCTGGGAAGCAGGTATACAGGCAATACGGAAAATGGGAACTGTCTACATGGAAATACAGAATACTTCCCTAACACATCATACTAGTTGAAGGCCCATCCATTGCTATGCAGTAAAAAAATCAGGGTGGCTTAACACATCCAGCCACTACTGTGAGCTCTGATTGTCCTGTGCAGTGCCATCTACTCTTTTGAGGCTCTTAGAACTCTATTTTAGTCCATTATGTGGGGTTTGGGCAAAAATAAAAGTTTTAGTGGGAAGGAGAGGGGAGGTGAAAAAGCGGTAACATGAAATTAGTTTGGATTTATGAGATGAATGTTTGGCTTGATGAGATAAATTTTGTTAGAGTTTCCTAGGAGTTGTTTGAGGAAGCGTATTGATTCCTAGAGTTGAGGGAGACATATAATTTGATTTACAATTACTTAGATGTATCAGTTTCCTTGTTTTCTAAACTTTTACTCTTAATTTTCAAGTGATGAGGGGCTTTGTTTTTGTTGTTGTTTCAAGTGGTGAGAGGGGAACCTAGAACACAGAACGGACGCCACGTTTCATCTTAGTAGGAAAGATAAATATTAGGCAGGGTGCAGGCGAGGTCAACCCAATTTTGAAAAGCTTACTTAATCGATTTAATATGAACTGAAGGTATTTCTCGGATGATTTTTGTGTATATCCTTTTCTTGATATGTAGAAAATGTGATTGAGGTGTATGGATCTGCTTTTTTTTTCTCGAACACGCAGGAGAGCTATGTATCATTGTATTAAGAAGAAGGAAAAAATGGGTATAGAACCCTTACAAACAACAATCAACACGAGCCAAGACTAATCCCCACTAGGGATCCAAGAAGTAGGAAAAACCTAAACTGCAAAAAACTGACAAAGACCAGTCCCAACAACCCTGACCCCTCAGTGCTAGGGCAATGAGGTAGGAAATACCACGTGCCCCAGCCAAACCCCAAAATTTCAGCTCATCTCTAACCAGGACCATGATCAAGGAAAGACTTGGTGAGACTCCATAAAAAACCACAACGGTTGCTGAGGTTCCAAATAGACCAATCACCCAAGATGATCAATGAATTGAGGCCCTGCCTGACCTCCCGTTCTACCCTGGAATTCGCATCAGACCACCAATTGTCAAAGGATGGGGCTGTAGGCTGTGGAGAAAGGCTCTGCAACCCAACCCCTCAGAGCAACAAGAACCAGAAAACTTGGGCAAACACACAATCCACTAGCAAATGGTTCATCGTTTCAGGCTCCTGGTCACACAGGGGGGCAGCAGGTTAGGTGTGGTAATCCTTTTCAAGTTTATCAGCTGTCCAACATTTGTTGTGAGCCACCACCACCACCACCACCAACAACAACAAAGCCTATTAGTCCCAAGCAAGTTGGGGTAGGCTAGAGTTGAAACCCAACATGAGCCCATGATCTCCAAATTCTCTCGCAGGGACCAAAAAGGATGGCCCTGCTTATTGCTATTCTATTTTTTAAATATATAACTGTGGCATTGTTTTATTCCGTCATCATACATGTTTTTTTTCCCATCAGGGTGATTGTTGAACTAGCTATTCCTTGTGTTAAAAGTGGTCCCAGAGTATTTAAGGGTTTCACGGTGGGCTTCCATCCCCGGTCATCAGAAATTGTAAGTTCCTCTCAGTTTGTTTGTTAATTATTGCTTAAGCTAGTATTACAAGTCTCTTTGGTCTTCTTAGGTTTATAATGGATTCACTCAGTTCGGATTCGAGCAACCTCATCATGGATTTAGGTACTATTTTCTATCAAAGTACTGTTCAAATTTAATGAGCCGAAGCTTGAGGTTATCTTTATAAGTCTGTGCAAATGCGAAATGGAAATATTAATTGTGTTCATGCAAGTAATCTTCAAACTGTAACTTTCAGCTTTGTAGAAGGCCTCACTTTGTTTTATAAGAGTTTCTGTAATATGTAAATCTATAAGTGTTATACCAATTCTGTGGTTATCACAGCTTATCCACCAAGATGCTTTTATAACTTCTAGTTAATCATTCAGAATGTGGAAGAACTACAGGATCCTAATTAGTGGCTTTAGCTAAGCTACAATTGTAATACAGTAGGATAGGTGTTATTAGAATGCAGTCTCAAAAGGGGCCTAGACAATAAGACTGATAGGCAACCTCTGGATAACAAGACTTGTCTGTCTTCAATTAATTGCTAAAGTAAATGCTATTTCTCACAACTTCATCTACACGAACTTCAAACATAAGCCTCATGCACTTTCTTCTGACTATTACTTTTTTCTATAATATATTCTTTAAAATTCTTCAACTTTATGAGATTTTACAAGTATTTTTCTTTTTTCAATATAATTCTACACCTATACTTACATGTTTTCAAATTTATAATTTAAAAGTTATTGATATTTGTAGTTTTTAAGGTTTGATTAAATCTTCTCCTAAAGAACAGGTTTTTTATGAACACAGGGAGTTTATAGGCTAGATGTCCCTGTCACCTTTTGAGCATGATATTTCTATATGAACAGGATGCTGCTAGTTTATGTGAGTAGGCGCTAGGACATCTATGTGAATTAGTTAGCAAGCAAATTTTTATGCAGTATCTGCATTATTTTGAAACAAAAATTTGGAATTATGGATCACTTATGTGACTATGAGTTTTTCTTGGGATCCTATTCCAATACCTGCAAAACTTTAACTTTACTCCTAGAATTTCTACTCCAGATTGTAGTCCTTGCACTTTTAATAATTATATATCTGATTATATCCCATATTAGAAAATAGAAACCTGTACTATTTCTACACTAATTTCATCAATATTCTGTTTCCCATGCAGCTTCCAGACCGAGCAGATTCATGTGTCTCTGTATCTTAGTGCCAAGTCCTCACTCTCAGGCCTTATTGGAAAACCGACCTTCAAGGTAAAATGTGAAACAGATTTGGGGCTGTCAAAATATGACGGGGCAATTGTATGGTTGCCCCTGTTTTGAACTCCAACTACCCATTTGGCCTCATTTTTCAGACCTCGGGTCATTGGCCCTAATTTTTTAAATTGAAATTTTGCTTTAATCTACCTCCATTTAGTCTACTTAACTGTATTAAGTCAACATCCAAAAAACATTTCTGTGCCATCACTGTTCCAGCATTACCCTGCTCGTTTCCAGCCACCCATGCACGCTGCTTCCGTGGTTGCCTACCTATGCGGCCACCCACCTCTGCCCACCCGCAGCGCTCCTGGAGCTGCTTGCCTGCGCACACAGCCAAATGCCTCTGCCTGCATGCAGCTGACTGCCTCTAACCATAAACAGGCACACAACATACCACTTTTGCTCGATTTAGTTGGAGGGAATTCCATTTTGGAGGTGTGTGGGATGAATTGAGTTGAAACCAGCAAGCTACTCAATTTGGTTGGAGGGCACTTGATTTTTCTACTGAGGTGCTCAATCTATAGATTGAGATTTCAGAGGATCCCAATTCCTGGCATTTTGAGCTCACGACCAGGCATGTGGAACTAGCACAGGTCTTTGACTTTGAGCTCTGCCTGGTATTGATGACCATGGGGGTGAAGAGGAGTGGTGGGAGAGATGTGTCAGTGGGAAAGAAGCACACGCTCCTCCCCACGCTGCTCCCAGCCTAGCCGCGCACACACCACTAGCCCACCCTGAGACTGCTCCCTCGCTCTGGATTGTGCTGGCGCAAGGAACCAAGCCGTAAAAGATTGGCCTGGAGTTGCAAGAATAACACAAGCCATGCTTATTTTAATTTCTTCCCCTCCCTCCCCATTTTCATCTGTTTTCATTAATTTATTTTAACTGGAAAATACGCCTGCCCCAGTGTAACAAAGAGGGACAAACAGCGTGCCCCAGATTCAAATAACAGGAGGAATCATGCAAATTTAGAAAAGGAAGGAAAATCTACAATTGAACTCCAAACTAAGTGCAAGATTACAATTGCCCCAAATATGAGATAAATATCTTTATGATTTCGTCCATTATAGTTAAGGGACCTTTTCCATCAGGTTTAATGCTGTTATGCATGTGACGTATGTTTCTTTTTTTGTTTTGCATTAATTGTTCTAGGCATTTCTATTAGAGCATCTAACTAGTTTCTTTCTGAAACAAATTATCAATTAACAACAATGCTAACTTTTGTTCATTCACTCATTTGTTCAATGATATATTGGTGACCAAATATTCACTTACATATGCATATTATTTTTAATTAATGCATAACTTTTGCAAATGAGTGCACTGCTGTCAAAATAAATTCAAGACTGTTGCCATATTAGTGCTAATTACAAGGCCAGTTGCACAGTATTGTAAAGCTCTATTTGTCACAGGTTAATCCAGTGAAAGGGCTTGGTGTTACACTTGTAGGATTCAATGGTGCCATGCCTAGTACCCTATCTCCTACAGTTTTGAATGTGAATTGGAGATGTTAGTTTCTTCCTTGTCCATTGTGAATTTGTGATGCCTTATACAACTTCAATAAATGAACTCTGTTTTCTATGTTTTGTAGGTGAAATTGCCCGAACCAATCCTTATGAGGTCAATATTTTTATCCCAGTGGAGGGCTATGATCCAATTGAATTTACACTAACGAAAAAATGTGGTTAGTCCTAGCCATAGAATCATCAACTGTGCCTATGGATTTTTGTTCATTGGAGATTCTGCATTAGCTTCATTA
>Ga0182004_10000993_pt1 | contig 19679 bp, 18 predicted proteins | sample Sormic07211540_1_FD_120479 | JGI IMG/M metagenome (GOLD analysis project Ga0182004, IMG submission 120479) | Endophyte microbial communities from Sorghum bicolor roots, Mead, Nebraska, USA - 072115-40_1 MetaG | ecosystem: Host-associated > Plants > Roots > Unclassified | place: USA: Nebraska...
CGGAGGGCAGGGTTACAGATCTGGAAACTAATCTTAGTCGGTTACAATTGCCATAGATAGTTCGATATCAATTCCTATTCTAACCGACTAGAATCTTGCTTGATCTCCACGTCTTGTTTCCTTACGCGAAACTCCGAGCTGTCGGATCAAGCCTTGAACTTGTCTCGTAATGGGCCAAGCCTCCTGGCCCAAGCCTAGCCATAAGGGTATAGGGGTTTATACCCCCACATCGTGAGAGACCGGTGGCGGCGGGTGCTGCGCTGTGGTGGTGGTGTTCTCCAGTGGCCGGCGGTGAGCTCCTTCGCCGTTGTTGGTGCGTGTTCGTGTGCTGTTGCCGGGACTCCAAGGAGGGGGTCTTCTTCCTCTCCGTCGCCTTCTTCTTCCTCTCCGTCGGATCTGCAACCTCTTCTTCCTCTCCTGTCGGATCTGCAACCTCTACTTGCAGGTCTCCTTCCTCTGTCGTGAAACGACCCCGAGGCTAAGATGAAATCTGGTATCTTTTGTGTTATACTGTATAATGTTCAATCTGTTAGGGTTTGCTTTGAAGTTTGTTTTTTACTTGCGTATCTGCTTTGTTTAGGGTAGATCTGTGAGCTGCTATTTGGTTGAGGTGTGTGAGATGCTTTATGTGAGTTGTGATCTGTTTGGTTCATCTTTGAGTTGTGTTCTATGGTCGATGATGTAGTTATCAGTGTGCACTGGGAGGCATTTTATTTTGTAGCCGTGCACACATCATATTGTTCTTGATTCATGTTGCAAGCATGTTGATGCATAACATGGTATGATTAGCTGAACTGTTCTTAACTGTGATGCATGTAGATGGATCCCTCTTTGCACCGAGACATGATGCGTAGGCGGGCTGTTGCTATGACTATTGTGATGGTGTCTTTTGTAAGCACTAGGCTTAAAAGGAAAAGTCCTGAACCTGATACTGAGCCTGACCCCTTAACCCCCTAGATTAGAGAGCAAAATGAGCTTCACAGGCAGAGAACACTGGCACTTATTTACAACTCCACTGATGTAGAGTGCATATCCATGCTTAGGATGGGAAGAGCACCTTTTTTGCTCTCTGTGATTTGCTTAGGCAGAGGCAGTTGGTGACAGATAGGGAGGGGGTGTTTGTTGAGGAGCAAGTAGCCACGTTCCTCTATGTGGTTGGTCACAACCAAAGGTTTAGGGTGGTAAGGTATTCTTTTAGAAGATCCATAGAGACAGTGCACAAGCATTTTCATGTGGTATTGAATGCTGTTGGTCAGCTTAGGACTGAGGTCATTAGGCCACCTAGCACAGGCACTCCTCCAAAGATCCTTGGGAGCCCTAGATGGAATCCATATCTGAAGGTAATTGTTTACCTTGGGTTCATTATTTGTTAATAATTACTGGATGCACTTGTATCTCACTGGTATGGTTTATAGGACTGCATTGGTGCCATTTATGGCACCCATGTGCTTGCTAGAGTTCCTAGGAATATGCAGCAAGCTTTTAGGGGTAGGAAAAAGGACCCCACATAGAATGTCATGGTTGTTGTGGACTTTGATCTCAAGTTCACTTATGTCTTAGCTGGCTGGGAAGGGTTTGCTCATGATGCACTTATTCTTTCTGATGCCATTGAGAGGCAGGATGGGTTCACTATGCCCCAAGGTAATTTGCACATACTACAACACATTGTTGACCTGATAGGTAATCACATAGAGTCACTTAGAGGCATTTCTATCCCATTGTAGGTAAATATTACTTGGTGGATGCTGGGTATGTATGCAGAAATGGTTTCCTACCTCCATACAGGGGTGTCAGGTACCATTTGAGTGAGTTTGGGTCTAATATGCCTACCAATGCCCAGGAGCTGTTCAATCTACGACACTCATCACTTAGAGTCACAATGGAGAGGGCTATAGGTGCACTGAAGAATAGGTTCAGGATCTTGGACAACAAGCCATTTCACAAGTATAAGACCCAAGTAAAGCTTGTCATTGACTGCTGCTTCATACACAACTGGATCTTGGGGTTTGGTACTGATGAGCATGTCCCTTCTGAGGTTGGGTTCACTGGTACTCTGCCTGACCCACATGATACTGACAGCCAAGAACAAGACTTTGTACTCATGGCTGCAAAGAGGGATGGAATCTGCAATGCTATGTGGGAGGGGAGGGGCACCCATAGAATTTGACACTTCATTTATGTCAGTTTTGTTTAGTCTACCCTGCTATGAACTCTTGTTTGCACTGTGAACATGTAATAATCCATGCTGTGACCAATTTTTATTACCTTGTATATTCTTTGCACTGTCTTTATAGTTGCAATATTGTTTGCCTTTGTTGTGTATATTTTGGATACTTTGTTACACTTGGGCCACCCTGACTTGTTAATGGCAAGCACAGCTATGTCTCCTGTTGAGATTAATGTGTTTGTGGGTGCTGCTGATGTGCTGGAAGAGATGATCAGGAATGGTTTAGATGCTGCTATTGTAGATTGTGCTGATGCTGGAGCACCTGGAATTGGTGCTCTAGGTACTGCTGCAGCTCCAGCAGCACCTGATGCTACTGTTGCCCCTACTGTCCCTGCTGCAAGTACTGGTAGAGGGAGGGCTATGAGGTGGAATAACAACACCTCTGGCTTTGTTCTTAGGAGACTGTTGAGTGATGGTAGCAGGCCAGACAAGGTGTTTAAGGACAAGGATGTGAACCTTGTTGCCAAAGCTATGAAGGACTTTTGTGGGGAAGTGGTAAGCCCAACTCAGGTGTACAATCACTTGAGGAAGTGGAGGTAGAAGTGGGCTAGAGTGGTTAAACTAAAGGATCTTAGTGGGGCTTTGTGGGATGCTGATGCCAATGCCATCATGCTTGAGCAGGATCACTACCTTAGCCACTGCAAGGTAGTCCATGTCTTATTCTGTAGGTGCTAATCTTCTGTCTTTCCTGTTTTCTTCTCTAATCCTATGTCTAATTCTGTCAGGACCACCCTAAGGATGCAGAGTTCCTTAACATCCCAATTATGTTTTACACTGAGATGGAGTCCATCTTTGGGGGAAACCTGTCCACTGGCAAGTTTGCTGTTGGCTCTGGTGATTCCTAGGGATAGCATTTTGATAGTATTGCAGGGAAGGTTGATGGTCCAACACTTACCCAGACCTACAGCAAGACTGAGATAGCTGAGGGTAGCAAAGCCACTGACCTCCCTTCTACTGTTGTGGGTGGGAAGAGGAAGAGGGGACACTTCAGTGAGGATGAGATGCTCTTGCTGACTAACATGAGTGATGCTGTCAATAATGTGGCTCTAGCTCTTAGAGAGACAGGGCCTACTTATGTGGATGGGGATCTCTACTCTACTGTCATGGAGATGGGGGGATACACTGAGGATGCATTGATGGTGGCCTACACCTTCCTCCTGGATAACAAGGCTCAGGCCAAGGGCTTTGTGAACATGAGTGATGGATATAAGTCCATCTGGCTTAGGACCTTCCTGGCCAAGAATTACTTCATGTAGTTCCTGTACATGCTAGTCTACATGTCTAGGAGGGGGTTAAGTGTTGAGATGTATAGTTCCTCCACCCCCTCACCCACTCTCTTCTTCTTTTGACTCCAGCTGGGATGTGGTTGTTGTAGTTCTTTTGTGCAGGCAGGTTGTAGGATTGACTGCTGACCTTTTGGTAAGGATTAGCTAAGAGGGTGGCTAACAATTTGGAGCCCTTAGATATTGGACAGAACAAGTTATTGTAACACACTTTTAGCAGCCTCTGTTGGCTGCTGTTTCTTTCATGCATGTATTCTGTCTACATTGTTTTCTATGTATTATTGTTTGTTTGCCAATGATGAGTATTACTAAGTTCTGTTATGTCATGCTTGTCATCAAAGAATGTGATAGTGACTTGGCCTAAACAAGGTTGTTACTAACTTTGTTGTGTGGCCAACTCACTCACATTCTTCCATGGCATGCATGAGTTCCATTACATACTCTGAGGCTTGGGTTTCCTTTTTAGCCTATGATGACAACAACATGTATGAGGTGGCTAACCTATTTTGCTTGTGTCATTCATCACATCTGAAGGAACCATAAACTTTACTTGGCGACAATTGAGTCCATGACTCAAGGTGATGGCAAGAAGTTTATGGTCCTCCAGATGCCATGGATGCCACAATTGTTTAGATTTTCAATTAGAGCTACCAATGATTACTGAGGTGGCTTTACATTTGGCCTATGATGACATACATAACAATCTGAGGTGGCCTACACGTTTATTTGTTGTTGTTTTGTAAGGCTAGCATTCATTCATGGGTATCATCAGGACATGAGATACATCAATCCCCAATACAACAGGTCTTGGTCTTACCACCTGATGGCTGAGGATGGAGTGTCTCATGGCCCCATGGTAATCATAAAACAGTTCTTTGGGATCAAAAAAGTTGCCACTAGTGATGATTGTCTTAAGTAAATTTTATGCAAAAACATAAAGATCTGAGGCCCCTTTTATGTGGTTAGTTTGTTGCCTATGATGTCCGATGGAGTAGTACTGAAGCACCATATGGTTGTGGCATGGAAGAACTTCCATTTGGCTTGTCACCAAACTGGAGCTCTTCAATACCGCATATGACCATGAACAGTTGCTCCTATAGTGGCCAAATAAGGCTTAGCTGCTCTTAGAACAAAGGAGTCCATATTAACAATGAAAATTTGACCAGATTTTTTATGTGTGATTTAAATAGACATAAATTTTCACAAATAAATTGTCCAAGGTGAATTATTGCCAATGTCTCTTCCCATGAGTCATGATGGAGAAAGTGCCAATTCAAATGGAATAGCTCCAACATGATGTTACTGTCAAAATTCGAAATCCTTTGATTTTTGTCTATAAAAGAGTATTTAAGTCCTTGAAGTACTTGGAAGGTTTGTTTCAAATTGTCAAGGAACAAGTATTTTTTTAACAAGATCTGATTATGCGTTAATAAATAGTAAGATGAAGAAAAATTCGCATAGTTGTTTCAAATTTATGGTTTAAGACTGAGGCTATGTTAGTTTCATATTAAAGACAGCCCCAATTGAAATCTAAATTCATGTTTGAGTTTTTTTGAAGGAACATGACTTGGTATGTTGTGTACAAAGGCTACAAGCCTGGAGTGTATAAACACTGGGCTGACTGCAATGCCCAGGTTGCTGGTTTTAAGAAGAACAGCTACCAGGGGTTTCCAACAAAGGAAGAGGCAGTAGCCTCCTTCTTGGAGTACATGGCCTGTGATGAAGATGCCATGGAAACCAAAGTGTTTCGAAATCAACATGGCATCATTGAACCCAAGCAAGCTGTTGCTAGGATGAGCATCTTCCTTCCTATTGCTATATTTCTATTTGTGCTTTTGCTGGCCACGCTTATGTATGTACCTAAATCTTGACACTTGTCCTGCAAATAAGTAGGTACTGCAGCTCTTCTATGACGACCTGGTATGTTGTATACCAAGGTAGCCACCCAGGTGTGTACTCGAATTGGACACAACTATGTCTGGCACTTGCTGGAGGGGACAATAACTTGTATCAGAGTTTCAAAACCAGGGAGGAAGCTGATGCTGCTTTTCTACTGCTTTTCTAGCTTTCAGATTAAGTATTGTCTACTGAACTTCATAAATTTAAATGGGCAATGATGTTATAACTGAGGCCCAAGTAACTAGGAACAACTATGTGTGCTTCATGTTTATTTTCCTTTTTCACCTCTGCATGCTTGAGTTCCAAAGATGTGCATTGCTGCATCTTGATCATGGGTCTGGCCGAGTTTCATATGTGCCAAACACAATCTCTAAAAGGTAGTTGGCCTGTTAGCCTGGCTCCCAACTGCTTCACAAACACCAGCTGCCTTGTGCCACACTAGTTTCATGCAATGATACAAACAACAGCACTTGCAGCAAACAAGCCTGGCTTGGCTGGGCCTGGGTCTGCTGGGCTAGCCAGGCTGGCCAGGTACACCCTCACAAACGCGCCCTAAATGAGCTCGGCCTAGGTAAAGAAAGTAGCGCCATTACAAATTTTTTAGAGCTTGGACTTAGAAGTATGCGTATTGATCAAGCTCAGTTAGACAAAACTGAAAGGCATGCGAGTAGTTAAATCTACAGTCAACCGTTACATTCAAGGTTCATGATTAAACTTCCAATTCAATTTTCAATGGGTTAACAGGTTTAGCAATTTGTTATGACATAGTGACTATGAACCTATGTATAGTGAGCACTGTTCGTTTACATGCTACATGCTATCAGTAAATTTTTGGGGGAGAATTAACATTGGAAACTGCAATCAGATCAAATTGTAAAATGGACCGCTGTAAGACCTGAATGCTTTGGAGTGACATAGCCTTAGCACAGGTAAGTTAAATGTTTCTAACCATAAAATGAAATATTGTTTGCTGGAAAATTGAACACTGTCTATGAAAACTAATTTGCTGATACAATTAGTTAAATGATTCCTTTCTCAATTTTCAGTTATTTCGGCAATAGGGACGGAGCAAATTTAGCTAATCAAGGTGTTTCCTGCCTACCTTTATGTTACATCATACACTTCCACGAAGTATTGTGTTTGGCAGTTCTCAACAAAATGTGCAACCTGGGATAGTTGCACACTTATTTGAGTTGTACAATAATTATAGTGGATAAAAGATCATACTACCCTTCATTAATTTAAATAGTTGCACACTTATTTGAGTTGTACAATAATTATAGCGTTTACTACACCCATCTAAATATTGAAACTAAAGCTCTGGAAAAAAAGGGAGAAAGGAGAGGGTGCGTAAATATGAGGGACTTTGAGAAAATTAAATAGGTCAACGGACCGTTCAGTCTCCTAGAGATTGATTTATTTGTAAACAAATTTTATATTATGAATGTATTTATTCAGCGGCAGAGGAAGTACATGAAAACAATGGATAATTATTTATCATTTGAGTAAATTTAAAAAAACAAGTATTTTGGCATATGATGCCTAAAGTTTAGGGGTGTCAGTGTTCGCCATGTTTTGGAGGTTCGGTGCAGAAACATTTTTTTTTCCTTGGTACCACCATAGTAAAATAGTTGCAGCCTTTTTATGAAAATTGTAATGTTTTTGCAACAAAGGTGTCCTGATCGCCGTTGGTTTCTACTAGTAGTACCGAAAAGTTGTCAAATACCTGTTTTTTTATTTTTTATTTTTTTTAAAAAAAAACTCTTTGTCAAGTCAACTGACCAATTCAACGCTTCTGTTGCAACAATTCAATCAATCAGCTACGAATTGAATAAAACCCTTATGCCCTTCTTTCAACTTTATATAGCATTTAGCTAATTGTTGAGACAAAATCACAGGAAAAGTTCGCGAAACACTATCTCTATCAACTCCATACTAGAGCCTACAGTAACAATCCCAACACAAAAAAGGAACTATTTGTTCACTCAATGCCAATCTTGCTCAGCACATGGTCATGCATCGATCACCCCTCAATTGCTATCTGTGAAGTCCGCGTCAATAACATCCCCATCATTCTGCGCTGGTCCAGTACCAGGCGTAGGTCCAGCCTCAGCGCCAGGAGTAGGCCCAGCAGCACTGGCACCAGGCTGGTTATACATTGCCTGGCCAATCTGCATCACCTCCTGGTTCAAAGCAGCCATGGCATCCTTCATACTCTGTGTTGATCCACCAGAAATGGCGTCTTTGAGCTCCTGGAGTTTCACGTCCACCTTCTCTTTCACGGGAGCGGGGACTTTGTCGCCAAGCTCCTTGAGTTGCTTCTCAGTCTGGTAGACCACAGAGTCCGCCTGGTTTTTGGTGTCAATTGCATCTCTCTTCTCTTTGTCCTCCTTGGCAAACTTATCGGCTTCTTCTACCATTCTCTCAACCTGCAAAAGGAGGTAGTTGAAGCCTTCATGCACCAATGTAGGTAATGTTTGTTATGGAATTAGCGGAACCATACTACTCTACTACAGGATGGTAGAAAATAACAATGACACCACAGCATCATAAAGTATCCAGCATCACATCATTGACACAAGAAGAATGAAACCTGGCAAATTTTATGTCTAACCACCAAGGCGCCAACAACAGCTCACTCCAATTATTAGACACAAGAATGCTATGCAGAAGATTTGTAACATACCTCATCCTTAGGTAGCGTACTAGCACCAGTGATGGTGATGTCCTGTTTCTTTCCAGTGCCCTTATCAATGGCAGCAACTGAGAGGATACCATTTGCATCAATATCAAACTTCACTTCAATTTGTGGGACACCACGAGGTGCAGGAGGGATCCCATCCAACCGGAAGCTTCCAAGGGACTTGTTGTCCCTAACAAACTCTCTTTCTCCCTGGAGAACATTAATCTCAACGCTCGTCTGTCCATCTGCAGCTGTTGAGAATACCTCCGATTTTGATGTGGGCAATGTGGTATTCCTGGGGATAATCTTTGTCATCACTCCACCCAATGTCTCCAAACCAAGAGACAATGGAGTAACATCCAGAAGAACGACATCTTTCACATCTCCCGCCAAAACACCACCCTGGTGTTGCAATGGAAGCAGAATATATTAAATGTGGCATATTGGATGAGTCAAAATGATGCTTTACATCATAATGATATGTGTTATGCAATTCTTTATAAATATATGCAACTTTGCAGCTATGTGGGGAAGGAATATGAATGAGGGCTCTCCATGTAAGGATTATGCTCTGCAGCAATAAACCACATTTGAGGATAAAGAAAATCACCTGCACAGCTGCCCCAAGAGAAACAACCTCATCAGGGTTGACCGTAACATTGGGATCCTTGTCAGTAAGCTTCCTCACAAGTTCTTGAACCGCAGGGATTCGGGTGGATCCACCCACAAGAATAACTTCATCTAGATCACTGACAGACAACTTGGCATCTCTCAAGGCATTATTAACAGGAGTTTTAAGCCTGTCACCAGAGCGAACATCAGCAAAGCCTTTGAAAAAACTATCATACATAATAGAACATTGTAGATTTTCAAAAACCAGTGGGCACAAAATACTGACAGAATGGTCACAGTTACCTGTCGATAAGGTCTGAACATAGTTCCTCGAATTTGGCTCTCGAGAGGGTTGCCTCAATGTGTTTTGGCCCATCAGCGGTTGCAGTAATGAATGGCAGGCTGCAATTAAGGAATTCAGAAATAAGCATTTTGAAATGATGCAGATCAACAGCAGAGTAGAACATTGCTCAAGTTTAAACACTTTATAAAAATACACTGAAAGTAGCCTACCTAATATTTGCCTGTGTCAGCGTTGACAGTTCCATCTTAGCTTTCTCTGCTGCCTCAGTAAGCCTCTGAAGGGCTTGTTTATCCTTCAGAAGATCGATACCTTCATCTTTCTTGAAGTTGCTAGCAAGCCAATCTACTATTCTCTGCACAAGTCAAGGATAATATAATCAATGTACTTGAGAGCTATCTCCCTTAAAATCGCATAATGTATGAAGTTAGTTCGATACTCAGCGATTTTAACATTCCATAAGATCAATGTTTCAAAAGAAATGCTAGGCACTAGGAAGGAGGTCAAAACCTGCCTAGCAAAGGCCAGAGTATTGGAATGCAAAATAGATAAAATTTGGCATGCTAAAGCATAAAATTTGAGATATCATGCATCCTTGAGTCTCATGATGATTGTTCATCTTATCAGGCACCTAGATGAAATTCCTATGTATTAGGCTAGGCAATGCTACTCTGCCTAACACCATAGCCTCGCTGTTTCGCGTGTGTTATTGATTTATTAATCTATCAGGAATTAAAACAAATTCAAAAATAGAAATAAATACAATCTATAAGGACATTAGCTCTTTGAGCTGCCTTTCACATGTACAGCCCATTAGCTCTATCAGGAATTAAAATGGCATGTTTATGGATTTTTAAGTAGAAAGAAATCTACATAGAGCTTGTTACTCAGGGATTGTTTACTGAAAAGTAAGGACACAAATGTAAGAGAAACAATTTCACAGTATGACAGTAATCCTTATAACAACATAGAAAGCAATAAAATGGCGGGTGTTGAGAAAGCTCAAAGTTCCCGTGTGACGACCTACTAAAGAAGAACAGAGAACAGATGAAAATTCTGTCAAACCTTATCAAAGTCATCACCACCAAGGTGTGTGTCACCTGATGTGGAAAGCACCTCAAACACACCATCTCCAACTTCCAATACTGCAGGACGGTGTTACTTTAGTTATTATGCGAGTATAAACATCTCAAAAAAAACATTTAGTGAATGTCACTTTCATTAAGGAAAATATAAATGGAACATGATCATCAAAGGAAAACAAAAACACCTGGTTCAAAGAGTTGAGCAACATAAAGTACCACTAATGTTACTGGGACATATCATTTGACATGTTATAGCTCAAACTGGGCAAAATCAGAGTAAAATTTGCCCTAATATTCTTGAAAACCCATTTGAGACCTTACGACTCAATCAGGGCAAAATGAAACAAATGTTGAGCAATTCATACAGCTGATTAAATATTCATGACATAGTTCTGAAACAATTGAAAGCAAAAGGTTTATCTCAATGATATGTGATGATCATTATCCATGTGATTCAGAATTATTATAAAAAAGAAATAACAGGTGGAACACTTGCTTACCAGATACATCAAAGGTACCGCCTCCCAAATCAAACACTAGAATTGTTTCATTATTTTTCTTCTCGAAACCATAGGCTAATGATGCAGCAGTTGGTTCATTTATAATACGGAGAACTTCCAGTCCTGCAATGCGACCAGCATCTTTAGTTGCTGTCCTTTGTGAATCATTGAAGTACGCTGGGACTGTAACCACTGCTTTTGTAATTTTCTCATTAAGAAACTTAGATGCATCATCCACCAACTTCCTCAAAACCTGTTCCGATAATAAACCAAGATAAGTCAAATGTACAACTTACTATGAAAGTAAAATGATAAGTATACCACATCTATTGGTCTGGTAGCTAGTAGCAACTCAAAAGTAGTTTTATACAGATGATAATGTACCATATTCTATATACATTCAAAAACTCACTGCCCCGGGACATAAGTACAAACAGAACACAAATGACCCAACTGCTTAAGTGAAGCAATGAAATTTCTAACAAACCCCAATGATGAAAGAAATCATATCACAACACCACTTGTTTTGAGGCTGAAATTAAAATACATAAACCCAGTTTGGTCCGCCCAGAATTTTACATATGCAGCATTCTAAGAAGAATCACTGCATTTTCGAAGCTAGCACTAACTCTTCAAAGAATCAGAACCCTATAGTTTTATTGTTACTGGTTGCCTAGTAACATAAAAACAACTTCCTTTAAATCCATTCATGTTTATGTGCACCTTTTACATCAAACGTAATGAAACCAGTTGCATTACAAACAACATCCAATCTGGTGTACCTTATCAAGTGATTTGACAGGTCCAGGAGCTATTCTCTAGTAAAACTGATAGATTTTCAATATAGAAAATTGACTGACAACAAGAGTAGCACTTATCCATATCCTCAAAACCCGAATTTCTATACAAGTCATCCCACAATCACCCAGTTTCATCACGAACAAACAATGCATATCCACCAAATGAGAGTAGAAGACCTATCTAACAAGTTACCTGCGCGGAGATCTCCTCGGCAGCGAACTGTTTGCCGATAGCGGGGCAGTCGAGCTTGACGTTGCCGTTCTCGTCCTTGACAACGCCGTACGAGACCTGCTTGGCCTCGTCGTCGACCTCAGACATCTTACGGCCGATGAAGCGCTTGACGGAGAAGAAGGTGTTCTCGGGGTTGACGACCGCCTGGCGCTTAGCGATCTGCCCCACGAGGCGCTCCCCGGTCTTGGTGTAGGCGACTACGGAGGGTGTGGTGCGCGCGCCCTCGGCGTTGGTGACGACGGTCGGCTTGCCGCCCTCCATGGCGGCGACCGCGGAGTTGGTGGTGCCCAGGTCGATCCCCACCACCTTCTCGCACGTGACCCGCAGCGCGGAGCCCCCGCGGGCGGCCCCGCGAGAGGGCGCGCGCATCCGCACTGACGCCGCCAGCCGCCGGCCCACGAAGAGGGAGCTCGACGGGGTGGCTCCGCTCCGCCGCCGGTAGCCGAGGAAGGGCGAAGCTCCGCCCGCTGCCGTCGCGCCGACCTGGGAGCAGGTGAAGGAGGCCATGGCTCGCGCGCGTGCGGGGGGCAGCTCCTAACCCTATCCAAGGATGGGGAGGACGGGAGGTGAGGCGGGGACGGAGGGGGAGCGGCGGAGGGGAGGAGGAGGGGGCGAGGGGATAAGACGGGGAGGAGGAGGAGGTGGGGAGGGAGGAAAGTTTATACTGGCCAGACGCTGACGCGTGGGGCCCGCCGCTAGGTAGTTTGCGTGCGGTGCGGGTCGCGGCGGCGGCGGCCGTGGAGACCGCGTGAGGTTTTGAACGGCTGGGGTTGGGTATGCAGGGGTTTTTTCCCGTGTGGTTGTTGAGCCGGCGTCGCCGGTTTTTGGAGTGTGCACGGGTGCGAGGTTTCAAATGGTGCCATAACATAGAGAACCTGCAAAGCATTATGCGATTGTGATGCTAGTATTTTTGAAGCTGTGTGTATATGACTGTATGTGTATGGAATTAATAATTAACCTTAAGAATAAATACTTGTCTACATTTTTTTAGGACTTTGTCCTATTTAAACTTTTGGTTGTGGTGTTCTTCTGTCTACATCTCTAACAAAAACAACATTTATTCCATGACTAATTTGTACCCCCTCTTATTACTTTCTTCTTATCACTGTTGTCTAGATAAATCACTTTAGAGATAAAAAAAAACTAAGGCCTTGTTTTGTTCCCAAAATATTTTGTAAAATGTTTCATATTCTCTATCACATCGAATTTTGCGACACATGTATGGAGCACTAAATATAGAAAAAAGAAATAACTAATTACATAGTTTACCTGTAATTTGAGAGACAAATCTTTTGAGCTTAGTCCATGATTGGACAATATTTGTCAAATACAAACAAAAATGCTATTGTTTATATTTTGCAATTTTTTTGGAAGTAAACAAGGCCTAACTAAGAACTAAAGGTGCTAATCATTCCATGAGATATCAATTAGGGCCTTGTTTAGTTCACCCCAAAACTAAAAAAAATAAGATTTCGCGTCACATCGAATCTTACGACACACGTATGGAACATTAAATATAGATAAATAAATAAATAACTGTACAGTTTATCTGTAATTTGTTAGACGAATCTTTTAAACCTAGTTAATCCATGGTTGGACAATAATTGCCAAATAATAAAAGAGAAGAGAAGGGTCGCACGCTCATAGCCCCCTCTCCGCGATGAACAGCTAGCCACCACTGGCGGCCGCTGGCCGTCACCGGCCAATCCTTGTCCATCCCCTCCCCTGTCAACCCCACCGCCCCCCCCCCACCCTTCTTCTTCACCATAGCTCCCTCAGTTCCCAGAAGTCTGCCACCGTCGAACTCACCTGGCACCCGTCGAAACTCGCCCGGCATCAACCGGCTGGATGGGAGGACTCTCGGATCTCTGTTTTGCCCATGGTTTAGAGTTCGAGAGAGTGGTTGATCAACGCTTCAGCTGCTCGGTGAGTCCCACATCACGCAGCTCCCCCTCTAATTTCCATCTGCTGTTAAGTTTTGGACGTTCTGCTATTCGGCTGAATGAAGACTCAGTTGGGCTGATTCTTCAAGCCTGCTTGGGGGGAGTTGCTAAGGACTATAATGTTTACTATCTTTCAGGTTGGATGTTCAAATTCACCGTTTCTTGCAAGAAAGTGGGTCTTATGGTTTACAAGTTAAATAATTTCTCGTGTAAATCATTCACTCTCTTCTTTGCCCTGTGGCGAGAAGGAGGACTGAACTGGAGAAAACAATATGCCCTTTTCTGCAAAGAACAGGAGGATGAATGGACTGTAGTCAGTGCTAAGGGCAAAATAAGAGGAAGCCAAGCAGCCTCCGATAGAAGAAGCTATGTCGATATTGTTCGATCTTCGGCTCGGTCAGCTCTGTTAGTCTTCAAGCGATTATCCTTCCCTGCAGATTACAACAGAAACTACAAAGATCACAATCTTGGTGGCCTTAGCTCGATCTCTCCCTCCAGTTCCAATCCTACTCCCAATCAAGTGCGTGTTCGTCGCTGGGTCATCAAGAACCTGCTAAAATCTCAGGAGTGTCCCCAGGCAATGAAAACGGCCATCATTGCCAAGGCGCCATCTCCGGCTCCCACATTTTCAAAAGCTATCTCGTTGCCTGAGTCTGGGCCGGATCGACTAGGTGGGAGAGAGGTCCAATGTCTCAGATGTCTTGGGCCGCGCCATGAAAGGAAGGACTGCACCAGAATGGTAAGATGCATTCTCTGCTACAATTACGGACATACGTCCTTGACCTGTCTCTCCAAATTTCACGCCAAACAGCGTTACCGGGTGGTTTCCCGTTCGGAAGGTGAAGGGACGTTGGAGAATCATTTATATCCAAAGCCAAAGCCCCCTCTCATTCCTTCCGCCCCCCCCCCAATCTCCACTGTTCCTGTCTCAGCCACCAAAAACCCCTCTTCGGCTCCCATGGCGAACTGGCCCTGCGATCTGGTTCCGCACCTCCCATCGGGCTTTTCCATCCAGGAACCGCTCCTACGTAATGGCCTATGCCAGGAGGTCTTTGTCACTGGGTGCTACACGCTCTACAATGAAGACCTGGCGATCATCAAGCTGCAGCCACCAGTGAGCAAAGACGTCTTCGACGAAGTCAGGGCTGCCCTCGGGTCATTCTTTCAGGATGTCCATCAGGTTCGCATCTCAGAAATCCAACCCTCTACTCTAGGTGACGCCTATGTCAGATTCAGATGTGCACTAGACATAGAACGATTCTTAGGCCCTATTTTTCCCTTGGGTAATTACAATATGAGAGTTATCAAACACGATGAAGCTGAGAATGCACGTAGTTTTGATCTTGATCGAGAGGCATGGGTCATGCTAGTTGGTTTTCCTATGGATCTTAAAGACTCAGTTAACATTGCTAAGGCTGTTTCTGGTTTTGGTATTTTGGTGCAATGGCATGAACCTGACAACCTAGCAAGAGTAGTTGCAAAAGTTTACTTGAATGATGATGCTAAAATCCCTGAGTCTATTAAAGTTAATGTTGGCTTACCCCAAAAGGCCAGATCTTGGACTGTCCCCTGTTACATTCTGAAAATACAACAGGTCTCAGAAGTGCAAGATGAAGAAGCTTTTGTCAGCTTTGGACCACTACACCCACTGCCTGCACCCCCCCCCACACACACACTGGATGGGGCCTATCCCACCTGCTGATCCAAATACCACCCCCAGAGGTTCCAACATCGGGCCAAGCACACATGCTTTTGGAGGTGATTCAGGTAATCGGTGGCAACAGCAGCTAGCCCCACTTACTCCCGTGTCGCCGGTTGCACCAATGGATGGTGAAGGGATCAACCTGAATGTTACTGAATTTAGCAATGTAGCAAAGGCTACCCTAAGATCGTGTTAGAAAAGGTGACAGAGAATGTTGAGGTCCCCTTCGACCGGCAAGATGCTCCCAAGATCAAGTCACTAGTCATTGGTCCCTCGGAGGTGTAAGGCAAGACACACACAAGTGATCCCCTGATCCCTGTGATCCCCTCTCTTATCAAGAAGGTAATCCTTTTCATACATATGAATCCTCACTTCCAGATCTTTAAGTATGTTACCAATCTAGTTGTTGATCATAATACCCTGATCCCATCATACATAGTAGACACACCATTACTTATTCATCTGGCTTTCATCCTGTTCCCACAGCTTGGTGACAATGCCCTGGAAAAGATCGTCTGGACTATCTGGAGGATGAGGATGCAGAAGAGGACCCTGAGATGACAGTTGCGGTGGACACTGACGAGGACATAATGATGGAAGAAAAAGAAGACTCTGATGTGGAGATGTTAGATGGCCCACCTCCTGGGTTCATAGCCTCAAAGAAGAAGAAGACCCTCAAAATCTAAGAGAAGCTGAATGACGAGTTCCTGAGGCGTAGCAAGAGAGTCTCCCAGAAGCTTCGGGGGTTCAAGAATGAAGAAAGTGCCAAAAAGCATAGAGAAGAGGAGAAAGGCAAGAAGACTCCTAGTGGGGCACAGAAGAATAGGAAAACCAAGGCCACTAAGAAGGGGAAGAAATTAGAAGTTGATACCAATGTCCTGGATGAAGAGCCCACTCCCCTTGCCATGATCCCACCAAAGGTGGCCCCTCATCTGCCCAAAAAATGTGCTTGAAGACATTGGCGAAGGCTTCCTACAGATACAGCCTTCGGTTGTGTCTGCTGCCCTGCTGGACAACGATGATCTCGATGAATTGCATCCGCAAGAAGTCAGCTGTCAGACCATTCTTAGTAATGGTTTCTTTTGCTTTTGTCTTCATATACTCTGTTCTTAGCCAGTGTATGTACTAGCCTAATAACCCCTGGATGTAACTGGTGTCTCAAGACATTGTGGAACAAGTGGAACCTGGTCTTTTTTATCTATCTTTTGACGTTCTATGTTTATTTAGGTGCCTTTTATGTTTCTTCTAGAGCTTTGTGCTTGCTATGTTCAACACAACTACCTGTGCAGCCTTTGTTTGACATTTGGATGATCAAACATGTCTCTTTCTTCACCTATCTGTATCCATGAATAATGAAAATAATAACAACAGATCCAACAAAATCCTTTTTTGGAATATTAGAGGCATTAACTCCCAAGAAAAATGGGATGCAATAAGAGATAAAATCAGTGAAAGTGCCTGTCAAGTTTTATGCCTACAGGAAACCAAGAGGGAAACTTTTGACAATTTCTACATCAAGAAATTTTGCCCTAAATCTCTGGATCAGTTTTCCTTCTTCCCATCTATTGGAGCCTCTGATGTCCTCCTCACTGTCTAGAACAGTAACATCTTTGATGGTTTCATTGTTCAAATGAACTCCTATGCTATCACTGTCAAACTCATCTGCAGGCTAGACAACAAATTTTTTCATGTCACCAACATCTATGGACCTGCAAATCCTGCCTAGAAGCTTGGGTTTGTCACCTAGCTAATGAACCTAGACACAACTAAATTTGATGATTGGGCTTTAGGTGGTGATTCCAACATGATCAGAAACTCAGAGAATAGGAACAAACCAAGTGGAGACACTGGAGAAATGAACATGTTCAATGAACTTATCTCTGACCTTGATCTTGTGGATATACCTTTCAGTGGTAGAAACTTTTCCTGGAGTAACATGCAGGCTGACCCCCTCTTAGTCAAACTAGACTGGGTTTTCACCAATTCCAATTGGACCCTATCTCACCCTGCAACCTTCGTGCAGCCTTTATCAAGACCCACCTCAGATCACATACCATATGTGTTGCACATTGGCACCCACATCCCTAAGGGATGCATGTTCAGATTTGAAATTTTTTGGGTAGAGCACCCTAGTTTCATGGATGTTGTAAAACTTCACTGGGATAATTCACCTGTCTATGCAAATGCAGCCAAAAACCTTTCTAGGAAGTTGAAACAAGTCAGAACTGGCCTGAGGAAATGGAGTAAATCCTTGTCCAATTTGAATAGACTAATCTATAACTACAACTGGGTGCTGCTACTCCTGGATGGTCTAGAAGATCAAAGGCACCTATCCAGATTGGAGAACTCCTTCAGAAGACTTGTCAAACACCATCTCTCCCAACTACTTGACTCTAAGCGAAAGTACTGGAAACAGAGAAATACCATAAGATGAGTTAGGTTTGGTGATGAAAACACACAGTTCTTCCACTCCCTGGCTACCATCACCCGCAAACGCAACTTCATAGTCTCCCTAACCAATAGTGAAGGTGATCTAATAACGGACCACGACCAAAAGGCCAACCTTATTTGGAATGCTTTCAGAGAAAGACTGGGGGTCAGCGACTTTGAAGGTATTAGCTACGAGCTTGGTGAACTCCTTCAAGAACATGATCTGATAGACCTGGAGGCTGACTTCACAAATGAAGAGATGGAGTCTGTCATTAAAAATCTACCCAATAACCATGCCCCGGGCCCTGATGGTTTCAATGGGTGTTTCATCAAGAAATGCTAGAGCATAATCAAGGATGACTTCATTAGGACCCTCAGAGACTTCTACAACCTGAATATAGACATAAGCAGCATCAACACATCAATCATTGCCCTCATCCTGAAAAAGGACAATGCAGAAACCTTAAATGACTACAGGCCAATTTCCCTCCTAAATTAATCACTGAAATGCATTACCAAGATCCTCTCCTTTAGGCTACAACAAAGATACTGTAGCTTGTTCACACTAATCAGTATGGATTCATCAAAGGAAGAACCATCCAAGACTGTCTCGCTTGGTCCTTCCAATTTCTTCATCTTTGCCATCATTCTAAAAAGGAGATAATCATCCTAAAACTAGACTTCGAAAAGGCCTTTGATAGGGTAGAACACCAAGCTATACTGGAAATTCTAAAGCATAAAGGTTTTTCTGAGAAATGGGTAAAGTGGGTACAGAACCTCCTAAGCACAGCCAGTTCCTTAGTTCTTCTAAATGGCATACCCGAAAAGAGCTTTAAGTGCAAAAGGGGAGTAAGACAAGGATACCCCCTATCCCCTCTCCTATTTGTACTAGCAGCTGATCTGCTCCAATCCATCATAAATAAAGCTTGGCAAGCTGGAATTCTAAAGCATCCACTCAGTGATGATTTCCAGGATGATTACCCTATTGTGAAATATGTTGATGATACTCTCCTCATCCTTCCTGGTGATGCCAGAACCCTCTTTTGCCTGAAAGGATTATTAAGATCGTTTTCTAACTCGACTGGACTGCTTGTTAACTTTCCTTTATGGTGCCAATCAACACGGGTTTAGAGAGAGTCACACACCTTGCAAACACCTTCAGTTGCCAGGTTGGAGAAATGCCATTTACATACCTTGGACTGCCACTTGGAACGACAAAGCCCTCTTTTACCAAGTTTGCTCCCCTCGTCACCAAAATGGAAATAAGGCTTACGGGTATCAGCAAATTCCTGTCCTACAATGGTAGACTTATATTGGTAAACTCCATCTTCTCAGCCCTCCCAACATTCTATATGTGCACCCTTAAATTGCCACCAGTAGTTATCAAGCAAATTGACATCTACAGAAAGCACTATCTTTGGGACAAAGGAGACATAAATAGAAGAGGGAAATGCCTTGTAGCTTGGGAGACTGCCTGCAAACCTAAAGACCAAGGGGGTTTGGGAATCATTGACATTTAGAAGCAGAATGAGGCTCTTTTATTAAAATTCCTAGATAAATTCTATAACACAGCCGATCTACCTTGGGTCAAGCTAACATGGAACAAGCTGTATGCAAATGAGTTCATCCCTCCACATGCAAGATGCCCTGTTGGCTCCCCCTGGTGGAAAGATGTTGGGCATTCAAAACGTTATTACCAAAAGTAGACTTAGTTTTCTAATTCTGATAATGGCGCCAAAACTGCCGAACCTATCCCTCATGCCACTTAAGCCAAGTTGTCATCCCCAGCATAACATGAGAGATGCGGTATTGAAATATGCAATTGCTCTTCTGAATAAATAAATGAGATATGCAAGCGTACAGATTAATACCGATGTAGCATTTTAACCGGGAAGTATTCCAGGTATCGTTATTTATATTTTTACCACTGGGAAGGGATTGCTAATCATCAATGTTGATTATGGAATGAAATATGGAATTGA
>Ga0182004_10000994_pt1 | contig 19667 bp, 15 predicted proteins | sample Sormic07211540_1_FD_120479 | JGI IMG/M metagenome (GOLD analysis project Ga0182004, IMG submission 120479) | Endophyte microbial communities from Sorghum bicolor roots, Mead, Nebraska, USA - 072115-40_1 MetaG | ecosystem: Host-associated > Plants > Roots > Unclassified | place: USA: Nebraska...
CGTGCGGGACGCGGTGATCACCGTGCCGCCCTACTTCGGGCAGGCCGAGCGCCGGGCGTTGACGCAGGCGGCGCAGCTGGCTGGAATCAACGTGCTTTCTCTCATCCACGAGCACGCTGGGGCCGCGCTTCAGTACGGGATCGACAAGGACTTCTCCAATGCGTCGCGGCATGTCATCTTTTACGACATGGGCGCTGGTAGCACCTACGCTGCATTAGTGTACTACTCGGCGTACAACGCCAAGGAGTTCGGGAAGACAGTGTCCGTTAACCAGTTCCAGGTGAATTCTTCTCTCTTGGCATTTCTGGTAGTTGTTCAATTGCGCAATCTGAGGAAAGTATTTCTCATGGCTAATATGATAGATCTGGTGAAAATATGCTTTTCTTTTTATTGAGCTGTGCTGCTATGTGAGATGGTGAGTGACAACTCCAGAACAATATGTTGCTAAAACTTATTGTCTGCAGGTTAAGGACGTTAGATGGAACTCTGAACTTGGAGGCGTTGAATTGGAAATGCGTCTGGTCAACTATTTTGCTGATCAATTCAATAAGCAGCTTGGTAACGGGGTTGATATCCGTCAGTCTCCGAAGGCAATGGCTAAGTTGAAAAAGCAAGTTAAGCGCACCAAAGAAATTCTTAGTGCAAACACTGCAGCTCCAATTTCAGTAGAATCTCTGTATAATGATGCTGACTTCAGGTGCATCTCTACTCTATCTTATATACTGTATAAACGCATAACCAGTGGTCAAGAAATATGGATGCAACATGTAAAAAGGTCAAGGATCAAGATAAATGAAAATGCACACAACGTTGCAAAATTTACTATCAAACCTAATTTGTCAGCTTAAAATTGTTTTGGAAAGAATGGAACTACGACTCTATAATTAAAGGTGTCGAGGTAGCAGACCTGCTAGGTTTGGAGTTTGCATGGATGAAAGATATCTTATTTGTCCAAGTGTCTTGACATGTGTCAGATTAAATTTGATTATTTTTTCCCTTTTGAAGTACATTGATGCAGTCTCATCTAAATAAAGGTTACTACACTTGCAAACAAAGGCTGTGTGTCAGTCCTGGATCACTTGGGCTACTTCTTAATCGACTCCATGTCAGCTGTTAAGTTTTTATATGGAGACTTCGAGATTGTGTTCTATAATAATCAGGCCAATTATGGGGAGAGTCTTAATGGTTGAGTTTTTTTTGGTTTTCCCCTAGCTTATGCTTTCAGCTTTCCTTGGTTTAGACCCTGTATGGCTGTATAGTGAGCTTGTGGCCTTAAATAATGGTTATGGCTATTTTTATTGTTTTACCTACTGAGCTTATGCACTTCTTTTTTTGTTATACAGGAGTACCATAACACGTGAGAAATTTGAAGAGCTCTGTGAAGATTTATGGGAGCAAGCTCTAACTCCAGTTAAAGAAGTGCTGACACATTCTGGGATGAAGATTGATGATATCTATGCTGTAGAACTAATAGGAGGAGCTACCCGGGTTCCAAAATTGCAGGTTAATAAATTTGGCTATCTTTTTAGATTTTTTACTTAAACTGTCTGTCATTGCAGCTCTTTTGAAAATCACTTCTTTTATATATCTATTAGCTAGAAGCATCTTTGTAGGGTCTGTAATAGAAAAATCTTACTGAAATTAGTAGCTTTTCCCATAGCAGACTAGATTTTTTGCAGGACCAGCAGAGTGGCGACGTACTTTCCCTTAATTCTATTAGCTGTCATGGCATTCAGCAATCAGCATACTGATTATTTAGTCTTTTCAGCATTTTCTCTGAACTGCTTCTCGCTTATAGAAATTAATCTAGTATTATAACATGGGTACATGCATGGATGTGACATACGTTACTATTTGCTTTATACGTTTTCCCTTCTATTAAACCAATATTTTTCGTTATAAATTTGTTTAACAGCTTTGCATTTGCACTAATCCTTTTTTGTCGTGATCTTAAAAGGGTTGTAAACTGTTTCTGGTCACACATAGAGTTTCATTCCTTAGGCCTTGTTTGGATGTTGTCAGATTCACTTCAATCCATGTGTGTTGGTGTGGGTTGGGGTGGAATTTAGTTCAAGTTCCACTCCAATCCACCTCAACACATGTGGATTGGTGTGAATCCGACTACATCCAAACAAAGCCTTATTTGTTTATAGAATTTTTTTTATACAATATTTATATACTCCATCATACCTAATTTGATTAACTTTCCAAATGGGGTGTGTGATCTACAACATTTTACATTTTTGGCTCCCTGACAACAATATTGTTCTCTTGCTACAGGCTAAGCTGCAGGAATTTCTGGGTCGGCGCGAGCTCGATAAACATCTTGATGCTGATGAAGCAACTGTTCTGGGAGCCTCACTTCATGCGGCTAACCTGAGTGACGGGATTAAGTTGAACCGTAAGTTGGGAATGATTGATGGCTCTACTTATGCTTTGGTACTTGAGATAGATGGTCCGGGTTATGTCAAGGATGAAAGCATTGATCAAACTTTGGTACCAAGAATGAAGAAAATGCCAATAAAGGTTAGTAAAGCCATTTTCCTTTTGTCTTCCAATTGTGGGTGAACTCTTCATCATGTGTCTTGAAGTATACATCGAAAATAGCTCAATGCCCATTTGTTATCTACAGATGTTTAGGTCCATCAGACATACCAAGGACTTTGATATCTCTCTCAACTATGACAAAGCTTATGAACTGCCTCCAGGCATTCCATCACATAAGTTTGCAGAGTATTCCATATCAGGATTGTCAGATGCCAATGAAAAGTAAGTGACCATACTTCTTTGTGTATTTTCAACTTCAAGTCTTGATCATAAACAACTAAATTACTAAACATTCTTAATGTAATTCATCCATTAAAACATATATGTTATTGGCATGCTGATATCATTCAAATTAAAATGCTCAATCTTATCATGAATTAATTGATATTAAGCAATGTAATTTTATTGCTATTCTGTTATTTGTACCCACTGTATGCTTAATTTTATTGCACAAACTAAACATATTCCTCTCTTCAATCAGGTATGCACACCGTAATTTGTCTGCACCCATCAAAGCAAATCTACATTTTTCTTTGAGTAGAAGTGGAATTATTGCTCTTGATAGAGCAGAAGCAGTAATTGAGATAACTGAATGGGTTGAAGTTCCAAAGAAGATATTGACTCTAGAGAGTAACACCACCAATCAGAATTCATCTTCCGAAGTAGGAGCAGCTAATAGCACAACAGATAGTAAGGAAAATATGAGTTCTGGCAGTGATACTAATTCCAACACTTCCGTTAATGAGAGTAATGCTCAAGAAATTATTACAGAGAAGGTGCTAAAGAAAAGAACATTTAGGGTTCCATTGAAGGTAAGCTATAGTTGCTCTGGTAATTTGGTGGGAATATTGGCACGGCATAGTTCAATTCAAATGTCAATTATTTATATAGGTTGTGGAAAAAACGACTGGTGCTGGAACAATTCTTTCGAAGGAGTTGTATTCTGAAGCAAAAAATAGGTTAGAGGCACTCGATAAGAAGGATGCTGAAAGGAGGAAAACTGCTGAACTTAAGAATAACCTAGAGTCATACATATATTCTATGAAGGAGAAGGTATATTTTTTTTATGCTTTCTTTGTTGACACTTTGCTAAGATGGTTTGGTTTTCAAATTTTCTGTTACATCATGTATTTTTGTCATCGTACCCCAGATAATGGGTGATCCTTACTTTGTACATATATATTAAATTTTTAGAGTATTGATTTTTCACTGAAACTCAATGCTACCCTGTTAATCTTGTTATCTAGATAAACTTGAAAATGCAACAAAGTTTTACTCTTTATTACACATTTTATTTGTATAATATTGACTGCCTGCTTGCTGACATTTGATATATAACAGCTGGAGGAAAGCACAGATATTTTGACTGTCTCAACAGAACAGGAGAGGGAATCCTTTGCGGAGAAACTTAGTGAGGTTGTTTAAAGCTTATCGTGCTCTTAGTCTCAGTTGACGATTAAGTCTTCCACTGAAGTAGTGATAAGTGAAGTTTGTATGACAATTGCAGGTGCAGGATTGGTTATATATGGACGGTGAAGATGCTCAAGCTAATGAATTCCAAGAGCGCCTTGATCAACTTAAGGCCATTGGTGACCCAATTCTTTTCAGGTAACTAACTGTTTATACCCTTTACTTCATATGAATCAATGACTGAGGTTGTATTGTTTTCCCATTACCCAGATTGAGTGAATTAAAGGCCCGACCAGCAGCCTGTGAAAATGCTCGATTGTATCTTGATGAGCTGCAAAAGGTATAAAAAAGAAATCCTAATAGCAATTTTTAATTAAAATAGTTTATGTTGTTTATTGCATCTGAAGAGATACTTTCCGCATAAGAAACAGAATAGTTCAATCTATGCATCATATAATACTCTGTTGGGTTTGTACACTTTGAACACAAGGCACGTACTAATGTCATGCTTCTCCAGCATGGCTGCTACATGCTTGTCTTATATTGCAAGATTAATTGATCAATAATTTCTTGGAAGCAGGAAAAAGGCTAAGTTTACTATACACTGAATTCCACAGCAGGGGACAAAACCATTGTTTTATATCCATTTTATCCATGTTGTGAACTGCTCAGTATAACTGTTTGACTGATGTAATGCATGGTTGATGTGTTATTCTGTTCTAATTCAGTGCATGTTTGGTTTTTCAGATTGTCAAGAACTGGGACGCAAACAAACCATGGCTCCCCAAAAAGAGAGTAGATGAGGTAATCCTGTGAGTTTAAGGAAGTTGACTTTGTGATTATGATTCTCATTTTGTTGGTCGTGTAATGCTCTGGTTCTAGGTTGTAAGGGAAGCAGAGAAACTGAAAGCTTGGTTGGAGGAGAAGGAAAACCTGCAGAAAAAGTATAACCTTGAGTCAGCTTTCTTTTTTTTTATTGTCTTGTAAAAGGTGGCTAACGCCCGTTGGAAATTTCGCAGTACCCCTGTCTATAGCCCACCAGTTTTCACATCTGAAGAAGTTGATGAGAAAGTTCTGGACTTGCAAGATAAGGTTAGTAATTTGGTAGAGCGCCGTATAAAAGGTTATGCAGACTACTCATGGTAGTAAGTATAATGTATACTCTTTCTCTGTGCAGGTCTCAAGTGTCAATAGGATTCCGAAACCAAAACCCAAGGTTGAGAAGAAAACAGCAAAGGAGGAAGAACCTGCTAGCAAGGAGAAAACCACCTCTTCGGAATCTGCACCCAACGAGGGTGAATACACCGAAACGTCTCAGGAATCTAAGGCTCAAGAAGAGGATCAGTCTGCATCGGCCAACACTAGCGATTCAGAACCTGAATCTCATGACGAGTTGTGAGTACCAGAATCCATAGATACAGGTCGGAAGACGCGTTACGCATATACTATAAGAAGGCAGTTTGAGGATAAATTTTGGTTGCTCAAATTTTCCCAGTTTTTATTTGACGACCAAAAGATGAGGCTACGTAGGGTGTTGGGGAACATTAGATGCTGTAGAGCCAAAAAGATTTTATCTGTAGTTTCTGATTGTGGTGTAAGTTATTCGCCTCAAAGGTGTAGTTCAGGATCTAGAATATCGCATTGTTGTACTGAACTCATTTGATTTTTTTAATGAGGAATGAATGCTATATAGATTTTACGCCAATAGAGCACATTTGATTTTTTTTTTAATGAAGAATGCTATATAGATTTACGTCAATACTTATGTTTAAAGTTAAACATAATAATAACATTTCCGTCCAACGTGACATTTTCAACGATCATTGGATCAGAATCCGCGATCAAAATTCTGACACAGAGTAGCTTCCTTTTTTTTAAAAAAAAAAATCCACTTTCCTATTTTATATGGCGCGGGTGTTCCTATTCTCTTCTGGTGCTCGGCTGCGCATCATTCCATATATGCTAACTTCTTAACGGTATATTCATTTTCAATTCTGTCTGTGTTCTATACGACGAGACGAATAAAACTATATCTATTTAAAAAAATTAGTATTAATTTATATGTACTACTTATAAGTTATACCAAAACTTAAAAACACAAAATTTATAAAATACAATTTGTGTATATAAGTTATTATGATAAGTTATTTCGTATAACTTGTGCAATTAAGCTATAGTTATAACTTATATGTTATCAGTACCTAGTACACATAAATTGTACTAAAATAAATTTCAACATATGTAAATGGAGTCTTGTTTTGTTCGTCTCGTTACATAGAAAACATTGGTGTAAACAGAATTAAAAATAGATACACTGTTTAGAAATTTTAGCAATTACAAATAAATGTTTTGCTTTTTTTATGGTGACATCAGCACGAAATGAACCTATGCTCCTACTAGAGTTTAAAGCGCAAGGCTCCTCAGCCTGCTGACAATTGTTTTACATTCTTGCGATTGCTGTACACCAACATTACGCTACCAGCGACGGTTATTCTTGCGGTTGCAAAGTAGGCATCAACCGCTCAGGAACTTGTGATTGTAAAACAAACATAATAGACACTGTAAGTACATCAACATTAGGCTATCAGCAACTGTTATGCTTGCGGTCTGCCTCTAGCTTTGCAGCCAGTACACTTGTGACTGTAAAACAAACAGAATAGACACTGCGAGTACATCAACATTAGGCTGTCGAAGGTTATGCTTTCGGTCTTTCTAGTACTGAAAAATCTGAGTATCAAGTACGGTGGTGCGAGAAGTAGGTGCAAATAATCACATGTTCTTCTTGTATTTTAACTTCTTTCCTGTCAAGCCAAGCAAAATGCCAGATCATAGGCATGCACCAATGATTAAAAAAAAAACAAATCATAAACAAGACTACATTGTTAAAGTTCATTGTTTTCCTTGGTATACCTCAATGACTAGGTAATATGTGGTCAAGCCTGACATTTTTTTTAAAAGAGTAAAATTCATGAGCGGTCCACAAAATTGGACAGCGGTGTCACCCGGGGTCCCCATTTTGATACTTGGGTCTCCACACTTGTCCTGACCGCTAGGATTGGACCAAGCGCGCCATGCTGACTGTGTGTTGATGTAGTCTTGATATGTGGACCCAACATGGCACATCAACACATAGTCAGCATGCCATGTCAGTGCATGAGCAGGTCAAGCCTGTTTGGACCAGTGCCAACAAAATATCTAAATTCAAGACTTGGAGACCTAGATGATACCACCATACAAGTTCGGGGGACCCAAACATTAAAATTCGAGAGTTGGGGCTCATGACACTAGATGATACCACCATACAAGTTCGGGGGACACCAAACATTAAAATTAGAGACCGCTCATACTTCTTTAAACGAATGTCAATGAGTCTGGCCCACAACACTTCTACTTGTAGTAGTCTATAAAATCATTTAGCACCATTTTCATCCATGCCACTTTGATTCATGATGTTGACTTCTCTCTCTCTCTCTCTCTCTCTCTCTCTCTCTCTCAAAAGTATTTGGTAAAAGTTCAATTTAGCATTAGGTACATATGCCTCTTTGGAACAGAAAAAGGAGTATATAACAGAAGCAGGGAAAGAAAACACATAAACGAATTAGAGAATCATACCATGGTGGGAAGATATGGATTATGTTTCCAACCAGAAGATCCACATTGTCACATATCTTTGGACTGAAAATAATGGTCCTCCTAGTTCTGCTTTCATCTATGGTTCTGTCTGCTGAGGCATTACTTATAGCGGTATCCTGCATGAACATAAGTTCCATGAAAACATCACTGTTGCAAAATGCTGGTAAAACATCGTTTATGTTCACATAAGAGTCAGTTCATTAGAAGTTTGCCTAATGTCTACAACAAAGGGTACATTTTGTCTGATCAACTAGATGCAGCAGAGTAACTTTCAATTTTAGTTTTGTAGCATTGCATAATTGGTCAATTCAGACATTACTTTTCTAAAGAGCATACTGTTCTAGATAAGAAACTGACAGACAATCATCTTGAAACATTATTTTTTTTCCCAAAATGTTTGTTCAACTTAACAGCATGAGAAGCAAAATGTTATTTAATTTAAGAAGATTACTGCCACATGAGTAGATAGGAGTTTTTGGAAGATGGAGGCATGGAGCACAGACATCACTCTTTTCCTGGAACATGCAGCTGCAGACTGTTAGCTTTCCTTCCAATGACCTTGACATAATCTGAACAGTAGTTCCCTTTAAATCACCTACAAATTTGAACTGTCACTATCTCTGAAATCCATGTATACAAACAGACGATGCCTAATCCAAAGCATATAAGTGGTACCAGCTACAAACTGCTACCAACGGCACCACCTGAATAACCTTGCTCTCTGCTATACCGTCTCAAGAACTCCGCATGTGAATCTTTCTCCATCTGCATAATCTGTTGCATTCTTCCATAGTTACCAGCTCTGCCACAGAGCAAGACTAATAAATAATCAGAATTCCTGTGCAAATGGTCATTTGAATAAGATTTGGCAAGAATTCAAGATTATTATACCCTGTTGATCTCATTGCATTCATGGCGCCATCCATGTTTGTTGGATTGAAAACTTCTTGGAATAGGTCAGCCATAGTTTGCTGGTTCTCATCTTTGTTCACCAAATTCAAGTGGTTCTGAGTAGCATCCTATTCCAGGATAAAAGAAAAATATGTTCGAGTATTTCAATTTTCAAATGGACAATGACTAATATGAAGTTTTATGTTACCATACTTCCTCCTCGCTAGATGTTCCATCAATTACATGCTCCAAGGGGTCCTCACTGTCAATACTCCTGTCTCCTAGAATAGCTAGTGTTTTCTTCTCGGAAGAAAGGAGTTTTGGCTTCCAATGTTTAGTTCTGGTGTGTTGATGTGACTGCAATAAAATTTACAATATTCAGAGGCAAGCTATTTTTTGTCTGAGAACCCCAAATCATGAAATAACACCACAAGAAACACACCAAAGATGCTGTCTCGACATAAGAGCCACTTCTACCCTGTAGATCTTCTAGAAGTTCTGCAACTGAAAGATTTGCTTTCTTGATCGAGCAGGGAAACTCTGATGGCAGATCTTCAGTTTGTCCCTTGACATTTTTGAACGGTTCATCCATCAAAGCTTGTGAAGCTTTAGTTGGTGGCACTCCGGATGAAAGTTCCTGCTCCCTGATTGATATGCTTGGAGCATGTTGGTGCAACTAGATCAAAATATTTAGAAGCAACATAAGTGTCTGTAAGAACTCCAAAAAAAATGAAGGAAGAATGCAAGACAATACGCACCAAAGATGGTGTCCTGACAAAAGAACCACTCCTACGCTGTAAATTATCTAGCAGCTCAGAAACTGAAGTATTTTCTTTCTTGGTTGGAAGGGCAAACTCTAGTGCCAAATCTTCAGTGTGTTCGTCAACATTTTCCAACCGTTCAGCCACCATGGCTTGTGAAGCTCTAGTTGATGGCACTGCAGAGGTACCTCCTTGCCCCCCAGTGCATAAGTCATCAGTCTTAACATCTAATGGAACAAAATCATATCCTCGCAATGAGAATCTAGGCTTCTTTACACTTTTGCTCCCTGTAGTGGGGAAACAGAGGACACACATTAGATTATCCACCTGGTACAGTTTAACAAAACAAAGTCATCCTTTGCTCACAACATTATCTCTATAAGAGGAGATGCTGGAAATGAGATAACATACTTCTGCTTGTTCCAGAAGAGAGGAATGAGGTGCTAATAGGATATTTGCATACACTCGCTAACTCATCATCTTCTTCTAGAACTTCATCCCACCCATCTGATTTTCCATGGTCTTCCATTTTGTTGCTCTACTCTCTTTGTCTGGAAGCTGGGCATGCTAATGAGGGTCTTGTTGATGCTAGAACATCTTGTTGACACACACAGAGAGACGAAGGCACATGTTCAACAAGCATCTGTATGATTCTACAAGGCGCGCATATCTCCTACTATTATAACAGCCTACAACAATAAGAAGGACAAAGTGAAGTCAATAATCCAGGGGATATGGAGGGTCCAGAAACCCCTGAAAAATTTAATAAAAGCAATTCCATACCAATAGCGCTCCCCTAGAAGTTGTTTTATGGAAGCCCCTTAAAACTTTTCCAGCACTTTATGGAGCCACTGTGTTAGTAGATTACCAATGACCTCTTTCCCTATATTTAATTTCTTCTATTTCTATTCCCTTGTGCTTAATTTTCACATCATAACAATTCAAAGTTTATGTTTCTACTGCACAGAATTCAAAAACATTCGAATTCGTAATTTTTAAGTCAAATTCAAACATAGCACAGGATTCCAATGCACTAAATAATCTACAGAATAAATGCTTTGTGGTCACTGGGCAAACTTCACTTTTTTCATACAATTGGAAAGTCTACCAAGGGGAAGATAGGACAAAAAGACGGTGTATGAGCAGCAAGCTAATGCTGGAAACATTATCTACGATTTGTGGCCATTGGCACTTTGGCTGCTTTGGCACAAGCTCGCCTTGGCCTCACGGCAGTGCCGTTGGTGAGGACGGGTGCCGGAGCAGGAGGAGATAATGACAGCGTGAGGGCCAGCGGCGGCGTGTAAACTGGAGGGGAGGACGCTTGCTCAGTTTCGCACACCACAGCACAAAGGGAAGAGAAGTGGGTGCTCGTCGCCGGCGAAGGGACCGACACGGTTACACCTGGGCACCAGGGACCTGGTCTAGGGCGGCGGTGACGGCGGTCACCCAGTTGCGCACACTGAACACGAGTGTGGGGGCGTGCGCACGCGGGGCAAACGGGAGAAAGAAGACTGTGGGCATGTTGGATGCACCCAGCTAGCTAATTGCTAGAGCTAAATTTTAGTTGGGAGGCCTTTTAGCTACCAATAGAATGGAGTGTTTGGATGCACCCCAGCTAAAATTAGCTAGATAAAATTTAGCTGGTGCATCCAAACAGAGCATGTGTTTGGTTCAAGTTCATCTGAAAATTACTGCTGCTGTCCCAAAAAAAAACAGTGACATAGCTTGTAGCCTCAACCAGTTCGAATGTCATGATGGAGATAAAGGGCAGCTAGAGGCAGCCCAGGAGTTGCAACTGGGGTTGTTTGTTTGCCTGACCAAGTAGGGGCTGGCTGGGGGTGGGATAGTGTTTGTTTGCCTGGATAAATGTGTATGATTACCCTCCATCAGGAAAAAAGGTACTCTTACTCTTACCACCACACCTTCTTCTTCCTCACCTCATTGGAATTTCATCGAGCACCTCACTGGCATGAACAGCTCAACGACATCTTCTTCCACACACCCTCCTCTTTCCCCTGTCTCCCGCGCGTGTGTGCCCTGCTGCTGCTGCTGCGACAGAAGCGGAGGCGTGGTAGGGTCGGAGGCGGCCGGGGAGTCGTCGGAGAGGGAGGGGAAGTCGAGGTCAGAGAAGGAGAATCGCCGTCCAGGTCGAGGAGCAGGTCCGCGTCGAGGAAGCAGAGGACAGGTTCCCGGCGGTCCGGCGGCGAGGCGCAGGTCCGCGATGGGGCGGTTGCGGCCGTCCGGCTGGAGCTCGCCTGCGTCAGCCGTCGAGGAGGGCGCGGGCGCGGCCGGCGCGTCGAGTAGGGAGCGGCGGCGGCCGCGCGCTATGGTGAGAACAGGCCGGCGCGGCGGGAGCGGCGTCGAGGTCGGGCTGGCCGGCTAGGGCGCAGCCGTCAAGGGGTGGTGCGGCCAGCTAGGGCGCGGCCGGCGCGTCGAGCAGGGAGCGGTGCACGATACGCGGAGGAAACAGCGCGCTTCGGTAGAGCATGGGCGGTGGCGCGAAGGAGGTGACGACAACGACCGCTCTTGCCTGCGCCCGCTCCGGCCGAGCCCGGGATAAAAATAAATAATAAATCGTTTCTCCGTGCCCGGGGCCACTGGGCCAGGGCTCGTGGGCTAGTCCAAGCAAAAAAATTATCGCCCTGTTTAGCTAGCTACCTAAAGTTTCAAACACATTAACTAAAAGAGCTAAAATAGTTTAGTTCCATTAGTCACCTAAGAGTAGCTAAAATAATTTTAGCTAGCTAAAATTTAGCAAGTGGAACCAAACAGGCCCTAAAGCCCTGTTTAGTTCCCTCGTATAAACTCTGGTCTCTATTACATCAAATATTTAGATACACGTATGAAGTATTAAATATAGACTATTTATAAAAATAAAAACTCAGCTAGAGAATAATTTACGAGGCGATTTTTAAGCCTAATTAATTTATGACTGGACACTAATTACTATAGTTACAAATGTGTTATAGTACCTATTAAACTTTAATCCCTCCAACCAAACACTCCCTAAGATTATCATAAATATATCTAAGCAAGAGTATGCATGGCTTTCGCACTAGTTGCTCAATCCTGCATTAGATATGTTCTTACTCCTATGTTAGATTTGTCTCTATCAAAGCTATGATGACAACAAACCAAAGAGAGATAGCACACACAATAGCTTCTGAGGCAACTTTTCTCTCCTATCGTGAGTTTTCATGATGCTTCAATCTCCTCAGTTGGGCACTCACTGTCTGCACAGGTATCTACTAGTTTGTAAAACTATCAATGTTTGGTAACATACAGTGGTGGATGTGGAAACAAACATGGGGCTAAATAATATATAGGCCTAAAAATCACAGTAGCTACATAGTAATGGAAAATGTTGTTTCATGGTAGATATAGAGATGCACGTACCTGCTATAATTACGAACTACACTCAGTCATTCCGTCGAGCATATTATAAGCACTTGCCAACACGATCACTATGCCCTCATGCCATGTGCCTCACCGCCCGTCGTGCAAGCAAGGCCAACCTGCACCCATATCACAACAACTCAACAAGTAAGTAAGGCTTCTAGCTATGGGTTTTGATGCCAGCAAGCAAGATGACTGCACACATTTTTACCTCAGCAAGGCAACAAGTAAGCACCTGCAGCCTACACCCCTATGCCCTAGAGCTGTAGCCTGCAAGGGTTGCCGCCTCACAGGGGTCAGAGCTCACCAAAGCTAAGTCGTCTGCAGCCCTGTGCCTTGTTTCCTTACTCAAAGTAACGAAGCCAATACTTGGGACTTGGGAGTCCGTCAGACACCGCAATGCTGACGAGGACGGGAACATGAGGACATCAGGGAGGAGGGGGCTTTGTATCTAGTGACGGGCTAGTTCAGACTTGGGGATCTGTGAGGTGGACCGTGAGGACCTTCTTCCTACACATTTGGCCCACATGTGGAATATGAAACTACTTTTTCGAAATCACTACTTTGTATAATATATTTTTTCAGTAAGTCACATTCAGAACTGGTGTGCACCATATTAGAATAGGCATCACCTCTAGATACGTTAATGACATGAGATATCTCACAATGGGCGAGCAATACTTAGCGTGTTGATTTAGTTCCACCCCTAAACATTCTATTACCAATCCAAGTGTATGTGACAAAACATTGATAGTTATGCCTAGGGGTAAGAGTGCCATTTCTAGTCCCAGAAATTAGAAAAATAAAAAATAAAATAAGCTAAAGGAATATGACATGGAAAAGAAGATGTTAATGTGTTACGTGGCAAATTTGTAAGGCCAATATAAAAAATGGTAAAACTAAACCCACTCTTAAACATGGCGAATAGTTAACTTTCTGCATTTGACCAAACTAGATGGTGACTGGTGAGTGGGGCTACCTACCCACTTGCTAGCATCCAGAGGCAAGAAACAGTTTATATAGATTTGAAAAGTAGTAGCTAGAGATGGAATGGATGTAGTATGGTGTATAAGTACAGTTGTACCTCTAAAAGTTTTTAGAAAGACTAAGTATATATATACCTATAATATATTATATATCTAGAACACTTATTAAATAGCAAACCTCTTAAGCTCAAGTGCTCATCCAAACTAGAAATTTACCTATAGTTCTTCTAAGGCTAAGGTGCCCAAAATGAATCAAAGCACATAGCACAAGATAAAAAATGATAGAATGAGTTAGTAAGGTAATAAATATATAAAGTTGACTCTTTTTTTTCTTCCAAACAATCACGATAGTATCAATTATGGAGTTCGTGTCTTGATCTTGTTTAATAATCAATCAATTTTTAGAAAAAAAATATCCATAAATTACTTAATAATTACTCTCTCGGTCTCTCCATTCCAATTTATACATCATTTTGGATTTTCTATATACATAAATTTTATTATGTATCTAGACGTATTATATATCTAGATACATCTTAAAAGCTATATAACTAGTAGAAAAGCCAAAATGACCTTTTTTTTAGACCGTCACAACATTAAAAGGAGCAATGACCTACCTTCTTTTATGATTGCTCAATAAGGCATAAAATTTCTCCATCCACTCTGAATCAATTCAATAAAGGTAACGAAGAAGCAAGAAAACTAATATGCTTATCAACATCTTGGTGATGACAACCTTTATACACTTGCATATGAATGTTAACAAATCGTATTAATAGACAACCACCTACCCATTTTATCATCATTCCTATCACATCATTGTTGTATTGCATTGTTAATGAACTGCATCGCTTAGGACAATATCGTATGATTAAAATCTTAGAACCGCCACCGACAGAGGGAGGGGTTTGAAGAAGTCGTGAAAAAAGCATGGGAGAGGGAGGGTTTTTTGGAAGATGAGGTAGGAGAACATGCTGCTCACAGCCGAGTTATCAGAAGAAGAAATCAATGAGGCGGTGTTCAGTTGCTACCCAGAAGGAGCCCTAGTCCAGATGGGTTGTCTTTCCATTTCTTCCATAAGACTAAGCACAATGTGTGCATCGATGTCCAAAACCAAATGCACAAGCCAGGCACTCGCCCACTTAAACCAAAAACAAGAACAATGATACCTGGCTTTCCTCTCCCATGTGCATGCGTGTGGCCTGAGTTGTGGTGAAGTGCAACCTATGTGGGATGTTTAATGCATTTTATAGAGAAGAGCTTGACTTATATAGATTAAACTTTACTCACTCTGACCCCAAAGCAATAACGGAACAACCATTACAATTTTTCAATAATCAAACTGCATCATAAGGGGGGAAAAGAAAGAACTGAAACTCTCCAAAACCATACCAAACGGAAGACCAAAGACGTGCTGGGAGCTTAAACTGTCAAGATACCAAACGATTTTCACCTGGTAATGTTACAATGCACTTTTACGCCTAGACTGTTGCATTGATAATTCTGCAAATACATAAAAGGAACAGCTACCTAAATTGCAACCAGACAGCTAAGACAAGCTCCCACAAACAGGAGGGGTGCCCCCCTACTGGTTAAAATATATTAATAATAGAAGAAAAAAGAAATATGCAAGCAATAAAAATCTAACATGAAGCGAAAAAAGGACACAAATAATATTAAAAAGATTACAATCGGTGCTCTAGCCATTCTTCTATATAAAAGGGAAATATTTCTTCTTTGCTCTATGGGTAACCAGAGCTAACTCTTTCTTGAAAAAGGCCCAGCAATTAGACGGTAGAATTCCTTGGAAGATGTGTTCATTCCTTGAGGCCCAAATGCTCCAACTCATTAATATGATAATTTCCATGTAGTTGTTTGAAAAGTTACAGAGTGATAAAAAGTTGAACCTCAGTGTCAACACTAAGATCCCATTCCCAACCGTCTTTAATCAGGCTACGCATACAAGGGAGCTCAACGAACTAATGTGCCTTCCATTTTCTAAGAAGGTGATCATGGATCTCTCCTTTCTTAATCTTCTGCAGGCACTGCTTCAGCTTGGACAGTGTCGATGAACTCAACTTGATACCGCGATCAATCATGTCTTCTGCACATTTGCATGCCTCAGGTAGCCTGTCATCCTTCAGCTTTGATACAAGCATGTTCCCACACTCCTCTAAAGGTGGCAAGCCATTCTCCACCATGCAGCTCCAGACTTTGATCCCAGTCTCCCAATAGCGTGTATCCAAAAACATGCGAAGTGCAAGTGAACAATTTTCCTCGTTTGGCCAACATTCATTCTTGATCATCTCACTAAATATTGCAGCTGCCTCTCGGAGCTTCCTTCCCTTCAGCAAAAGCTGGAGGACCACATTGTATGTGTTGGTATCAGGGAACACTCCATTGGAGATCATATCGTCGAGATAATTCACTATCACCTCAGGCTGCCCAAGACTGCCCTGCAGCAAGATCATTGTGTTATACATTTCCATATCTGGGACAAGCCCTCGACGCCCAACAAAGTCATCCCAGAGCTCCATGGCACCTAGCAATTGTCGTGCCTTAAGGTGTGCAGTGAGAGCAGCACGGAAGAACTTCTCTCCTGGCGAACAGCCGCGCCTGCTTAAGACAAGCAGGTACTGCATTGCTTCCGGTAGCGCCGTGGAGGAGTCGCTTGAAACAAGGGTAGTGAGGAAGGAGTCATAGGCAGGCACGTTGTCAGGAATAAAGCCAATCGCGTGCACCATTTCGTCGAACACCTCGCGCGCAACCCGCGGGTCGGCGGCAGCCTCGCAGCCCTCGAGGAGGATGGCGTAGGAGTCGGCATCCGGGGCCGTGCCAGCCTCGGCGCGGGCTACTGGGATCGCGGCGCGGGCGTCGTCGAGGCGGTTGGCACGACAGAGCGCGGAGAGGAGCGAGTTGAGCGCTGGCGTGTCGCGGGTCATGCCGTAGCGCGGCATGTCCATGAACGCCTTGAGCGGGGAACCGCCGGGGGTCGCCGCCAGGGAGGAGAATACGGAGGCGAAAGTGGCGAGCGAGAGCAGCCGCTGCGAGTGCATGGATTTGATGGTGTTCCACATGGGCTCAAAGAGGAGATTTTTACCGAGCAAGTCGACGAGGAGGTTCCACGAGTAGGGGGAGTGCTCGTGGCCGAGGTGCTTGAATCCCGCCCAGCGAAAGAAGGTGGTGGCGGCGCGCGGGTGCGCGTAGGAGAAGCGGAGCACCTGCTCGACGTCAGCGGTGGTTACGCGGACGTCGGAGTTGTCGAGCTCGGCTGTCAGTTTCTCGTCGTCGGCGCGGGAGGCCAGGATTTCGCAGAAGATGCGGATCTTGGGGGGCATGTCGGAAGCTTCCTTGTTCGTGGGGAACGCCGGCGCGGATAGGTCGCGGGCGCGCTTCGCCGCCGGCGATGCCACCGTGGCTGCGCCGTCGGACGGCCGCTTCGCCCGGTGATCGGACATCGCGGCGGGGGAACTCGCGTGATGGGTGGGGTTCGGGAGAGGGGAAGAGGCTGCAGCCTGCAGGTAGGGATGGGGGGTTTTGTTGCTTAATGTACTGGAGGAGATCTCTCTGTCCTTGACCGGCTGACCCCTACCCTATCCATCCTCTCAATAAGGAGTCGAGTCGAGTGGACTGTCCGAGCAGGAACCCCCGAAATCCCGACCAAATCGCGAGGCAAAGCCGCGTCGGCGGCGGATGGCGCCGTCCTTGGTCGTCTCGGCGAGGCATGCCCACGCTGTGGCCCACCGGAGAGGTCGCAGGCAGCGTGTGGTCGTCGCCAGTTACGGTGGCGCCAGTCCGCCGCCGAAGCTGGTGACCTTCCTCGGCAAGGGCGGCTCCGGCAAGACTACCGCGGCCACCATCGCCGCTCAGGTGACAAATTTGCTCTTTGACTCTATCCCTTGATCGTATTTGTCATTGTTTTGATGACAAATTTTAGTTTTGGTGTGAGCTCGCTGATGCATCGATGACTTGCTAAAAACTGACTGCAAGCCTGCAATGTTGCTCTGGAGAACAGCAATGATGCTGCGGGTAACAGCTTTGAGCTGAGTATATCTATTGTAAAATTACAAGCCTTAGAGAGTGGTTCTGGTCTGTTGTAATGTATGAATCATCCACTTTGTTGGTCATGAACAAATTGCCTCTGTTTGTTCTTTCTCATGCTGCAGTATTATGCAAATGAAGGCTTCAGGACATGCCTGGTTGTTCAGTCCCAAGATCCTACCGCAGAGCAATTGATGGGCAGTAAAATTGGGAATTCTCTGACCGAGTGTGCGGCCAATCTCTCGGCCATAAAGCTGGAGACTAGTAAGGTAAATTACTTTGTTGAAAGAAATCACTTATGTTTAGGATTTAAACTTGTGATATTCTGGAATATGTCTTGATACTGAAGACTGTTTTCTTGTTGAATCATAGTTGCTGCTTGAACCCCTGGACCGGATGAAGAAGGTAGACGCCCAGGTCAATTTCACTCAAGGAATCCTTGAAGGGGTAGGTGATTTCTTTGCTACAACGTATCTGGTGAGGATAAAGCATTCATTTTGGTTGCTGTTTTCCTTGTGACAGATTGTAGGAGAGGAACTTGGAGTTTTACCCGGAATGGATTCGATCTGTTCAGTCTTAGCTCTTCAGAAGCTCCTTCACTTCTTTTCAGCTGGAAGGAGTAATTCACAACCCGAATTTGATGTGATCGTGTATGATTGCAACAATACGGAGGAAATTCTGCGGCTGATAGGTGCTACTGATCGAGCAAGGTATATGTTCTCCTTGCTTGGCCATAACCTTGACTGCAATCAGGATTCTGAATATTCCCTTAAAAAAAGGCTGGATTCTAAAATTTAATTTTATGCTCTACAAAAGACAGGTCTTACTTGAGGTATGTGAGGGACCTAGCTGAGAAGACTGACATGGGAAGACTTGCTTCTCCTTCATTACTGAAACTAGTATATGATTCTGCAAGGCCAAATGGCAAAACTAGTGAGGGGAGACTTAGTACAGAGATATGGAATGAAATCGAACAACTACTTGAGGTAATTTTACTGGTTTAATTTAGCTAAAACACCACACATTTAATTTTTTATATTACTTTAAAAGTTGCTAAATTCTGTAGAAAGTCTCAGTATGGTTTGCCGATCCTTCAAAACTTGCATGCTTCCTTATCATGGATCCTAGGAGATCAATCTCTGTATCCTCTGCATTACGATACTGGGGTTGTACCACTCAAGCTGGCGGTCAAATATGTGGGGCATTTGGATATACTGAAGACCCTTCTGAAATGCACCAAGAAGTTGCTCAAAAGTTCTTGCCATTGTCTTTGTCGTTCCTGCCATTTCTCCCAAATGATTCTTCTGCAGATTGGAGCAGAGCACTAAGCTCATTGAGCCAAAATGCAAAGGAACAGCTGAGGAATACGTCCACCTTGGTGTATCCTTCAGTCAGTTTTGATTCTGTTCAGAAATCTGTAACCCTTTTCATGCCAGGCTTTGATAAGTCGGAAATCAAGCTATATCAAGTAAGACAATTGATCTCTCTCTCTCTCTCTCTTTCTCTCTCTCTCTCTCTCTCTCTTGCATATGTTGTGTAATCATCAAAATCCTAATAGTTTTAATTATCCGGAAATCATGCTTTCTTGATGTAAAGTTTCTTCACTCGAGCCTTTTGTAACAGCAAATGCAGAACCATAAAAACAACAGACAAGACAAGAAGATTTGTGATCTGAACTTCCACAATACTATTTAGATGAAACCACACGACCAGCCACATTCATAGTCTTCATGTGGTTTCATTTGCAATGCTGCTAATCTTGCTTATATCAACAACATTTTAGTGAGTACTGAGTACTATTCATTAAGTTGAGTAACGGGTCTTGCAGCCGGACCTTCTCATGCCACTTACGGGTTTAAAAGGTCGTGCCTTCTAGGACCTTGTGGCGGAGGTCACTTTGCCTCTTCTTAATGGGTCGTAGGGGTTGATGTTGGTACGGTTGTCTTTGTTGTTTGCACATGTTGTCAGGCCAGTCTCAACGCATAGTTTCATGGCACAGTTA
>Ga0182004_10000995_pt1 | contig 19664 bp, 21 predicted proteins | sample Sormic07211540_1_FD_120479 | JGI IMG/M metagenome (GOLD analysis project Ga0182004, IMG submission 120479) | Endophyte microbial communities from Sorghum bicolor roots, Mead, Nebraska, USA - 072115-40_1 MetaG | ecosystem: Host-associated > Plants > Roots > Unclassified | place: USA: Nebraska...
ATTTATTTTTTTAGTGTATTTTTTTTTGGGGGGGGGTGTCGTTTTTAAAAGCAATTCACCCAAAAAAAAATAAAATTTTTTTAAACCACCCCCCCCCCCCCCAAAAAAAAAATGCAGGCTTGCTATCCAACGACTTGAGGTAATGAAGAATGACTTACAGATCAGGATTGCAAAGGAGGTAAGGAAAATAAGACTGCATGTGCATCAGTTCTTGACTTAGGTGAATCTTGCAACCTAACTATATATGTTTTTCAGGCTAGAGGTAATGCAATCCTACAGGCAAGTTTGGAAAGAAGAAAACAAGCACTACATGAGCGGCGTGTGGCTCTGGAACAGGATGTATGCCTTATTCCACTAGCATATGATTTGTCTGCTTTTATGCACCCAAAATATATCAGAAACCATTTGTTGTGTGCATATTTGGTACATTTTGTTTTGTTGCAACCAGCTTTAGACAGTTGTCCACATAACATTTTTAAACTGCAAGTGCCTCTTTTTGAGAGTTTGGTGCTGAGTATGATCACACTTGTTTGTTCACTAGGTGTCAAGGTTGCAAGAGCAACTACAGGCTGAAAGGGATCTTAGAGCTGCACTGGAGGTTGGACTAAGCATGTCTTCTTCACAATTTTCTAGTTCGCGCTCCATGGACTCAAAGGTACTGAAATCATAAGCAAGTTGTTCTTCGACAGTTACATACTTTTTTTTTTGAGGAAATACAGTTACATACTTGCTGGGCTTATTTTGTGGCGTCCTCTGTTTTCTATGCACTTCTCTTTAGACAAAGGCAGAGCTTGAGGAAATTGCTCTCGCAGAAGCTGATGTTGCAAGATTAAAACAGAAGGTTGCAGAGCTGCATCTCCAACTCAATCAACAGCGCCAGCACCAGTATAGCTCTTCAGCAGATGCAAATGGTCGTCCTCAACACCTTCCAAATCATCTCTCGCAGTAAGACAATATTTTTTTTATTCTTTTCAGCTATTGTTAGATTATGTGTCTTCAAGTCCAAATATTTGGGAGCACGTATTTTAGTAACAAGTGCAGAATGTTTGTAAGCTTGTTCGATGTATCATATTCCCTAATTATTTTTTACAAGTCGCAATTCATTGAATATGCAATTTTACTGCTATCAGGAACATTGTCCAAACTGGATTTGATAGGAGCGTTGCTTTCTGTAATCAAGATAAGAAGCAAAGAAATGAGGTTAGCTGTTTACATATCTCTTGTCTTGCTATACTTTATACAACTTGAGAAAATCAAAGCACAAGTTTGTTCACATGAGCTCCACGGTTGCACTTTAATAGTAGTATTTTATTAGCTCAATCAGCTCTACTTATTATAGGAGCAGCGCTGGGACCACTGGTGCGCTGTCCTGTAGATTCAACTCAAAATCAATAAGGCTCTAAGTTTCTCTTCTTTTATATTTTTTGGTCCAGTTTCCAACCTAGACCGTAAGCAACCATTTTGGTAGATCAAACACTAAGGATAATAGACAGTAACAGTTGATTTTCCATGCATCTAGGTCCCCAGGTTCTAAGAGAAATATAAACGTCAATGATTGAATTATAGCCAGATGACTCTAAGACACACTGATATTCTTACAGGAGAGCTTGCCAAGCACATCCCACTGGAGAAGCATAAAGCAACATGTGCTATCTCATGGTTCTTCAAGGCCTTTATCCCTAAAGCATTCCTTGGACACCTCCTTGAGTGATTCAAGGGAGGCATCAACAAGTTTGCCTGCAGAGGGCGGGCCAATGTTGGTGAACATCCCCAGAACAACAGAAGTAAGAGAAACCCCTGGTTGTTATCTCCACTAACATTTTTCGGGGAAAAAAAATACTTAGGTTTGAGTTTTCAATCACCTGTTGTGATTTGCAGCAGGGTGTTGAATATGGGAGACCGCCGTCTGTGCCATCATCCACTCTGGTTGAACTAACAACCAGGCTAGATTTCTTCAAAGAACGGCGGTCACAATTGATGGAGCAGCTCCACAGCCTCGATTTAGGGCATGGATCCACATCCCATGGTTTCCCATACAAACCTTCGTCACCCTGGAACAGCCCAAAGTAGGGGGTTGTTCAGTTGCTGCAGTTCCACGTCTCTGTATATTCTTGGTATAGAATCTCTTTTTTGTTTCACTTTTATCTTTGTAGAAGCTGGTAGCGAGAATGTATATCCCTTGCCTTCCTTCACGTGTTTTGCTAGTGCTTGCAGCAGACTTTTTTCGAGCGTGATTTTGTTTTGCTTTTGTATCTATTGTATGTAATGAGTTAAGGGGATTGTGACACGGTTTTTATATGCTTTGGCAATATAGATGCGTCTTTCTTCTTCTTGTGGGCTACATTTCAATGCAGGGGAGTGCGTCTTTTTCTTCTTGTGGGCTAATATTCTCGGAGCTTGGGCCATATGGAACCATCGCAATGGATGTGCCTTTGTTGGAGCAGCTCTAAACTTAGCTGGTGCTCTAATCTTAGCCGGCGAGGAACGCTGCCGATGGTCTATGGCAGGGGCTCGAGGGCTGTCCTAATCTGCCTTCCTCCTTGGTAGTTAGTGTTTAGCTCATTTGTGGTTGCCTGTGTGTGGTTCTATCACCGTCGTGATTGTAATCCTTGAAAGTGTTTTGGGGCATGAGTGTGTGTGGTGCGATGTTGTTCAGGCTCTTACCCTTTTTACCTCTTCCTAATATAATGAAGCGTAGCTCTTCTGTGTGCGTGGCCTTTTGTTAGCTCCGATGAAAAACTCAGTTTCTTGTTAATAAAGAAAGACTTCTGATAAATGGTTGGAATACAAACAGATATAACCACACTTGTATAGTTATATCGTACGGCACAAGCCTACTTCAGCAGGGATTGCAAATAAATGGAACATTTGTTCCCTAGCCCACGCTCTACGTTTTTCAGCGGCAGATCACGGAATTCTTGTTACCTCTGTACAGTGGAAAAATCAAACTTGTCAATGGCAATAAATGTTACCGCACCAAGCATTAGATTCCATCCTTTGCCAAGAGAAACCATTGGATTCCAGCCTCTGCAAAAGAAGCATTAGATGCCAACCTTCACAAATCAGAGCGATCACACCACGGGCATGACGCCACAAGCATCAGTTTCGTTCATTCACGAAGCAAACATTCAAATCCATCTTGATGATAGTACAGTTTATCATGTACTCCTACTGTACTATTGCGCATGCGACTTGCATTGCCTCCACTGGACACGTATAAGCTAACCAAAAACATAATTACACAAGGCAACAGCCAAGAATCATGTACAGTGCAGCAGTTCAAAGAAGGCCTTTGCAACCTAGCGTCAGCAAACCAATTTACAGGGGTTACCTAGGGTGCACGAGCATCGAGGAGAACCCGCGATCGTTCTGCTCGCTCAACCCCAAAAGATAGCCTGGGCAGAGCCTCCACAAAATTTCATTCTTCAGAAGGGCACTTCGATGCCTCAGTATGCCAGTTACGGTTTTTGGTTTTCTTGGAGCGATCAGAGGAAATCACTCTGCGAGGAGTATCAAATAGAGAACACCTTCCTGTGTAGTCTGATTCAATCACTTCGCAGACAGCTGGGTGGTTGCTTGCTTTGCTTGCTTGGCGAGTACTCTCTCAAACTCTGCACAAGCCTCAGGCGAGTCTTCTTCACTGGGCGGTACCAGTTGCCAGAAGAGCGGCAAATATGCCTCCCATTCCCTCAAAATCGTGGCTCCTTTCTCGCTGCCCGTTTTTTCCTTTTCAAACACATCAAAAAGTAGCAAAAAGTAAGGGAATAGACAACATTTGATACACGACTTGTAAAGAACAGCAGTTCACTTACAACATAGGACTCAATCAAGCTCTTTAGCTGCATCTGCCCAGCTGGAGCATTCACTCTCTGCATCTTGACGATTTCCTTGTTAACCTATTATTAAGACATTAGAAAGTTACAAAAACATAACCGGTTCTATGTCATAAATTTCATAGGCGTTTCAAAAAAAAAAAAATCATAGAAATCACATCATGTGGTGTCGTGTCAATGGCAAACAAACAAAAACAAATACGTCAAAAGAACTACACAAGGTAAACTCAAAATTTGGAGCTTGCAAACCTTGGGGAGAAGTGTATCATCCTCATCTAGAATGTAGGCAAGGCCACCAGTCATTCCAGCTGCAACATTCCTCCCAGCCCTGTAAATTAAGAAATATATGCATGTGTAAGGATGTGAGGAAAAGGAGACAATTGCCAAAAGAGAATTCTGTTGGTTCTACTTACTTGCCAAGTACAACTACGCAACCACCAGTCATGTACTCACAGCAATGATCTCCGGTGCCCTCAACCACTGCCTGACATAGAGAGTTTCTAACTGCAAATCTTTCTCCTGCCTTGCCTCTCACAAATACCTGACCACCTGTAGCTCCATACAGACAAGTGTTTCCAACTATAGTAGCATCCTCAGGAACAAATCCTGTTTTGTCTACAGGAACTACCACCAGTTCTCCACCAGCCATACCCTTGAAATATATAAAAAAAGGGGGTTTTAGATTTCATATAGTTGCCCAGACAAAAAATTCAAGGGTTCAATATTTAGTACCTTTCCAACATAATCATTGGCCTCTCCAACTAGCCGAATGTTCATTCCAGGAGTCAGGAAACAACCAAAGGACTGCCCTGCACTTCCATTGAACCTGAAACGTCCAAAAAAGATTAAGTTTTTCGTTATAAATAAACATATGCAAAACATATGTAAAATGATATTTTCAACATACGTGATGTTGAGCTGGCCTGCAAAACCTGTGTCTCCATACTTCTTGGCAATCACACCTGCTACCCGACCACAGACAGCTCTATCGACATTATAGATTTGAAATGCCTTGGAAACTTCCTTCTCATTCTCAATCGCATCAGCTATCTGCAAATTAGATAATATAAATATTGGTGCTCCAAGCAGATAAAACTTGGGTTCCTAGCAACTGCATTTCATTTTAGACAGGTTAAGGCTGTGCATGGACCATAAATACAGCAGTTCTAGTTTCATGAACATGGAATGATGAGTCGCTTTGATTGATGATACTGGAAAATCAGGTTTAGTGGACAGCCATTAGTCAAGTTAGTCCATGTAACTATGAGAACTTATCAAAAACACTACCTCAGGATCTGCAAGGATTGTCTCATCAAGAACAGGACCATTAGTGTGGACGTCCTGGCTCCTAATCTGGGAGCTGCTCCATTTGGGCAATCCAGCATTCTGATGAAAGAACCATTGATTTAAATAGAAAGCACATGGAAGATATGCTAACCCTTCAAATAATAATGGCTGCTAATACATACTGATAAGAGGTATCCAAGATCGATGTGCTGTGTTTTCACCAACGAGACATGCTTTGGTTTAAGCAAATCTGTTCGCCCAATGACGTCATCCAGCTTCTCATAACCCAACTGGGCTAATGTAGCTCGAACCTAAATGAATTAACCAATTTTCAAATGTTACAATTATCCCTAAAAAATAGGCAGGTCTTGCAAAATCAATCAAGGAACAAGGCTAAGACAAACAGCATCTGTAATGAGAATCATGACATACCTCCTCGGCAACAAAGAGGAAGTAGTTAACAAGATCACCAGGAACACCAGGGAACCTTGCACGAAGCTCTTCTCTCTACAAGAGCAATTAATGTAAGAGGTAGTCCAATAAGATGAAGGTAAAATAACTTGTGTTGTTACTACCTGACTAGCCACTCCAACTGGGCAATTATTTGTGTGGCAAATGCGTGCCATGACACATCCAGTAGCTATCATAGCTACAGAACCAAAGCCATATTCATCAGCCCCCATAGCAGCAGCCATAAGAACATCTCGACCACTCCTGAACCCACCATCCACCCTAAGTACTACCCTCTCTCTCAATCCATTTTGTATAAGTGTCTGGAGGAAGTTAACTAGCATTACAAAACAGAAAATAATTTCATGGAAAAACCGATTACAGCAAAAAGAAAATGTAGGAAACCTGATTTGTTTCTGTAAGACCAAGTTCCCAAGGACCCCCAGCATGTTTGATGGAGCTTATTGGGCTAGCTCCAGTACCACCATCATGACCTGATATCTGTGTAATAATAGAAAAGTTATTTATAAGAAAAAAATAAGTACACATAAAATCTCTAATTCACCCAATACAACAGGCCTTTGAGAGAACCATTTGCAAGCAATTGAATAAGAGCTCATAGTATGATGTCCTGAAATGCTGCAGCGTTCGTTAAATTTAGAACTGAATTGAAGTGTTATTAAGCTTAGTGCATTCATCCAGTAATTATGATAGGCCAGCTTATGGTATTTCTGGATAAGATTATCCTGCTGAAATTTTCAGAAGATTTAGCAGATATCTGAAATTTTTTCCCCGGATATGCTTCAATTCATAGCTCATTTTACCATACATTTGATTTTTGTAAGCAAATATATATAGATAACTACAGACCATACAGGGGAAGTTCTATCACCATGAATGGCACATTGCACACAGCAAGTGCCAGTAACATGACATAGTAAAAAACAATATGCAACCACACAAGGGTCAACTAGAACCTTACTGAAGTTCAGATACAAAGATGTATAAGAAGTTAGCCGCAGTCAATTTATGTGAATATTCTTGCACACTGAAGGCACGAGTTAAGTGTATGAACCAATTATTTAAAAAGAACTTCACTAACCTGAATTATGTCTGCATTTCCTTTCGAAACTCCAGAAGCTACAGTTCCAATCCCAGCTTCAGACACAAGCTTTACGGACACTTTAGCTTTAGGATTGATCTGTTCAGCCAGATATTAATTGCATAACTCCATTAGTACAAAGAACCAGAAACCATAAATTGAACAGCATAACTACTTGGCATAGAACCACTAGGTAACCAAAGGGTTCCAAGCATCACAGAAAACTATCATTTCTAAGCTGTTGTGGTTCTCCTCTAATATCAATAATACTAACTGGCATTCCACCAATAATAGTCAGAACTCAGAAGACAAACCTGATGGAGGTCATAAATCAACTGCGCAAGATCCTCTATAGAATAAATGTCGTGGTGTGGAGGCGGGGAGATCAGAGGAACTCCAGGTTTGGAGTTTCTCAGACGAGCAATGTATGCACTGACTTTTTTCCCAGGAAGTTGACCCCCTTCACCAGGCTTTGCACCTTGCGCAATTTTTATCTCAATTTGGTTAGCATTTACTAAAAATGTTGGTGTAACTCCAAAACGCCCAGATGCAACCTGTAAAAGAATAGTACTAATGAAAACTTACTCAAATATTTTAGTCCACCACAAAGAAGACATAACGCTGCTGTAGTTAAGAACAATAAACAAAAAAAGAGATAAGGAAATATGCTACTGTGAAGTTTCCTGTTTTGAGAGCTGCTACTTGGTATCTCACTAATATCTGGCCCAGGAGTTCCAGTACATCTAGACAGATCTCCAGATGACCAGATCCCTTTCCGGGGAACAGACACATGGCAGCAGTACCAATTTCTAGGCAGTTCACTCACAAACAGTAAATGCTTGTCTATCACAGAAGATTTTTAAGGTTAGCTCCCCTCGTTTTAGGAAAAAAAATGCATATATCCAACAGTGTCAGTGTGTGAGCTTTCCCATGTAGCAAGTCATGGTAACATTTGCATTGATTATAATTCATATATATAGTACAAGGTAAAGGAGAAAGAACCAGATAGCACAAAAAAAGTAATGCTTGAAAAGAAATGAACTATGATAATCCACCTGCTTAATGGCACTTGTGGCTGTGTCACCATTCTGAAGACCTTTGAGATGAGGAAGTGTTGGAGAATAACCATCTACAACATCTGTGAGGGGATTCCAACGGATTGGATCCTGTGCAAAATGACAAGTCCATAAGCAATTCTATGTTGCAGATTCCACATGAAAAGCCTGACAGAGATAATGAGCTATGTTGTAAAGGAATTTATATGACCGACCTCACCACCTTCTCCTGAGTTAGATTTTCCACCTATTCTATTCATTGCAATTGCAATAGCTTCATGTGTCTCCCTTGAAATGGCTCCTAGGGACATTCCACCAGTACAAAAACGTTCAACAATGGAGGTTGCAGGCTCCACTTTGCCAATAGGAATAGGTGCACGATCACTTTTCAATTCAAGAAGATCTCGAAGAACCTACAGAAAAAAGACACTATAAGCTTCGTTGTAAAAAAAATAAATAAATCAATAATTAGCAACCTGAAAGATCACTACTTACATTGACAGGACGGCTTGCAAGATGTTGTTGATAGACAGTGTACGCATTATCTCTTTTCTCACGAATTGCTTTGTGCAGCAGCTTGGTCATCTCAGGATTATTCGCATGGTATTCACCTATTCAAAAGAAAAACATATTCAGTACTGAAATCAGAGTATATGGCAAGAATTAGTAGATTGATTAGAGAGATACATGGTACATGTATACATATAGGTAGGGACAGAGGTGGCTTATAGCAACAGAGCTATCCTCCGATATCCCTTACCAAATACAAGTCAATTTATACATGCCGGACTTGGAGTCCAAGGCATAGCCTGGCGACTATACCTGGGCCACAAGGCATACTATGCTGTACTAACTTGAAGATAGAAGGTGGCATTAAATTTAGACTAAAAGAGGCATAGCTATGCAGTTGATTCTAGGCGGTACTGCTGGAGAGATCTCCTCAAGTAAAATAAATGTGCTAGAGTACAGCTTAAAATTATCATGCTACATGACAGGAGGAGGCATGAAGACACTTCTTTATTGATAAATCTCTAGGAAAGCTGAAATATATTTAGATCACAATTCACAAAGTAGTGATGCAACAGTATGTGTTATAGCATACAATACCACACCAAAACCAGATAAGATCATGAAAAAAATCACATCATGATAAAACAATGTAGTACTGCAAGAAAACGCCAGGTTACATGCATCTAAAACATAAAATTTAGCATGAGTTATAGGATAGACACTACCTCCAGGTCTGGATTGGATAAATCCAAAGTTTTCTAGCCTCTTCGCAGTATCTTCAGAGAATGCTTTCACCCAGAATGATAAGGTCTCTCTACCCAGCTTTACAAGGATAGTGCTACAAGTGTTAGTAAGTCACAAAGATATACTCAATCCATCCCAAATTGTAAGTCGTTTGACTTTTTTAATATCAAGTTTGACCACTCGTCTTATTCAAAGTTTCGTACAAAATATTACTTTTTTTTGTTGTGTATTGGTTTATTAATAAAAGTTCTTCAAGAATAAGTTAAAATTTGACTATATTTGCATAAATTTTTTGAATAAGACGAGTGGTCAAACTTGGGGTAAAAAAAGTCAAACGACTTACAATTTGGGATGGAGGGAGTAAAAACGTAAATCAACTACAGGAGAGAGAGAGAGAGAGAGAGAGAGAGAGAGAGGAGGCCTTCTAAACAGTGTGCCAGAAGAAGAAAAAAGAGCAAAAGTGAAAACAAAAAAGTGCAGATAGGAATACTAGACAATTTTTGTGGCATTTGCTACTTGATTTTAACTACCTCGTCAAGTGTGAGACCTCCAATTTTTGATACACTTCCACAGAAGGCAAGATCAACAACTTCTTGACCAAGACCATAAATTTCAAAGATCTGAGCTCCACAATAGCTGTCCAAGCAATGTGTACGGGTTAAACAGTTGTGGAAATTTAGACTTCATAATATCGACAGTAAGTGTATAACTATGTTAACTGGATGGCAAAGATAGACAGACCTTGAGAGCAGTGAGATACCCATTTTTGAAAGAATTTTTAGCAGACCTAATTTTACTGCCTGGAAAGTACATCAATTGAACACATTAACAAAAAGTACCATTAAATCAAATGGAATGTGAGATCTTACTCTATGTTAACTAGAACAGACAGACAAATCATCAAAAATCAAATAATAATGACAATGCCGGCATAGAGCATTAACATGCAAACAAGGACCTAAGGGCTCAAATGTGGTAAAATGCTCGTATTGGATTGAAATGCTCAGACTTCAGAAGAGTAGGGGCAGTAGGACAACAACATCCAACAAACAGGTCATAAGTTAGAAAACATACCTTGGTAAAGTTTCTTTGTGCCTGCTCAATGGTCACTGTGGGCATCTTCCCATTCCGCATCAAATTAACAGTTTTGTTGCTCAGCCTCCATTGCCGGCATGTTTCTAGTGCCAGATAAGGACACACAGCACTAATACAGGAATGAATATTAGTATATCTAGGAAGAAGATAGAGTAAGCGAAAACAAAACTAAACCTATTTTTATAAGTACAGAGGTTGACCTAATTTTAAGTTGATGAAAAGCCGAAAACACATGTGAAACTGGTGAATTCCCAGATGTCTTGGCACAAGTCTAGGATCCAACTACAATATAAGCATTGTGTACTGGTACTTCCGTCAATATTTTGGTCATATTCAACATTACTATTGTGCAGTTGATCCATGGCTATATTTCCTAAGATCCATGAGTCGAAGTCACGGTCTGGTGAATGATAATAGTCATGGGAATATGAATCCCACCAGAGTTCAACCCTAGTAACATGCTGCTTTCAAAGATGGAACCGTGAAGACATGTTACAGGGAGACATCATTGTGTTGTGATCTCTATGAATTAAAGGTATGCAAATTTTTTTTATCTATTTCATAAGTTTAAGTTAGGTTAGGAATGTGGGCATGCTTTTTATTGCCCACAAATGTAACTATGTAAGGCACTGATTTTAATGGTATTGTTCACTGATTCTTAATGGTATTGTCGGCTTATTTCATGTTTCAATGTAGAATAACTTGTTTTTTCCTATTTACGCCCAATAATATCCACACTTTGCATTGGTTACATGCATGCATTAAATATTAGGCTCTAAATACAATAACCAATGGTAATATTTTCATTTGAAAGTCTTCTTAATCTATGTCCAAGACAAAATGGGCTTCCAACTGTGGATGTAGAGAGCATCTATATTGAAAGAAATCTACTGGTGACAACAAATTCATACCTGGCACCATATCCAATCAGACAGGCAAAGTGATGTGTGCTAAAGCACTGAGCCGTATCAGCAACAATAGAAGCAGACATACGGAGACCATTCTGAATCAAATGCTGGTGGATGGCACCAACAGCTAGAAGTATCGGTATGGCAGGACGAGTTGGTTCCTACATTATCCATAATATAAAATTGAGATCTAGGAAGCATGAGGGGAAAATAATTCTCAATCGCATCATAAACTATTAATAGCAATAATAATTTGAACCAAAACTGTTTAAAAAAAATGAACCAAAAGGAGAGTTTCACACATTCAAGTTAAATGCAATATTTTCTTTTTTCCTCGAATATGCATCAGAGCTGTGCATCATTGTATTAAAAGATAGAACGATCCAAGTACAAAGCTGGCCTCGGGTTAGTTTTTTGTTACATTTGCTTACATCATGCATCATTAGTGAAGTTAATGCTAGGTTGCCTTATCCCAAAAAAAAAAGGTTGCCTTTTCCCAAGATCGGGAAATTTTAAGAAATAGAAATTACATTATATTTGACAAGGAAAATCATAGCAAGCCAACGTCGATGGGAAATAAATTGTTGAGGTGGTTGTATCTTTTAGGAATGCTTCCAAGTTAGGAAACGGACAATTAAAGGTCAATAGGATGCGTGTCCCAAGTGTTTGTGAAGAGCAGTTAGCCTGATATGTGCCCCCTTGTAGTGACATCCATATATAAGCATTAATAATTGTAGGCATCTCATAGTGATGCAAAGCCATGCTTTGTTAGTTTCCTTCTTTATTTTTATATGCAAGTAAATTATTGTATGGACACAGCTAAAATGACATTGTATTATCCACTTCATTTTAATGTAGTTTTTCTGCACAAAACTTATGTGCAGCTGTGGACAGCACAAATCCATCCATTGTTCAAAATTTTATGTATTACTAATATGATAGTGAATAAATAATCTACGACAATGCATATGAAGCAAGTGAAACTGAAAAGAATGTCAAACATACATTTAGATCTCAAGTACACTTCAAAAATAAAAAAAGATGTGAAATTTTACTGCCATGGGAGAAAATAAACCCAAAAAGATAGTAGTAGTTTTCAAACAATGTGCTAACATGTTAAACATCAGTACTCACAGGTGCTTCAGAACGATCGGAAAGAACAAGAAGTTGTGAGCCACTCCGCACAGCAGCGTCAGCTTCTTCACAAAGAGCCTGAATTGTCTTATCAAGTGAACCATCTAGACCTTTACGAATATCAAAGTATGTTGACAGTACTTTGGGCTTCAGTTTTGGGTCCTTCAATAGAGTTTCTAGTTCACCTTCATTCAGCACAGGGCTTGATAGCGCAACCTGAAAAAGGTCAATAGTGGTGTTTTGATATTGTACCCAAAAAAGAATAAATGTAAAGTCATAGACTTAATTTGAAACTAAGTACACATACCAGATCAGCATTTTCAGGGCCGACCTCCAAGATGTTGCCTCTTTTCCCAATATTAACCTCAAGAGACATAACTAAACCTTCTCTGAGGGGATCAATTGCAGGATTTGTAACCTAGAATGGGAAAGAAAATTATGTCTCGTGGAAACCAAAGCTGAGAGGGCATTAATCTTAACTTTTGTAAATGAGGAGAGCAGATTCCGCAGAGAAAATGTCATCGTATCACCAAGTTACTAAATCACTAACTTCTTTTCCTACAAGGCTAACATACCAACAGAAGAGCATGCTCAATTTACATCTTTTGGGGGTTTGGGTCTGACAATATTGAATTTCACAATACAGCAGACCAAGCTTTGCACATACTAATGAGTTGAATGTGATTGAAGATGGCCCAGAATTTGCCAGTACTTCAATAACACTTTATTGTGCCTCAAAAAAATAAAATTTCTCAACTACCAACTCTGCTATAGATGGAATGTTTGCCAAGGAATACAAAAACTGTGCAGCGAGACATTTAATAATTATTACTGTCAAACTGATAAGGAGAAAGCTATTACTTGAGAGCAATGGACATTGCAATCAATTTGGACTCAAAGGGCCTTGGTTAGTTAAAAAGGTAAAAATGTGCAAGGACTTACTAACCTGCGCAAACCGCTGCTTGAAATAATCATATAACAAGTGTGGTCTTTGTGATAACACAGCTAACGGAATGTCATCACCCATACAAAATGTTGGTTCCTTTCCTTGTGAAGCCATTGATTCAATCACCATTTGCACATCTTCACTTGAATAGCCAAATGCCCTAAGGAAACAACAGTATGCTTACATTTAATGTTCAGCCTGAGCAACAATCTATGAATCTAATACCTATAGCCACTACAGCCCTTGGAATTTGTCTGTTGCGCAACTTCTGTTCTAAAAGTAAATATAGCTAGGTAGTACACTAGGTTAACATGTTAAAATTAACCTGATCAGTGGCAACATTGGCCATAGCACAATAAAATTACAAGCAAAAACTTAGTTTTGGATGCATTTTATGAAACATCAAGAACACTTTTGTCTGTTTATAATGTAATCATTACAGTAACATGTAGCGCCAGATAGAATATGACATTCAAGCACAGAAACTCTGACGATAGCAAACATATAAAGTTCCACAAAACAACAGTTGGACAAGTAAAAGAAAAGATCTTAGTATGTGTTGGATCATTGAACAAAGCTTGATGGATTCTTACTGTTGATGTCTCAAAACAGTCTCGTTGTCCATGATAGTTGAAGAGAGGAAGTTGACAGGCTTTATAGAACGTGTGCGTTCTTGCAACCAAGTTCCATAGGGGCTTGCTAAAGCCACAGTTTTCTTTACTTCTGTGTTTTCAAGCACCTGGATGGTTCATGAGGTTTAAAATCCTTAGTGAAAAATTCTGCAGCAGTGAACGGCCAGAAAGAGAAAAGATTATTTGTTTCTATTCTAACCTGTCCAGTTTGTAGGTCAACAGTTATCATCATTCCAGGACCCAATCGTCCTTTCATTACTACCTTTGACTCATCCATTGGTATAACACCAACCTGTAGGTTGCCATTGACAGAATTAGTGATCAGTGCAAACCTGACATGAACTATGAGGTTTCACATAGCACTTGAGAAGGTGATCAGAATTCAATTCAACCACTAGGGCATACTTTTATGCAAATATTAAAAACAAAATTAGATCAATTTAAACCGGTGAGGAGATGGTCACAAGGTGTGATTCACAAAACCACTTATTTAGATATGGGAAAATGTCCAAAAAAAAAGGCATCCTCCCTATGACAACTGAAAAACTACATTTCTATACAAACTTGTACAGACGAGAGCAAGATAAGAAGTTTAGTGAGGTAAAAGTTTTTATACATCACAAATTAAGAGTGCCTGATACATCACATTACATTTAAATAGGAATAGATTTATAACTTAATAGTTTCACCTAATCACCTAGCCTAGCCGACAGACCTACACATTAGCAAATGGACACAGTACTTACTGAATGTTACATTTAGTTTAGCTTGTGACATCTGAACTCTGCAATTTGGTATAGAAGGGTGTCAAAATATCTGCAATGAAGTACTGGCAGATAAACCAAATGCTCCAATTCAAGGATTCCAAATGGATATTTTATTATATACGAGAAGAACAATTTTCTCTGACGACATTGTTGTTGAACATATAATTTTATACAGAAGAAAGAAACCTGAAACCTACCTCAGATGCGACATAAACAAAGTCATCTGACGTTCTCCAATAGCGTGCTGGACGGAGCCCATTCCTATCAAGAGTTGCTCCTACAGTCCTTCCATCACTGAACATAAAAATATATATATTAAAAAAAAACTATAAGCACCGCCACTGTGTTGGCAAATATGTGGCACTGGAGTATCTTGTGCAGTTGTGCATGAAATTACACCAAAGAACTCAGTCTCAGACCAATTCAGTAATGCTTTTCAAGTTTTCATGGTCTTTATCCTATGACTATTCTTATGTTTATGGCCTATTATTATTTCTTGTCCCCTATGCGGGAACTCACTGTCCTAGCATGGCTCAGAAGGTTTCAACTACGTTCAAAATACCTCCTGAAACTACTCAATGCCACTTGTAACAAGTAACAACAACACAGCTCAATTAGGTGCACAAAATACCCGTTTTTATATTTCATCCCTGCCTTTAGGTGCACAGAAGTAAAATCTGCTATAACCAAAGTGGTTAAAAAAACTGTTGTTTCAGATCAGATACTCAAAGAGTGAAAGAAAATATGGAATAACTGGCAATCCTATATGGGCATACAAACGATTTTACCTAAATAGGAGTAAAGCAGGTCCATCCCAAGCTTCCATTTGTCCTTTGTAGTAGTCATAAAAGTCAATTACCTAAATACAGAGCAAAACAAACTCCATTACACAGGATGCCTATGTAGGTTAATACGGAAAGGAATGCATGCAGGTCAATAACCATACCTTACCCCTCAAAAAGGAAAAAAAAAAACATACCTCGGGGTATTTTATAGATAATGTTGGATGGTTCTTATATGCCTCAGGGACGAGAATCATAAGAGCTTCTGCAGGACTTCTACCACTTCTTAGCAGCAACTGATGCAAGAAAGGATGTGAAGATTTAACAATAACAGCAGAAGTATTTTACGTAAAGTGGAGTGGAAAAAGAAAAATGGATGCAGGTTTCGGTGAGCGGAATGCAGGCTTTGCAGCTATAATTTCAGGGGAAGGTGCATGGTTTCTTACTTCAGCTGTGCTGTCAAGATTCGCTGAATCAGATGCTTTAGGATCACCAAACGGGCAAATTTCATGCTCACGACCTCGCCATACAGGAGACTGTAGCGTGGTTTCCCTCGATCGCATCCAGTTCAAGTTCCCCTACAAGGAAAAAAGTAACCCTATTAATAATGCTGAAGGATCATGTAATTTCGGTATCAAAACATTACATGAGCATCCTAGTAAGAAACTAAAAACAAGATACTCGTTTAAAACTAATCAAAGGCACCATTTGAGGATGTTAATGCAAACCTGTATCGTGTTAATCTCTCCGTTGTGTCCAAGTAACCTCATAGGTTGAGCAAGAGGCCATCGAGGACTTGTATTTGTACTGTATCTCCGATGATATATGGCGAAAGGAGATTTATATAGTTCATTCTGAAGGTCTAAATAGAATTGCCCAAGAACCTCAGATCGAAGCATTCCCTTGTAGACAATAGTTCTGTTTGATAAAGAGCAGAAATAAAGTTCATCTGCCCAACTAAAAGATTTTGTAGCCCGCTCTATCAGCTTTCGGCTGATGTATAGTTCTCTCTCTATGTCATCAGCATTATCTTCTTTTGCAACTTTCACAAATATTTGTTGTATATTAGGCATGGTTTCTTTTGCATTGCGACCTACAACTGATACATTAAAAGGAACAGGTCTCCAACCAATAACCTCAAGGCCTTCATCCACAAAAACCTTTTCAGTTGCTGCAACAAGATGAGTGACCGCTTTCAGACCACGCAGAAGCAGAATTAATAGCAATTATGGTAACACCTATTAAAGATAAGGACACATTTTCTCCCCAAAAGGAAAAGTAGAGAGCATTATCAAGAAAATGCGGTCCTACGAAGGCAAGCAAACTAGCACAATAGAAACAACTAAAATTTGTGCATGCTTTCCAAATATAACGCATAAGGGGGAAATGGTGTGCCAAAGAAACCACATTCCAGAAGAAGGTTTCAATTTCTAAGGACAAACATTTTGTGGGCATGCAAAGTATGGCATCCTGAAAATTCCATATAATAGTTGAAGTAAGCTGCAACAAGACAGGGATTGCCAAGTAGAAATCTCTTTCAGAAAGAGCAAAGAAAATGTTCCTCTTTTTAGACAAGAATAATGCTCCCCTATGTGGGCAGCATATTGTGGTAAAGCATCAAGAAATTACCGGCTTTGGCTTCTTCCATTGACTTCTCATCTTGTGGAAGGAAGACCATGCCTACACCTGTATTTCTTCTGTCAAAGGGAGCAAGTCCTTGCTTGTTGGCCCAGTCATCAAACAAGTCCCATGGAATGGCACTCATCAGTCCTGCGCCATCACCAGAGTCATTGTCGGCTCCACAACCACCACGGTGCTCCATGCACCCAAGAGCCATAAGAGCATCACGAACAATGTTGAACGAAGGCACATTTTTCAAGTTTGCGACGAACCCAACACCACAAGCTCCGCGTTCAGACAAGATATGGTTCAGGTCCGCAGCCTGGTAGGAGAAAGGAAAAGGAAGTCCTGTGTTAACCAGCATTAAATACAGAGCCTAGCTTACATCGTCGTAGCTATTGTAACCCATTCAAACACATTCCAGAAGGGGCATGTTGAATTAGTGCACTATTACAAATATTATACCAATGCTTTACACAATGTCATGCACTGACACTCCTAGAAACTTGATCGTGATTAGTACCTACCACTACAGCTGTCACCTGTCTTTCCATCACCCTCAATTGTTTATCAACCCTGCATTTGGTGTGCTTTGTTCGCTCCTTACACTTATTAGGCATTTTTAAAACCTCAATGAAAGGAACAGATCAAAAGCGACAAATAGCAGTGCATGACGATCAACCACGGATTTAAAAACTTGCAGTTGCAACCAACCGCTGCTACAACACAAAGCCTAAAAAAATGCACTGATCAGGATATGTCAAAACAAATTGGACTCGTCAACTGCCTGCCTGCGCTACTGTTCCTGCTATCACCAATCACTCAAGCACAATCGGCAATGGTACAACTATTTCGATCCCAGCAAGTCGGCAAAACCAATCACAAAAATCATAAGCCATCGAAGCATGCAATCGTCGATGATATCATAGAGAAAACCGATGAACAATCCAGAAGCCACAAAACCCCGATGATTTCGTAGACGGACAAAACTGAACAGTCCAGAGGCCACAAAACCCCAAAACGCGCAGTAACTCTCTCCAACACACACCCACGTCACGAGTAACGACGAGAGTCACGAGACCACTAGCCCATCCCCGATCGGGCGCGCATGTCTATCCGTACCTGCTGCGTGGGCTTCTGCGGCGCGGGAGGGGCCTCCCGGCGGGCGACGCCGCCGAGCACGGCCCGTGATGATGATGAGGAGGAGGAGGAGGCGACGACCCAGCTCCGGCGCGCGGCCGCGGACGGGCCCCGCGCGCGCAGCCGCGAGCGGCGCGCGGCGGCGGCCCTCCCGGCGAGCAGCAGCGGCGGTGCGGCGCGGGGCAGCGGGAGCAGCGCGGCGGGCGTGGGCGGCGCCGCGCGCGGGAGCGTGGCCATGGCCCTCTGGCCCTGGGCCTGGCGAGGCGGGAAGGGGAGGCGTGATCCGGTTCCGGTCCGGCGTGAGCTAGCCTCTCCTCCGCCTAACTAAGAAGAAGGGACCGCGACAGGCAGGCAGACGCGCACCACGTCGCGCGGCGCGGCGCGGCGGGGTGGCGCGATATAGCGCGAACGGGAGGCGGTGGATGTGGTGGCCGCGGCTCCTCCCGCCCGCGCGGAAGCCGACAAGGGAGGGGATCGTGTGGAGAGGAAGAGGGGAACGAACAGGATAGGGCGGGGCAGCGGGGGTGGGTGCGGAGCGGAGCGGGCGGAGGGAGTAGTTATAGGCGAGGCGAGGCGAGACGAGACGACGAGCAAGGCGACGACGAGCCTTCTTCGCCTCCGCCTCTCGGGCGCACGGGGGGACGCACAGGCACAGCCGCACAGGCAGTCAGGCACAACGAGAGACGAGACGAGACGAGACACGCAGGCAGGGCGGCGGGGAGCTGGGGGTGTGGGGGTTGAGGGAACGGGGGAGGCGGTGGACCCGCGCTTGGCCTGGGTTTGTTATTTTGAAGCAAAAAAAAAAGGATGGCCTTTTGGGCTTTGACTCTTCGTGGGGCCCGCTTTGGGTGGCTGGGATTTCGACCGAGGTTTTGGGGAGGTTTTGCTTACCCAGTACTATTGCGCCAAGGTTTAAACCATGGTGATTAATTTATATCCGATCGGGGAAAAAAGACTATAGCTCATTATGCCTTTCTCCTAGTACAAGGGAAAAAGGAGTGGTTGTATGATTTAAAGAAATATTGTGCTTTTACAAAACCATAAGTATCACTTGCTCCTATGTCTCTAAATAAATATATTTTATAACAAGTTTAGAATAAATTAAGAAAAAACCATACTACACTTTATTAACTAGAGTAGTTGCACGGTGATCAGTGATTGTTTCAATAGCACACTAGTATTTACTACACACATCCAACTACAGAAACTCAACATTAGATTGAGATATAAGAGGGGTGTGGTAAATGTGAGAAGACTTCGAGATAGGCCAGTAGACCATTCAATCTCCTAAGAATTGATTTATTTGTAGACAAATTTTTGAGTTAAGAATCTATTTATTCAAGGACAGAACGAGTAGAATGTTGAATGCAATAGTTGAGGAATGTAAATCTCAAGATTAGAAGGTTTCCATAGTATCAAAAAAGAGTGGCATTGCTTCCTCCCAGAAAGAGGAAAAAGTTATCGTTGTTGATTTAAAGAAATATGTGCTATACTCCCACAAAAACATAAGTACCACTTAAAATGCCACATTTAAGGGTGGTATAAACCTTGAAATTAGAAAGGTTTACATCACATTAAATAAATGGAATGGCACATTCTCTTTTTGCTATTTTGAAAAGATAGCTAACAAGGTGAGAGAGAGAGAGAGAGAGAGAGAGA
>Ga0182004_10000996_pt1 | contig 19660 bp, 18 predicted proteins | sample Sormic07211540_1_FD_120479 | JGI IMG/M metagenome (GOLD analysis project Ga0182004, IMG submission 120479) | Endophyte microbial communities from Sorghum bicolor roots, Mead, Nebraska, USA - 072115-40_1 MetaG | ecosystem: Host-associated > Plants > Roots > Unclassified | place: USA: Nebraska...
ATATATATATATATATATATGTATAGTAGTCATTTAATAATAGATATCAAATAAAAAGGTTATCAACTATAAAAGTTACAGTTTATAGATCATGTCAACTTTACAGTGGGGGGTTAAGACTCGGCAACAAACAGAGGGGGTTAGATAACTCCACTGTGGAAATGATGTACTACTAAAATAACTGACCTCGCTCGCGGCGGTGTTCAATGTTGAGTACTCCGTACTTACTAATTTGCAATCGTCGATCGCCGGGGCAGAGTGCGGCGGAAGTGCACGGGCCAGGACACCGGCCGAATGGCCGTATTGTCCGTGCGGAACGAGACATATATATATCGAAAGGTTCACACACACCCTTAAACCGAGATAGCAACAAACTGAGTTGGCCAAGAAAGCGACCACCTAAGCCAATCTTTCATGTAGGTAATCAGAAGAGTTCAGATATGATCAACTCCATGGATGAATCATGCAACATGGAACAGAATGGCATTGCAGCCAAGATGGACACATATTACGTGAATGATATGGCTTGCGATACCGTGAATGATATACAACAACTCAAAATTCAGACAGATGCGTTGTTTATATTAGTTACACCCAAAATTCAATAAAGACTCAAGATTTCTATCGCATCGAATCTTACGGCACATGTATGGAGCACTAAATGTAGATAAAAAAAACTAACTGCACAATTTGCCTAAAAATTGCAATACGAATCTTGAGTCTAGTTAGTTCATGATTGGACAATAATTACCAAAATACAAACAAAGGTGCTAGAAAACTTTTCACCAACAAAAACTAAACAAGGCCCAAACCTTCGACAATGTTCAACTCCAGACATCAGACTCTAGCTTCTGTCGATTCAAGCATCATGCATGAATAATAAATCCCAAAGAAACGGCGGTTACGGTGCAGATGGTATACAACAAGTTAGCAGACAAGGCCATTCACACTATTGACATCCTGCATGTCATCAAATGTGAACCCTACTGCTTAGTTTTTCATCCATATAGTCCAACACCAACGATGGTTCCCCCCTAATGTACTGCAGAGGTAAAAAATACTCATCCACATACAGAGAGCCACAAACACAGGAAGATGCATGCGTAATACCAGAAATTAAGAAGCAGAGAACTGGCCCCATCAATTCCACCAGATTAAGATTCAATTCCACTGGACTTAAGAACCGAGAATTTCACGGAACTCAGAGACTACCGAAAATTTCATAGTAGGGTCAGTAGGTAGTTCCATAAAAAAGGAACACATCTCATTGGATAGTTCATACGAAAAGCAACCCTGAAAAGGGGCTGGTGCAAAATAAAAAATAAGCACAGATTGCAACAAAGCCATTGGCACTTCGAATTGCCAACAATCATTCATCATGATACAGGGTCACAGATGCAACTATTCCAGATGATTAGGGAAAGGGAAGTCAATTCCACCGGATTTCAGAACCGAGAATTTCACCGAACTAAGCGAGCGAGACTACTGAAACAACTGCGGATTACTTGCCACTACTGGAACTATTACCGACTAATCAACTAGATTGTCAACTACCAAAAGCTCTGGGAACTCCTTGGGAAATCGAGGTACAGACTCCATGAAAATCATGACGATGCTCAACTTACTTTCCCAACTGTGATGAAAGATATCGTGACGAACCGATGAAGTCTCAGGAGCCGCCCGCATCAATTGTGGCCACCGCCGCCCGCAGCAGCGTCCTCGTACTTGATGGTACACTTGGCATCCAGGAGAGCCTTGACCATCAGATGAATGTCGTCGACGCCCTCGCGGAGGCCGCCGTCGGGGGCGTGAGGCGGCAGATCGCGAGCTTGCGCTACAAACGCGGCGAGGCGGTCGACGAGGACCACCGCCTCCCTGCGGAAACCCCCGCCAGCTGCTCTCGCGTGCTCCCTCAGCCTCACCGCCGACGCGTCGACGAGGTTGAGGGTCGCGGCGCTGGTAGGGCGGTCTCGAAGCGCCGGGAGGAGGAGGCTCTGGAGAAGGAGGAGGAGGTTCGCCGCATCAGCCATCCTGCCGATCGGACCGCGGTTGGAGAGATGGAGCAGCCTCGCTCCCGCTCCCGCTCCCGCTCCCGCCACCTGCAGGTCCGCGTCGCGAGCTCCAGGAGCAGGCCCGCATCCCGCGCACGGAGACTCGCCGCAACCACCGATCGGTGGCGCGCGCCTGTCAGCACCACCGAGGACAGCGCGTCCCAGAGGCCGTCGACCTCGACGGGCGGGCCCTGAGCCGCCATTCGGATCGCTCTCGCTCTCGATGGATGTGGGTGTGGGTGTGGTATGGCTACTTCTCTCCAGATGGGGGTTATGCTTTGCTGTTTGCTCGTGACGGCGTCGGAGGAGCCGTCTCCACGTTTTATAACCGCCGCGGCGAGGGGGATGCGTTCGGCGGTTCGGAGGAGGGGGGGAACTGGGGAAGGGGAAGGACCGTACAGAGAGAGAGAGAGAGAGAGAGTGGACGGGCCCGCCACGGTGGGTCCGGCATTCTGCTCGTGTCTTTGCTAGCTGCCTCCAGATAATAATGAGGGAAAATCTTTAACGGCAAGGCACTACATTTTGTGTTTATTACGAGCGTGGCTCAACACGGCAAAGAGAACCCTCAATAGACTCAGCTTGCTAGCTTAGGCTTTGTTTACTTCCCAAAAAATTTTGTAAAATTTTTCAAATTCCCGTCACATCGAATCTAATTTAGACGTATGCATGAAATATTAAATATAGACGAAAATAAAAACTAATTACACAGTTTGGTCGAAATTGACAAGACGAATCTTTTGAGCCTAGTTAATCCATAATTGGACAATATTTGTCAAATACAAACGAAGTTGGTACTATTCATGTTTTGCGAAATATTTTGGATCTAAACAAGGCCTTACATGAATTCAAAGAAAGATAAAACTAAAGTAGCATATGATGTTTGTACAATTTTTAGCTCTTTACGAAGAGCTAACTTATCATTATATCTCCTTATTAAACAGAAGTTCAATGTTCTATGAGCAACTAGGATGAATGGAGATGTTTCTGTCAATATGGATATCCATTTTCGTAGTTAATATAGATACTAAGTGGTTGTACCTGTACTCATTTTCTATGATCTTTGTTCTCTACCTGATTTCACATTCATATTAAAACTAAAAAAATACAAAATATCCAATATTGTTCGTATCCGCAAATAAAAAAAAGTACACTTTAAAGTCATCTAAAACTTATATCTATGACTAAAGAGTAATAATATGCATCATTTGAACTATTTAAAACTTATCTACGTGGCTAATAACATTATATATTTTTACTAATGTTGATGGTATATAAATGGTAGTTTTAATATGTCTGATCATATTAATTTTAAGTAATTCAATTATTCATATATTGGTGAAATTGTTTTATATATTTACAATATTTGTTGATAAATATATTTTATACTTTTTTTAGTTTGGATATGTTGTTTAAATATTTATTAAGTATGTTATTTTATGAGTTGTCAGTATCTATAGGGGTTATATAATGATATGGTCTATTGTGTAATGAGTTTGTTTTACTAAAACTATCGACAAGCATATAGGCATATAGGTATATGGTTATCATATAAAATCTACTCTTCTGTTGCCAAATAAATCAATTCATAGAATCTGTGTTTTCTTAAGTTTGACTAATTTATAGAAAAGAACAGTAATTGTATGACGTAAAATAAGCATATTATGAAAATATAGTCTATGGTATATATATAATAATGATGATACTTGATACTATAAACCTCAAATTTGAGAAATTTATATTCATATCAATAATACTTGAGGCCTTGTTCAGTTTACCCAAAAATTTTCAAGATTCCGATCCCCATCACATCGAATTTTACAACACATGCATGGAGTATTAAATATAGATGAAAATAAAAACTAATTATACAGTTTGCCTGTAATCCGCGAGATAAATCTTTTGAGTATAGTTACTCCATAATTGAACAATGTTTGTCAAATAAAAACAAAAGTGCTACAGCACACGGAACCAAATTTTTTTGCCAAGCCTCATATGATAAATAGTGGAGCTGTCCTTCGTTCCTGTCTCCACAGACCACCCTGAACTCTTACTGTCACGGTACTGCTGCCACGTGGCACTCGGAGGGGACGAGGAGGCTAGTAGGGACGCTTCGGCTTCGGCAGTTGAGCTCGTGGGATGCGTCGCGGACGGACCACGTGCTGGTGCGCGTGCGGTCGTTTCGCGGCGCCGCGCCGCGGCGCTCCTTGCTTGCGGTCTGGCAGCTAGCGCGGGCGGGCGTGTCAAACGTCGTGGTCGTGGCCGTGGACCACGCCACCGACCCCCCTAGCTGAGCTGCTGCGCTCCAAGGAGAAAATTATTTCATGTCAAAAAAAGAGAAAATTATTACTATACGTACCGTATGCGGAGTATATCACACTCGATCGCCATAAATTGTCAGGTTTGGATCAGACAAAAAAATTGACTAGGCCTATAAAATCGATTTCAAATTATAAATTATAAGTCTATATCTAAGAATTTTGAATAACCAAAACATCTTAAGTTTGATATAAAATCAAATATATATATTATAAAAATATAATTAACAAAAAATATAATGATACTTAGTTGATATCATAAATGTTATTATCTTAGAGTAAGAGTAATAAACTAATAATAAAGCCCATCTGTTAGATGTAATGTTCTTTGTAATCTTCTCTCGACATATCATATAGTAATTAGCTCTTCACTATTAATTTATAACTCATTTGTCTCTCATAAAGTTTCTTAGTTTCTGTGCCTAAGCCAGTTGTAAGCTTAGCGTAAGTTTAATAATATAGCTCACTTGCTGGTTGTAAGGTTTTTTAGCCTTCTTCCAGCCCACCCATACAATAGTTAGCTATTCACTATTAATACATGACTTACATATTTCTCTCACAAAGTTTTTTGGTTCATATGCCTAAGCTGGCTATAAGCTTATAGCCTGCTTCTCCTCTCTCCTCCCTTCTCTCCTCCACCTCATCATTTAGTCGACTTACAGTCCACTATAATACTTGCTCTTACAACCCGCTTCTCATCTCTCTCCTTCCCTCTTTTCTCTACCTCAGCATTTAATCGGCTTACAGGTGGTCTATTTAGTCGGTTTACAGGTGGTCTTATCATATAAAAATTTAGTTAAACTTAAGATCTTTTGACTCTCTAAAATACTTGAAATATCTTACAATTTTGGATAGAGAGAGTACTACCTTGTCACGTGTATCTCTAAAGATATTTATATATTATATAAATATATTCTACATTCCATCTAATAATACTTATTATACAACATAAGTATTTGTATACTTGAGATAAAAAGTATTTGTATTTTTATATATTTGGGTTAAATTTGATATTAAGACTCCTGAAAGTAAGAATGTTTTTTTCCTGTGGCGAAGGGGCAGTTTTTGTGATTTCCTAAAATAATGTATATTATTCTAATAGATAGTTACAAATATAGGTGCTCAATACAGAAATTTATAACAATAGCTCCCAGTCAGCACCTAGGAAGAGCGCGGCTGCCTAATTAGGAAATAATAGGGAGCCAATAGCTCCATTGCTAACTACTACTGTATTGTCCTCCAGGGCTCTTAAAGGGTGTTTGAGCGACTAAAGTGTAATAGATACCTAGCACATTTGTAACTATAGTAATTAATGTCTAATTATAGATTAATTAGATTTAAAAATTATTTCATAGATTATTCTCTAGTTATGTTTTTAGTTTCATAAATAGTCTATATTTAATACCTTATATATGTGTTCAAATATTCAATGTGATAGACTAAGGTTTATTGTCTAGAACCAAACAGGGTCTCAAGGCACTCTTAATGCAGAAACTATCATTCTATGAACATTAATTGTACTATCACCTAAAATATTTTGCTGACGTGGCAAGATAGTTATTAAAGAGAGAGCAAAAATGATAGAAACTATATCTAAGTTAAAAACCATGTCTACACAAAAACCAAGACATAAAGGGACGTGATTGGTAGAAAATAGAGAGAGAGTATGTGATTAGATAAAAAATATTTGTATAAAAACTATCTATTGGGACCATAGTTTCTATATGTAGTATCTATAGAAATTATAATAGGTATAGACATTACACGTAGTTTCTAGCATTGGGACTATTCTTAATGTAATTGTCAATTGCTTTATACTGTACATATTTGCGATGATGATATCGTAAATACTACCAAGAGATTCTCATATTTTGTTCCTTGAAATATGGTGTTTGTCAACTCTTAAATTAGTATGAGGAAGAAAAAAAGATATCATTGAAAGGTCCTATTAGATAGAGGTGGGGAAATAGCCTATTTAAAAAAATCTACAAACTCACTAGAGCAAGAGTTTAGAAAATAACAAAGCGAAGCTTTTTGCTCTAGCTCTAATAAGGTGTTTGCAAACCATCTAACCAACAATTCTAATTGCTATAATCACTAGGCACACAAGAACCATGTCTCTACTTACACTGAAGAGCTACCTAAAGTTTCTATACAAGTAAGTAAGCTACTCTAGTCTGCGGGAATGTAAGAGAGAGGGTTTGATCTTTATACCGCCACGCAGAGGGGATGAACCAATCACAATAATATAAAGTCCAATCACCGGGAGAAATCCAATGAACAATTAAAATGGAGACACATAATTTTCTTCTGAGGTTCACGTGCTTGCCGGCACGCTACGTCCGCGTTGTGTTGACCAACACTTGGTGGTTCGGCGGCTAAGAGGTGTAGCATGAACCTCGTCCTCACTAGGACACCGCAAGAACCTACCCACAAGTGAGGTAGCTCAATAACACACGCAAATCCACTTAAAGTTGCCTTTGGCTCTCCGTCGGCGTAGGCACAAAATCTCTCACAATTACTGGGAGATGGCTACAAACAATCACTAACTCATGCCAATGCTCCTCTGCTGCTCTAAGCCGTCTAGGTGGCGACAACCACCAAAAGTAACAAGAAAACCGCAGCCAAATCGATCCCCAAGTGCCACTAAATGCAATCACTCAAACAAATCCACTTGGAATCACTTTCAATCTCACAAAGATGTTTAATTTATGAAAGAGATGAGTGTGAGTTGTTTGCTTAGGCTCATAAGGATTTCAGGTATGCTAGAATGCCAAGAGAGTGAGCCCCAAGCCGGCCAACACGTATTTATAAGCTACTCAACCAAATAGAGCCGTTGACTCTTTCACTGGGCATAATACGGTCACCAGACGCACAATAGGTGACCACCGAACGCTCAACACCCGCGTCCGGTGCTCTAGATGCAGCCACGTGTTAGCTATTTGAACCACACACGTCGATCTCTAACGGTCATATTCAAACTACCAGATGCGGTCAAGTGAGCACCGAACGCATCCGGTACACACCGGATCCGTACCCAGAGAGGTTGTTTTTCGCGCAGGATCACCGGACGTGAACCACCGGATGTGTCCCCTCAGCACCAGACTCTTACTCAGAGAACACTGCACACGAGCAGGAGCACCAGACACAGAAACAACATCCGGCCCACGTCCGATACTGAGCGTCCGGTGCTCAGCTTTCACCTGTCAGACACTGACAACACATCGAACGTGCAGGCTCAGCGTCCGGTGCGTGCGGTCAGAGCGTCCGGTGAGTGTTTTCAGTGAGAAACACTCCGGCGACTTCTCCAAACTTTCCATCGGCGCAATAGAAAATATGCATTTCATTTTCTCAAAAGCGCTGAATCCCACGAACCAAAACCCCTCTCTACCCTACAAACTCCACCTCCTTTTTAAAATGTACCAACACCACCATGTGTGTACCAACATATGCAAGTGTGTTACCATTTTCATAAACATTTTCTTCGAAGGAGTTAAGTTAACTCACTACTAGGTTCTAAATACATGCACATGAACAATAAACCTAGTGGCATTTGATAATCGCTTAGCCAAAGAATTTCCCTCTTCCTAAATGTGATCGCACCCTCTATGGTGTCTTGATCACAAAAAAACCCTAAGCAATACCTTTGCATTGATCTCCATAGGGTTTGTTTTTCTCTTTTTTCTTTTCCAAGTTGAGCACTTGATCATCTTGTGGTTATCACCATTATCGCCAGGATCATCACCTGCTCCATCACTTGGCATGTACCAACCACATTAAAATCTACACACTTAGTATAGCGGTTAGTACTAGGGTTTCATCAATTATCCAAAACTAAACTAGGGCTTTAAGTCATCTCTAAGAGTTTCCTATATTTCTATTCTTTTTTTCTCGTCACTTTTTTCTATGATCCGATCTTATATTTTGTATGAGAAACCTTGAGTTTGTTTGTGTACGCGTTTAAGACCTTCCATTAGATATTTTTCTATTGCGTTTTTTCTTATATGGAACTCCATCTTTTTCATGTTTACTGGACGGGTCGGGAAACTCATATGCGCTTCTAGGCCACACACATATGTGTGCGCTCGAGATAAATTTTTGAGAGGTTGGGAGGATGGTGAGGGAAGATGCTAAATCATTGGAGAAAGTTTTTTTTATTTTGCCAAAAATTAAAGATGAGAATGTCGGATGACAAACTGCTAGAGATGTTCTAAGGTCGTATTTAGTCCTTCCTGATTTTTTTAACCCACATTACATAGAATTTTTGGACATATAAATGAAGTATTAAATATATACTATTTTAAAAATTTTAAAAACAGTTAGAAAATAATTTATACGATGAATCTTTTGAACCTAATTAGTAATTATTAAATAATAAAAATAAATAAAATAAATAAAAATGTTACCGCCGTTAAATTTTAACGCCCCACCAAACACCCCCGCCGTAATCTCAAATCTCAACCGCCGCCGACGCCGCCCCGTCCACCGCCCGACTCTCGCCGCCGCCGATGCCCTCGCCGCGTCCGGTGTCTTTCCAACCCGCCCCCGCTTTTCCTCCTCCTCGAGTTCGTCGGCCTCGGCCGGCGCCAGGCGAGGCCAAGGGCGACGCCCACGGTTGCGTCCTCGCCGGAGCTGGGCTGGGCTGGGTTGCCGTGCGCGGCACTGCCACCGCGAGTCCGCGACGCCTCTCCTCCTCCTCCCCCGGCTGCGCTGCCTCGGTTCGTCGGCGTCCCCCGCCGTCTGCGGTACGTGTTCCGGTTTGGCAGCGAGCCGGAGTGCGGGCCCGTCGTACCAGGCCCGGCGAAGGGGAGCGGTAGCCGGTCTTCACCTGCTGGTTCAGCACCGGCCGGAGGGCAAACAAGAGCAGGTTGGTATAGTTTGGCGTGCAGTTTACGTGACACATATTTCTGTGTGCCACTTGCAACATTTCATCAATTTGCTTGCTCATTCAGTTACTTGTCTTCACGCTGTCAGTATTTTGTTTGATCCTTCACCGTTTGAATCTGATTTCATAGCTACTAAGTGCTTGTGTAGTTTATAGTTGCAGACACACACTGGACATGGACCAATAATGCTAGGTAGACATTAGCGGAAGGGTGGAGCATTAACTGTTGGTCCAAACGAACAGATGGATACAATTACGTGGCTTAATAGACTGATATACAAATCCAGTGGTCAATTTAAAACTCAAGGGTAACCAGATAACTCTAAATTAGCAAACCTGCACAAACAAAATAAGTTTACAATTATGGAGTTTGGTCATCAGATAGTGGGTGGAGGTTTATAAATAAGCCAGTGACAGTTAACATGAGCTAATCAAACGAGTCGTATCATCTCATCTACCTGTATAACTAGAAGTGCGCCATTCTTTTGTTATGCACGCGCGCATTTGTGTTGTGCTGATTTGCGAGGTTTTTGGATTGGCTTGGTTTACGCGGCAAGGTAACAGACTCTGCGGTCGTGTCGTGATTTGGTGAGCAGCAATTGCTGCTGGCCTGCTGCTGCGTCGCAGTCTGGTGAAGGGGCACCGCGGCTGCAGAGGCCAGCTGGGCCATTGGCGCTCGAGGCGGGGAAGCGAGACGGGGTCTGGAGATGGCGGTGGTTCCACGCGCAGGAGCGCCCATGCAAAGTTTGTGGGTCTAACCCTAACCATTGACCCTAGCCTCACTGCTGGCTTGGCACCCACCCTACGATTTGCTTCTGGGCAAGTCCTTGTTCCTCTTATCAGGCACATGTTCTTTTTTCTCTTAAAATGTCTCTTTGGTCAATTGCTGCAAACATCATACCACTTATATCATAGTTAGCTTTGGGAGAGTTCATATGGGTGGGGATGCTGCCAGTGTCAACCTTGGGTTATTGCATGGAACTAGAGATGGCTGCTGCACTGTTAGTTGTACACAATTTGTTGCTGCAGCAGCTATCATGTTTTAACACAGTTCACTATTATCCTCAGGACAGGAGTACATCTAATGTGATTTCTACTTTGCTATTCTTTACCCATTTTTTGCGAGTCTGCAACTTTGTAATGACAGTCCCTGATCCTATAATTTTTCCAAATAATTGAGTGCTATCTGAATGTGCGGTATTGGTAATATTAGTAACTTATAATAAAAGAGGGCTCAGTGTTCTGGGTCATGGTTGGGTAACCAGATTGTTAATTTTGTTTAAGCAAACTAGGACTGATAAAGTGTGCACGCATATATGATTATAGGAAAGTTCCTGCCAGAATTTGTATTGCAACAATGTAGGTAGGCGCGCAAGAGAGTTTCCACCTTTGAATTTTCATGCTATGGTTTTATGACAAGAAAATGTCCCTATCCATAGTCAAATTTAATGCAATAACAAAAAATCCGTTTGGCTGCAACCTTTGCTCAAGGTCAGATGATTAGAGGAATTCAGTACTGAGTGGGTTTGACCCTTTTTGATGATTTTATTAGATGTGGGGTCGTCTTGCTTTTATTTATTAAGCCCAAACTTATTTAATACTTCTTTGTGGATTCTTTGTATACAATTAAATTTTATGGAATCTTTTGGAGTTCTTGAGATTTATTTATGGAGTAAACTTGTCAGATGGATTATACAATAATTCAGATAGATGAAGTTAACTGCCATTCAGTTAGGACATATGGAATCTATTCTGTCTGTCAATGTTCCAAAGGAGAATCTTGCCTCTGATTTAGTTAGGTCACCATGCATTTCAGGAAGGTACTGTCGGCCGTTGGTTAGATTTGGTTTTTCCATCAGAAATCCATCAGTTCATGTGTTATTTGCCTCTGATGATCCGATCCAATATTCCAGAATCTATCAATTTGTGAGACGAAGTGTTCCAGAGATGAACTAAGTCACTAACCTATTAATTTTAGGCAATCTGTGGGACAAGTGGGCAAGAGGTGCGTGTTTAGGTCCTTCACCTTTGGGCGATGATGCCTGTCACTAAAGACCGGCTCTTACATAGTGAAAAGACCGGCTCTTACATAGTGATTGCTATTCTGCATGTGGTCTTGTTTCCTGAATTCTTACAATATACTGATTGCTTGACTTGCATAATGTACCTGTGAAATAGAATTTCATCAATCTATTTGCCTTTTGCCTCAATGAGTCTGAATATTTTCCAGTTTTACGTGTATGCTACTTATGATGAGAACACGCATAGCTCACTGGCTTCTCTTGCTGAATGCAAAGGAGTACTGGCATCACATCCTCACTTTCAAAAACTTACAGTGAAACTGGTGATATGTTGGGCTTGAGTTTATCTGTTAGAAGGGAGATGACTATCTCTTCTCTATCTCGTCTGCAGGTGGACCGTGAAAGCCCCTTACATTCCGGCAAAAATCAAACATCGTAACATCCGTGATCAGCTGTTCAGCACGGCCCAAAAAATAAATAAATCCCATAACACTTTAAGAACTGTGATCAATCCCACGATCACCCAGCGCAGCCAGTTACGTGATCACGCCGTGACGCACACGACGCCAGCCACGGTACTTGAGTGGGATTTAATACAATACAAGAGCTAGGTGGTGAGTGACGTATTGACATTTATGTGCTGACTGCTAACTTTACTAGAGGATGGATTCTCCTATGAGAAAACACAAACTCCTGGGACCGGATGACTTCTTTTCTTTCTTCTGAAGTCAGTGTGCTTCTTTACCAGGCATACATGATAATTCCTCTATGGCGTGTGCTCCTTTCCTATGTAATGACTTTCCTCCTTTTTTAGTTCTCTCCGCCGGACAACAGGAGGCGGATGAGTGCGAAGAAGCAACCTCCAGCCGCCACGGCCTATGGAAAGGTGATCTCCTGTTGCCCACTGTCAGCGCTGACGCCAGCGACCCTGCAGCCTGCGTGACTGCACCACTGCCGTTGTCGACGCTACCTGCTCCAGGACTCCAGGCTACTGTCACCGTCGACGCCTATGAGCCCAACCCCCACCCGTGCAGCTTCCTTAGGTGACACCGATGAGCCCGATCCCTGCCCACGCAGCTTCCTTAGGTGAGTCCCGGACACGAAGAAGGTTGCCTCCTTGACCCCACGGCCCGTGAGCCGGGCCATCAAAGCCACTGCCACCGACGCCCTGCCACAAACGTTCTCCTTCTGTCCTTAAACCACATCTTCCATTACATCACAGGTGCTGAACGGAACGATCCATTTGTCGTGAACCTGCAGCTGCTACCGCCCCCTTGTGGTTGTGGTAAATTTTGAGTTGCTTGGTCACTCTAACTTGACTACAACTTACAGCAAAAAGCATGATGGCTATAAGCTTCAGGGGAACTTATGAGTCCTTTCTCTTTTCTTTGTCCTTCAAGAACTTATGTGCTTTGAACTGTCTGAATGCATACTAAGTGAGAGCACATGCAAATATCAAAGAGTTTCAGAAGAAACTGAAGTCCTTATTGAGGTTGCATGAAATTTGATTTTCTGTTTGCAAGAAGTTGGATTCTTTGGAGCTTTGCAAGTGAGTTTGCAGAATTGGCCAACCAGCGTTGAAATTTTGACAATCTTACTTCAGTCAATTCTTTTAAAAAAAACGCAGGAGAGCTGCATTTCATTGTATTAGAGAGAAAAAAAGGAGGGTCCCCATACAAATCCTTCCTCTCATACGGGGGGCAGATATGAGAGTCAGGGAACCAAACTAAAAAAAAGCCTTAAAGAAAACAGAAAACGCCAAGACTTGACCTAGGCGACCCTTCCAAGGTCTAGACCTTGCAGTTTTTTAGTGCCTGCTAAGCACCAAAGACAGTGTTCATCCTTAAGCGAACTCAAGACTGAGTTAACTGAAGGAGAGGCACCCTCAAGAACACAAGCATTCCTATGTTTCCAGATCATCCAAGACCCTAAAATGATAAGGGAACTAACCTCCTTTCTGTCCTCTTTTTTCAATCTTTTAATAGTCCTGCGCCACCATTCAGCAAAGCTAGATTCATTCTGACGTGGAACTGACCCAGAAAGGTTCAGTGGAACAAACAGGTTGAACCAAACTTGCCTTGCTACAAAACATGGAGTTCGAAGGTGTTGTATGGTCTCTTCTTCTTGATCGCAAAGGGGACACTTATCTGGATGGGGCAGACCCCTTTTAGCCAATCTATCTGCTGTCCAACACCTATTATGAATTGCCAACAACAGAAAAGTTTTGCACTTGTTTGGGGCCCAAGATTTCCACAGCCGTCTCCAAGGTTCAAAAGTTACAGAACCAAAAAAATATGCTCTGTAGGCTGATTTGGAGGAATAACTGCCACTTGCATCTAGCTTCCATATATGACGATCCTCTTGGTCACTCAAATCAAACTCCCTGATACAATCCGAGTTGAAGAAATTCACAAATTCCAACCCCAGAGAGTCCCCCCTTAATATCAGAAACCCACCTATTATCTTCAAGGGCCTCAGCCACTGTTCGCTTGTTACGAATTCGGGGAGGCACACAATCAACAACCAAAGGTGCAAGGCCCTCAATGGTGCAACCATGAAGCCATCTATCCGACCAAAAAAGAGTATTTCTCCCATTTCCAATTTCTGTGTTAACAGCAATAGCAAACAAGGCAAGAGAATTAGGGTGAGAGGAGAGTTTGAGGTCTGTCCATGGGTGATCAGCTCGAGTTTTCTTGTGCCAGTGCCATCTTGCCTGCAAAGCCCAAGCCATGACCTCTAGATTGGGAATACCCAGACCCCCAAGGTCCAAGGGCCTCATGACCTTCTCCCAGGCGACTAAACATCCCCCGTTTGCTTGCTCTTTCCCTTTCCAAAGAAATCCTCTCCTGATTTTGTCAATTGCCTTAATTTTTTTTAGAGAACATGCGCTGCATGTATTTCATTATAGAGGAAACAGTTTACAACAAAGCCTAACCCAGTAATCCGAAGATTACCGCAGGAGAACCTCACAAACGCACACCGGAACTAAAATAGAAGAGACATTAAATAAACTACAGAGGGAGGGCTTGGTGGCACTGCTCAGATCACTGGCCGTAGGCCACGATCGCCCTCAGACTCCTGAAACCAGCCGCCATCCAGAGCGACGCTTCATCCAAGATATCCTGAAGAACAACGGCCGGTTGTCTTGAAGATCTGTCGAAGGTCCTCGCGTTACGCTCTTTCCACAGGTTCCAGCCAACAATGAAGGTTCTGAGGCATGCGGCCCAAACCTCACGGCTGAAGATACATCCCAAGATGATGTGGTCCAAAGTTTCAGGCAATTGGTCACACATGATGCACGAGTTGTCATCCTGAAGGCCATGACGCCACCACCTATCTGATGTCCAGCACTTCCGGTGCAAAGCAAGCCAAAAGAACATATTAACCTCACTTTCTTTGATGTCCCTCACTTATGTTTTGGCATGTTCTCCAGCAAGTGGCAGTAGGAATGTATAACTGTTATACTATAAGTCCGTAACAGCCAGTACCTTGCACATGTGTTTAAAACTACAAAGTGTGACAACCAATGATTGATGCTGTCATTATTACCCATTCTCCAGCAAGTGGTGGTATGTATCCTTTTTTTGAACTTTTGATCCAGGCTTTTACTGTTTAACTCCAAGCACTGGTGTTTATACCAGCTGGGACAATAATCCCTGTTCCTTTCTATAGTCTTTTCAAAAAGGGTAAAGGAAAATTACATCTCTCGTGCAGCTTGATTGTCTTCATCATTGGGCGAATAATGTCCAGTCATCAATCCCAAGTTATGCGGTGGAGCGTGATTATGAGGTTGAGAGAATTTGTGGAGCTATGATATAGATTTTGTTGTTTTGCCTCTGTTACTGTATGAATACCACAAATTTTATGAAATAGAAAAGTGTCTTAGCCTGTTGACTGATCGTAATTCCAATTAGTTAATAGGTTCCTGAAGGCACGAACCCTTTTAGCATATTGCAGGCGTAAACTGTGCCAAAAAAAACAATGCTTCCAGATATTCTTTTGCAACTTAGTGTTTCTTGGTATAGAAGTTGTCAAGTGTGCCTTTAGTCAAAGCTAGAAGAGAACTTCAGTTGGTGATAATATGCAAAAGTTCAAGGTATTGAACCCACTTACTACTTCATATCCACACCTTCCAAAGGGCATTGGTTTTCATGCATTCTGAAATACTGTAAATTTTGAGGATCATGAAGAAGCCGGATAAAACTATTCTAAATCACATGCAGATTCAGTGCCATACCTTTCTAGCTGCTAGGAACATGTACTGTTAATGCAACATTGTTCTGAATGTTTTCTCCTCAGCTTTGTGTCCTTTGACCTTTCTATTGTCTTTTACCGTACGAATTAAAAAAAAACTGATTTCTGCTCTGATATTTGTGTTGCATGTCAGTACGCTATCATCTTATATGTGTGGTTCCTGCAGCTATGCACATGTTTGTCATAGTTCATATTTAACTAGCATATACAGAGATTTGCTTGCATCTGCCTTGTATTTCAACTTTAGCTTATTGAACATGACAGTTATCGAACATACTGAAACTTGTTAAAAAAAATTCTCATGTTCTGTGAATTGCAGATTCTGGCTATTCCTACATGGCGGAGCAAGTCTCCTTATCATACTAAACTGGCATGCTAACAAGCATCAAATGATGGGACTGTATATTGGATTCCCAGACCGAATCACTTGAGGACCCATATCAGTGACTCCCCATTTGTATACGGTATACCCCTCACTCCGATATGTAAACTATTTTTTTTATTCTTTCTTGTCGTCCTGATGCCAGTGTACAGCAGGAATCTCAACTAGGAATTTTGCACAGGGAAAAAAAAACTTGAGTTAGCCATTTAGCAATCAGTGCCAATTTATCAGTTCCTCTACCGTTAAATATCTCACCCATGGTTGAGCTGGTGCTGCAAGTCCATTCAGCATCGATGAAATAATTTTATATAGACAAAATGAGCCCAGCTGCTTGGATTTGTTTTGCAAATTGGACTGAGTCCTATGAAATTCTTATACGATTCATGTTATTACTTTATAACTTTCTATACAGTTTGCGGACGAAGTACTAGCTTCCCATTGTAAATCATTCATTACTCTTTCTTTTGATCCACTGAGTTATGGGTACAGAATCATCACAATTTCGGTGAATTCTTGAATCATACAATGAAGTTTTTAAGGAAAAAAATGGATTGTGTATTAGGCTGACAGATTTTCTGACTCCGAGGGAAGAAATGAGAATTGCATTTTATTGGACAGAGGAAGTACCAAACATCTCGTGCACTTTTATTTGTTGCTCCTGCTGTCCCTCCAAAAAATAATATGGCTGAGAAGATGATAAAAGGACCTGGTAATGCCGTGCGGGGTCCACCGATAACAGTTGCTAATCTAAACAAGTTCACATAGCTACTTGTTTCCTTTGTTTCGACAACTTTCTAAGCATATTGTTTAGTTCTAAGTTTTGGTTGATTACATCAGCTAAATGACTTTGACTATTATTATTTGGTAATTCTATTCTACAAAACAAAATTAAATGATTCGATCAATGCTATAAGAGTAAAACAAAGCTGAGTATAACATACTTTTTAGAAAAAAAAGGTACTCCCGCCATTCCAAGTTATAAAGCTACTAATTTTATATGCGACACTTTCTGATTTCATATTTAACTTTGCATGGAATGGCTAGCGGATAGAAATGACTTTATGATCCAGCTATTGGCTTACAATTGTAATTCTAGGTGAAAGCACAAGACCATCTTAAGCATATCATAGAAGAAGTTGTAGAATAGATAGTTGTAATGAACTAGATTCTTATGGTATGAACTAGGTTGTTTCAATTCCACATCAAAGCTTGAGTTATATTTAATTGTCCATCCTTTATGAAGACTCATGAAATATTTATGTCCCAAACATCATGCTCGAAATATTGTTTTTGGTTAATAGTATAACCCACGTTCATAGTTATATTATCATGATATTATTTTTTTTCTGGTTGCAACTCATGGCCATTTACCTATGTAATATTGATGTTCTGAACATCATGCTTGTAATATCTTATTTGGGTAACAGTACACTATCGTGATATTATTTTTCCCCGATGCAACACAAGTAAATATTTAAATATATGCCTCATATTTAATGTAATAACTATGACATGATCTAATCAATGATGCTCATGTAACTCTAATGTTCTTTTGTAGGTTGGGAGTTTTCTTGCAAAAGCTGAATTTGACTGCATCCTGCACAGCCCAAGATGCTGCGATACATCTATGTGTGGCACGCACACTTTGCAAAAACACACACACAAAAATAAAGAATATGACTGGGAGCTTCGATAAGATAATGTGTGTGGGGGGTTAGATATCAGAGATGTATTGATGTGTGGTTTTCACTTGTATAAATGGAAGATGAGTGACGCGCATTTGATATATGTATGGACTGAGAACAGTTCAGTGTGTTCTAGAAATTTTTATTGGGATATACAAATATGTGGCAAACTTAAATTACGTTGAGCTGTTGCAGCTATTTGTCTGTGCATCTTCCGAATGTATAAGTTTGCAATATGACACGTGGCTGCACTGATTTGTATAGTCATTTGGGTTCCTAGCCGTTTTTCAAATTTTCTTGATTATTACTAAAATATGTATCTTGTTTTGGTAGTTTGTGAAACATTGTTTTTGTCTACATCAAGGTATATGATCTTTTTGGGTCTTTGAAGAAATTTAAGTCAATTCTCATTATGAAGGAATTTTCGACCATAAATTTATTTGCGTCGTGGATGTTGAGTGGTAAGTGATAACTTGCTAAGTTGTACGTGCCAAGTCTTGTACAACAAACTGTGTCTTTTGATTATTTTAATTTGCATGTTTGAACGTTGTCATAACATTAGCCCCAGCACTATATAAGAGACAACATAATTTGCTGCATTAGAGCAAGTTGAAGCCAAGTTGAAAGAAGAAGTGCTTGCCTAGCTAAAATATCAGCCGTCTGATCATGGGTTCTTTAAATCCTGAGAATTCTTGCATCTCTTTGGCTCGCGGACTTTGTGAAAATCTGCGTGAAGTGTTTGATTCTCCACTCTTGTGGATCTGCGTGATCCAAGCCATTTAGGAAATGCACCAGCAGTTGAGAGGAAGATGATTTCCTACATATCGAGGCAATCAGTGACAATTGCAGCAAGTGTCATTGTCGCAGGCTTAGTCATAAGCACTGATAGCTCCTGTGAGAATTGCCTTGATGAAGATATAAACCTAGTTATTGATGATGAACAGACTAAGGCCTTGTTTAGTTCCTAAAAATTTTACAAAATTTTTCAGATTTCCCGTCACATCGAATCTTTAGACGTATGCATGGAGTATTAAATATAGACGACAATAAAAACTAATTACATAGTTTGGTCAGAATTGACGAGATGAATCTTTTAAGCCTAGTTAGTTTATAATTGAACAATATTTATCAAATACAAATGAAAGTGCTAGAGTGTCGATTTTCCAAAAAAATTTTGAAACTAAACAAGGCCTAAGTCTTGCATTCCTAGATGTAAGAGAGGCGAGGTCAGTAATAATAAATCAACAAATAGTATCTAGAAAGACGAGAATGGCAAAGTAGCAAATTTCATTTGTGGGGATGGGTAGATCGCACTTTTTTTTCCTCCCCTGCTCGATTCGTCCGCCCGTTTCTCGCAGAGAAAATGGTAATTCTGCCATTATGAAAACTGGGCTTCGCAATTTTGCCATCCCGCAAATGGGATTCGCACATTTGCCATTCTCAAACGATGCATACCCATCAAATATGCCCTAAGCAGGATTTTACTCTAATTTAAATTTTTCTTTTTGCCATGCCTTATTTCTCTTCCCGTTTTGCCCCTCCTCCTTATCCATTCATTCACGGGACAGAGTCGTCGAGTCTCAGAGTCGTCGTGCGTTGCGTTCTCTCTCGGGAGACAGACGGCAGAGAGATGGAGCGACGCCGCTAGGTCAAGAGGGAGAGAGGGAAGGGTTCCCCGCCACCGCCGCATCTGACGCCGCCGCCGACGGTCAACTGCAGTCCACCTCGGGCTGTTTCCCCAAAGGCAGCCAGGCATCCCGGCTTTGCTGGCCGACGCCGGCGCTGCTCCCATTGCTGGATGGAGGACTTGCCCGATGTCATCCAAGGGTACGTATTCTTGTTATGGTGAAATCTAACTGGGTCCAAGCGTGTAGATGAGACTCGATCAGCATAGATTTGGTGGTAATCTAACTATGCCACCTTATTTTCTCTTTACTAGGCTCGATGGGGAGCCTGGGCTTAGCTTAGCACTGGTAGAACACCCTGCACAGCAGATGCAGACACCTCTCATTGATTGGGATACGCTACGCATTGAGGAAAGTCGAGATGAAGAGGGAAGAATTGAGA
>Ga0182004_10000997_pt1 | contig 19659 bp, 24 predicted proteins | sample Sormic07211540_1_FD_120479 | JGI IMG/M metagenome (GOLD analysis project Ga0182004, IMG submission 120479) | Endophyte microbial communities from Sorghum bicolor roots, Mead, Nebraska, USA - 072115-40_1 MetaG | ecosystem: Host-associated > Plants > Roots > Unclassified | place: USA: Nebraska...
GACATAGGAGCATAAGTTACACAATATTCAATGGGATTGTATTACAAATTTACAACCAATTTTATCATCAAGGATCACATATCATAAGAGCACAATATTCAACATCGACAACTAAAAGAGGGCAGTCACGGCCTAAGCAAGATGTGTCAAAGCAAACTGTGCTAGCCTTGGCTCTGGATCAGCACAGGCAAGCTCCTTTGTGTGACTCATTGGGGTCCTCAGCTCTAGTCCAACATCCTACTCATCCTGTGTGGGGGCCTTATGGTGTGTGGGTGTTGTATCCGCCAATGGAACCTATGATGCAACAAATGCCAGGAGTTGCTGCTGCCAGGACAAACTCCACGAGGGCTTGGGATTTCATTGTTATTGTAGAGCCCATCGCACTCCTGGAGCTGGTGAAGTCGCTTGTCCTATTGTGTCCTAGTCTCTTGAGACATGTTGTGCATATGGAGGACTAAACAGGCATGGCAAATGAAGGCACACTATAATAACAAGTGACTAGAATACAACATAGGTCCAATAGACCCAAAAACAAACGATATCACAACTAAACATCTAATGAATCCCAATGCCATAGGCTTAGTTGGGTGCAAACACGACCTTATTCGTACACCACTTCAGGATTGAAGTCCAGATCTTCCTCTGTTCAACAAAGCCAGGGTGAGTATAAAGTACTCAAAAATCCAACCTTACCCTATGGAGCAGGATAACAATATTTGCATATGGATAAATCAAGGATAAGGCTTGGTTTTATTTGCATAAAGCTATCTTTTTATACATGCAGGGTTTCATTTAATAAATACTTTTGCAAAAGACCTCTTTTTCTATATATGATATTTTCTAAAAATGAGGGTTTTATCATAATTTGTGTTGTTGAACCCTTGTTCCCACAACACAATGGCAGACAACCATTTATATTCAAAATCACACTCACTCTCATGTTTCTACTCATCCCAACCCATCTAGTTGTTGAAACCAAATCATAACCCGTCTGAGACTGTGGATACGACTATCTAGATAGATTTACAATCTACAGAGGTTGTACACTTTCACCACAAGTAGGATACCGTAACTTAAGATCATTGAAGGCAGAATATGCTAATCGGCTAGATTGACTGAGCATGTTAACATAGGAGATTACAATATATAGAATGCCCAAGAGGCCTGATCACATAGCCACATAGGGTGGCGTAAAACTGAGTAGTTAGCAATATAAGACTATCACAGTTACCCAAGAGGTACTAGCACAATAACCAAAGGGATACTAGTACTAAACACTAGAGTAATCTAACACCCCCTCCAGTCGGAATGTCATAGCAGCGGACATTCAGACTGGAGTGAAAGTCTTGAAATACTAAAGTAGGCAGCCCCTTGGTGAAGACATCAGCAAACTGAGAAGTAGTAGGTACATGAAGTACGCGAACAACACCAATAATGGCAACATGTTCACAGACAAAATGGAGGTCGATCTCCACATGTTTGGTTTTCTGATGTTTTATAGGGTTCGTGGAGAGGTAGATGGCACTGACATTGTCGCAGTAGACAAGGCAAGCTTGGTCAAGAGGGTGATAGAGTTCCTAGAGAAGCTGCCATAGCCAGGAAGCCTCAGCGACACCGTTAGCGACAGCCTGGTACTCTACCTCAGCGCTAGAGCGAGAGACAGTGGGCTACCGCTTAGAAGACCATGAGACAAGACTGCCACCAAGGAATACGGCGTAGCATGAGGTAGAGCGGTGAGTGTTCGGGCAGCCAGCACAATCAGCATTAGTATAGACGACCAACTAAGATGGAGAAGTTCGAGCAATGGTGAGGCAAGAGTCAAGAGTGCCTTGGAGATAATGGAGGATTCGTTTCGCAGTTGTTAGGTGAATCTCTCGAGGATCATGCATGTAAAAGGCCCACTTGCTGGACAGCATAAGCAATATTGGGTCTAGTGAATGTCAAATATTGGAGAGCACCAACAAGGTTGTGGTAGTCCGATGGATCAGCAATAGGAGGGCATCTTCAGCAGAGACCTTGGCACATGTATCAACAGGAGTAGAGCATGGTTTGCAGTCACTCATGCCATGTCAGGCCAGAACATCCAGAGCGTACTGTTGCTGGGAGAGGAATAAGGAGTCACCCCTTCGCTGAACAGCCATTACAAGAAAGTGGTGAAGCGGGACAAGATCTTTCATGGTGAATTCCTTCATTAGAGCATCAATGACCCGACAGAGGAGCTGCTAGGAGGAGGCAGTGAGAACAATGTCGTCCACATAGAGCAGCAGATACATAGTTTCTGTACTGTGACGGTGGATGAATAGCGAAGTGTCTGATCTTGCTTCAATGAAACCTAGGGAGAGTAGAAATGATGCAAACCGGCAAACGCGTGGGGCTTGCTTCAGGCCATAGTGGGATTTGTTGAGACTGCAAACATGCTGAGGAAGGGCAGAGTTGGTGAATCCCATTGGCTAAGAACAGTACACTATTTCTGACAGAGTCCCATGAAGAAAAGCATTCTTGACGTCGAGTTGATGAATTGGCCAGTCCTGAGAGTGAGCAAAACTGTTCGGACAGTGGCCGGTTTGACAACTGGACTAAATGTTTCATCATAGTCAATGCTATGACGTTGAGTGAAACCCCAAAGAACCCAACAAGCCTTGTATCTGTCCAGAGAACCATCAGCATGGAATTTGTATTTGAAAATCCACTTGCCAGTAATAACATTGGCCTTGGCGAGGCGAGGAACAAGATCTCAAGTGTGATTCTCCATGAGAGCAGCATATTCATCTTCCATGGCATGGCACCAGTAGGGATCAGCGAGGGCATCATGGTAGGACTAAGGGATTGGAGATAGAGCCTCAATGTGGAGAATATGTGGTTGAGTATAGCCAGATTTCCCACAAGTCATCATGCCATGATTGTTGTCAACCAGTGTAATGGGAACAACACCAATAGGAGGGGTATCCTTGACGAACCGTGGGGGTGAAGGGACGATGTTGGAGCATCAAGGAGGGGCAGCAGCGGGTGGGGATGGTGATGATGAAGGAGCAGCAGCTGGTGAAGGACGCCAGGAGTACACTCTAGTGACCGGCGGCTTGTGAAAGGCCGCTGTGGGTGTCGGGGCTGCTGCCTGGGGCAATACCGTGGGCACCGGAGCTGCTGCAGGGGGCAGCACTTGGGGCACCAAAGCTGCTGCAGGGGGCAGCACTTGGGGTGTGTAGAAACCTGGTGGAGGGCGTCGGGGTGCTGGCCTAGCTGGGATGGGGGGCAGATTGTCACCGGGGCATCATCAGGCCACTCAGGCGTAGGCTGCAGTGTGGGCTGTGCAGGAGTGCTGAGTGGCATAGGAGTACCTGTAAGAGGGGAGGGAGCTAGCAGGAGTACATCGGTATTAGTTAGAAAATCAAGCTCGGTAGGAGATGGGGTCCGGTGTCTAGAGAAAGGAAAGGTCATCTCATCGTAGATAACATGACGAGAGATGATGACATGATTGGAGGAAAGATTGAGGCACCGGTAGCCCTTGTGATTGGAGGAATAGCCAAGGAAGGTGCATAGGGTGGACCAGGGTTGGAGGTTATGTGGGCAGAGGTGTCGGAGTCGAAGACCCAGTCATTGCTGCTCTGTGGAGTGAGCTAGACAGTGATAAATGCCTAAGCAAGAGACTGGGGATCCCAGGGAGCCCATGCCGGAGGTGCAGCCAGAGGAGTGGGGAGCAGTGCCGGGAAGTAGGAGCCCGGCCCTAGAGGAGCAGCTAGGGAGCCTAGGAAGGGCACACCGGCCATCATGGCGTGCTGCTGCTGTGGGGTAGGAGTGCTGGCACATGCTGTAGGAAGACGAAGGCCGCCACCCTAGGGTCTAGGCCACATCTGAATGGACCGGACTAGGGATTGTAGAGGGATGGCCATTGCTGGCCGCTTGGAGGACCCTGGTTGCGGCCGCCACGGTGATGCCGGCTCGGGCCTGAGCCAGAGTTGCTGCCTGAAGAGCCACTACCTGATGAGGATAGGTTGGACGGGTGCGGAGGAGCAGGGCTGGGAGCAGGTCTTGGTGAGGACGACTTGCTGGAAGTGAGGAGGGTAGTAGGAGTCACGAAGGGCTGCACCAGATCGGCGCGTACCTCTTCAAATGAAGAGAACGGCTTCTGGCGGGAGATGAGTTGAGTCATGAACTAAAACCGCTCATTGAGGCCTCGGAGAATGTTGAAAACCAGGGTGCGATTGATGACTGGTTCATCAAGATTCGCAAGGGCATCAGACATGCGCTTCATCTTACGGTAGTAGTCATCAATAGGAAGATCACCTTGGTTGAGATTGCGGAACTCCGCGTCAAGGAGTAGTGCCCGAGACTCCCGGTTCCCAAGGAACTGTTGCTCTAGTCCGAGCCAAGCCACCCGAGCGAAGACGCCATCATGGGCGTGGATGATGTCGAGCAGCTCGGTGGAGATGGTGTTGAAGATCCACGAAATGACCACGCAGTCCATGCGGGATCGGCGGGGTGGGACTCATCACTAAGGACATGATCCTTCAGGGAGTACTGGCCGAGAGCGAGAAGATGGTAGCCTCGCCACTTGGAGTAGTGGGGGACTGAAGGTCAAGGACGATAGGAATCAGGTACTTGATGTTTTGAACAGCGTAGGCCTAGCTTTGCAAGTGTGCAACGACGGTGGCCTCGAAGGAGATGGAGTCGTCGTTGCCATCTTCAGGGTCACTGCCGGGGGCGGCCTCCAGGCGGAGCCTCTCCCTGATGGTGGCCGCTTGCGCCTCCTGGTTGCCCGCCTGGGCGCGCTCCTTGGACAGGGCGTTGGCGGCAACCCGGACGCGCTCCTGGGTAGCGGCGGCGTCCTTGAGAAGGGTGGCTTCCTGCTGGAGTTGAGCGGCACGCGCGGTGTTGGTCGCACGAGCAGCCAAGGCCTCTTCCTCGAGGTGCCAGGCAGTGGCAGTGGCGTCATCGCGTAACTGGGCGGCGTTGGCGGCGGTGATGCCGACCAAAGCGCTGGCGCTGGAGTCGGCCATACGCACGGACGAGAGAACGCGCGTGGGTGCGACGCACGTGGGCTCAAGAAAAGGGCGCGTGGGCACGCGTGGAAGGAGCACGGGTGCTGAGAGGGAGGCGCGTGGACGAGTGCAGAAGAAGCACGGACACCGAGAAGGGGGCGACGCTCGTGCGGAAGCAGAGGAGGTGGGCGGGAGAAGGAAGGGTCGGCCCAAGACCCGAGCCTAGGCATCTGATACCATGAAAGCAGAATAATGCCAATTAGCTAGATTGATTGAGTATGTTAACATAGGAGATTACAATATATAGAAGGCCCAAGGGACGTGATCACATAGCCACATAGGGTGGCGTACAACTAAGTATTTAGCAATAAAAGACTATCACAGTAACCCAAGAGGTACTAGCACAATAACCAAAGGGATACTAGTACTAAACACTAGAGTAATCTAACAATCATCATGCAACTATAGATCCATCAAAGTCATTACCCTCCATAGCTAAGTAATGGCGCTCACCACGGGAATACTAAGGCCACATCTCATGATACAATGATAATTTACGGTGCTCTTTATATGTTTCCTCAATTTCAACATACATCTCTTAGTGTCCCAATGTATGCCTGCCGCTAGGTGATTGCCACACCAACTAGAGGGATTTAGACTAAGCCTTTCTCATGCAAGGCGAGTGATTGTACGATAAATGAGTTAGGCAAGATGAATCATCAACCAGGGACGGATCTACAGTATATTATTGGGGTCCGCCGATCCTGATAACTTTTAGCTAATCCTCTATATATTAGAATTTTGTTATGTCAAAATTCTCAATAAAACATCATATCGCGATAGCTTCTCTCATGCTGACCTCAATAAGTAACCTGGCTAGATTTTCCCCTATCATCAACTCAGTCCTTAATCAAGACAAGGTGGATATCTTTACGCTTAACCCCAAAAGGTATAAGCCACAACACAAGGCATCCCCAAATCGGATCCCATCCGCCCCATCTCTATAATAATCATATATGTAACTTGTTCATTAACCCTTTCACAATATCCACAATTTATTTTCACCACTCACACACTTTTACTTTTAAAATCATTATATTTAAGAAAATGTAGCGATGAGTATCCAGGATGAGTAACAAGTCCTAAGCATACTAAATAATAATATTTTTGTCATAGCATATTATTTTGTTTCTAGATTTGAACAAGACAATTATTGGATAATATCAATTCAAGAATTACTATTCAAACAAGTTTTAGCTAGGTAGCGAAAATACCTCGTACATATATCATACATGTAATATTTAAAACGGCTTCTACAGTTTGTGTTTAAAAATAGGATCAACATGCATCAAAGGAAATAGGTTGGACTTGCCTCCGTCGGTGTCCTTGGCTAACTCCTACTGGCAGTCCGGATCCTCGGCATCAAACTCGCGGCACTCGTCTCTGACATCCTCGTTCTTTGGTTCGTTCACTCCATCAGCTAAAATACGCGAAGGCTGACACATGCAACAAGCACAAAATAAATAATCACATAAATTTAAATGAGCTCTAAAAATCATGAAATTTATATGGGAGATAGATCATGATTTTAGTTGAATTTAGGAAAAAGGAATTATTAGAATTAGAGTTAGCATGTGACATCTGCAAAATTGTCGAAATTTAATCATGCAAAAAAGGCTAACGCGTGATTAAGAATGAGTGTTCACGTGGGCATTTACTTGGCTGGTAGTGCATGGTGCATGCTATGCATGCTGTACTATTTGGTGGAGTTATTGCTTAAGACCCACATGTCATACACACATGCATGGGAGAGAGAAGCTTAGCAAGGGTTACCAGAGTTCTTCTTGCTCCATACATGTTGTATGCCATGGCTAAGCTCATGGAGCTCTTGGGAGTGACTCGACACAAGCAAAAGCAAGGAGAGATACAGGAGAAAGAGACCACAGGAGAGAGGATAGCGAGAGGATGTTCATGAGTTGCTCACCTCGATCGTCCTTCGATGATGATCGAGCTGGGCTCGAGTGCACTGTCGTATACGATACGCGAGGCAAGAGCAAGTGAGCGAGTGAGTGAGCTGAGCATGCTACTCCAGAGAAGCGAGGCTATGCCACCAGTGCTAGCTTCTAGACATTAATGATGTTGCTATGGTGCCATGCATGGCTACACAGAAACGATGGGACGACGTTGCACTCGGCATGCAAATAGACGGTGCCTAATTAGCATGGTTACATATGATAAGGTGCTGCGGTGTGCTTTGCTTTGCATGGTGCATGCAATGGACGGTGGCTTGTAGTGGTACTTGGCTGGCTTTCTTCCATGCAAGCATGAGCTATATCCATGTGTGTGGGTGCACTGCTATGCTTGCTTACAGGTAGGCTTGCTGCTACTACGTATGTGTGCGTATGAAAGCTGCTAGTGAGTGCTGATGCATGCATATCGTGCTTTGGTATATCCGCTGATGGTGGTGAGGTCGGCGCACGGTATTGGATGAAGCAAGTGAGCAAGAGAGAGAAGGATGGAGAATGGGCTGGTGATGCTGATGCCACGATATGTGCAGGATATAAATTTGAATAGAGATAACTGGGATAGATAGACAAGAATTAAAAGAAGATAATAGAGCTTAGATGATTTATAGTTTTTAAAATATATTTTGAAAATAATTTTTTAATGCGAGTGATTATTTTTTTAGATTTTTGCTATTTATCTGTCAACAGTTTTTCTGGATTTTTATCTGTCAGATTTTGAGCCGTCGATTGTGTTTTGAGATGCGTGCTGATCTTTGGATTGCTAACGGGTCCGGCGTGGGTTGTCGGGTTCGTGTAGTATACTTTTCTAAACCCAACAGCCCGCTAATTTCGAAATCCGCGCCCCAGTTTCACCTACCCCGTTTCTTCCCCAATCTTATCAGTTACTTTTCCCCTCTCTTTAGGGCGTGGTGCACGGGAACGGACGCGATGGGCGGGAGGTCGCCGCGCTGCTGCTTCGCCTGCGTCGTGGCCCGCCGCGCCTGCTGCTGAAGCTGTGGGAGAGGGGGTGTGGGGGGCGGAGCCGCAGGGGGTCGCCGTGCTGTCGCTCCGCCTGCGTCGTGGCTCGCGCGCGCCTGCTGCTTCGCCTGCGTCGTGGCTCGCTGCGCCTGCTGCTGAAGCTGTGGGAGAGGGGGTGCGGGGGGCGGAGCCGCAGGCAGTGGGGTGTTGTTCTCAGGGGCTCGACGCCTTGTGCCGCGACTGTCGTTGTCCTCGCAGCGAGCTGCAGTTGGAGTGGGGAGCTGGATCCTCCGGTTCCTGCCGCTGAGCTGAGCCTTCCTGTTGAGGTTTGTTGCTTATCTTCCTGTTGAGGTGTGTTTCGTGCTACTTCTACTATGCTTGGTATGCATTTTTGTGACTGGGTGTTATGGGAGCGTGATGTGCAGATTAATAGGATTTTGCAGGGCTGCTCATTATCAGGAATTCAGGATTCCCAATAGGGGTTAGGGAGGGCTGCGTTGCATCCTCTTTTTTTCCCTAATTTGTCAGGGCCAGGATGCATGTGTTGTTTTCATATTTTGGTAGATTGGAAAAATAGTTGCAGGCCTGAATGTAATTTATCTCTTTTTTGCTACACTAAATAGTGGACATGGATTTCTGACTATTTAATCATGTTTCATTTTAAATTTCTAGATTTGCTTATATTGCGTAGTGATGATCTTTTTATTAGTCGATCCATGTTTTTTGCATGTGGGCGATTGAGCATTTTTGATTCAATTCTAGACTCTGTTCTTAGTTTGCTTTTAGGCTTTTTGAAGTGGCCACTGCTTGGTTTAATGTGTTATTATCTGATATTCATTCTGCTAGTTGGAGTTGTAAATCATTCCTGAGTGAGATGCATTATGATAACAAGTAATTCAGTCCTGAATGAGTTGGACCATGTTGAGTTGTAATTTATCCCTGAATGAGTTTATTTTATGAATTGTTCTTGGTTTTTGGTGGCGTGTTGAGATCTGGTGTTTTTGGCATTTGGAATGGGAGTGGATATTTCTTTTATGATTTTAGATATGTTTTCTAGGTGATGAATAGTTATATCACAATTATGGTTGTTAGGAAATGCATGTTTCAATTTTTGTCCTGGAAAATAGATATCAAGGCTTCTATGTGATGCAAGGCTAATTAATCTGCATTTTTTGTTTCTAAATGGTGACTGTAGTCTGTACGTATATCACTTCTTTTGACACCTGCTCTATGAACCTTTTTGTGAAGATATTAGTCAATTAGCAGTTGATGTTAAGCTTCAATATTTTTTTTGGAATACCAGGGGTAGGGACATGCTAGTCGAGTTGTGTGTGTGTTTTCTTTTGCTTGATCAAATCAGTTCATCACTTAGTCCCTGCACCCCTGAGTGGCATGTATATGAGGACTGGTGTGTGTGTAAGTCCTTTTCATTTTTACAGCATGTGTCCTTTTTATGTGAATGTTGAACATGGCAAACAACAAACAGGAAATAGGAAGTGATATGAGCACCCTCTCTTTTTTTTTGCACATTTTGTGTTCCTTGACTTTTACTAGTGCTGATATCAGACTTTTTAGTTTGCAATTCAATAGGATAGCATTATTTCTTTTTAGTTTTTGATTAAATAATAGTTTTGCTAATTTTTTGGTTAGCTATGTTCCTGGACAGGTCTAGTGGCAATGGCGAGTCTCCCAGCTGATGGTCTCGATGATTTACTGTTCGAGTTTTACAAAAAGGAGGTTTGCATATTGTTTTATTGTTGTAATATATGTCTTTTTTTTCTCATTTTTCTATTGCTGATGCAGGTTTTGAAGCACCTGATAACTAAGATGACCCCTGAAATGGTGAGGACCTTGCGAAGGCTTAAGGTGAGTGAGCAATTTATTGTTTTTAGGAAAATGGTTGTTGTTTGTACATGGATTTTTTTTTCCTATCTACCTGTCTGTATGTTTTTTTGTTTTTATAGTGTTGCACCAATCAACTATTTATTGTTCACTTTGTATCTGTGAAATGAACTGCAACCATATTCCTAAACCACTATGTGTTAGTTTGATTTCTGTTTTATTCTTTTTTTGATAACACTGTATTTTTATTTTTCTAGGATGGTGGTCCCAGTACCTCTGATATTGGTGATTGCAAGTTGAGACTGGAGTCGTTTTTAGCATCTTTTGTTGCTGGAGAGGTGTGTTTTTGCCTCTCTGTTTTTTTTAAAAAAAAATGTGTTTAGTTTTATCGCATGTTTTTTGTGTATATTTTTTTGTAGGATGTTCATACAACCACAGATTCAGAGTTTCTTCTTGGTAGTTTGAAATCAAGGCTGGAATCTATGTTCGGATCTATTCTGAGTAAGGAGGTGTGTACCTTTTTTTCACAAATCCTTTTTTTTAGTTGTGCCTTTTTATCTCTATCCTTATGAATTGTATCTTCTCATATCTGAATGAATTGTCTCTTTCATTCAGTGATGAGGGTGCCTGCTTAGTTTGGCCTTTTTTTATTTTTGCAAGTTTGTTGTTAGCACAATTTTTTTATGTTCATATAAGTGGTGACTCTATGATTTAAAGTTGTGAGTGACAAGGATATGTTGTTTTACTTTTTTTGTGTAGACTTTGCCCAATAATTGTAGTTGACAAGCAAATGTTGGTTTCTTTTTGCCACATTATTTTTAATGCAAGGTGGCAAGAGTTTTTTTTGGTCTTGATTTGTGAGGGGATGCCCCCCACTACAGTTTTTCCCAATGCATGTTTCAATTCTTTTTGCAGGTAATCTCAGGTATTGTTGGTGTATTTGCATTGCGTTGTTCAAAAATGCCTAGAATGCATGAAGAATTCGAGAAGCTTGTTGTTGATTTGATGAAATTTCTTGTGGATTCCTCCTGCATCAAGTTGGATGGTTAGTTTTTTTAAAAAATTTGTTACCTTTTTAAAAATTACACTTCTAGATTTTTTGTGGGTATGTAGATTGTAATGGTGTTGAGAAAAATTTCTACTAAAACTTTAAACAATTTTTTTTGTTTATGGTTCACTAGCTTCATAAGTTTTTTCTCCTGTAGATTGTGACATTATCACACCACCTATGAAGCGTAAGTATGTTACTAGCAGCTTGCTTGCAGCTCCTGGTAGGCAGTATCTTCCTAATTGTGTTTTTCTTTCTATTTTTTCTAATTTTTGATTTGCATTCTTCTAATTTGTGTATTGTTTTATTTTGACTTTGTATATAGCAAAGCGTGTTGTGCCGAGGGGCAATCCAACTGAACAACCATTTAATATTGATGCTAAAGTCCTTTTTCCTGAGGTTCAAGAAATTCCTGTTATTGAGGGACCTTCTACAACATGTAAAGAGCCTAGAAAGGTCAGTTTTGTGTTTACATGGGTTATTTTTTTTGAGAACACCATTTTTCAATTTCATGTTTTTGCTGGGTACAGTAAGCAGCTTGCTTGCTGCTGTGAAGTTAATTCCCTTCTTTTTTTTTTCCTTTGTCTTTAGTGTTATGAGCATTATTTTTTCACATTTTGGTTTTCTTTGAAATATAGGATGATGATGATGATGTGATTTTTGTAAAGGAGGTGACCCTAAATGATAAACTCAACATGATGTCCAAGGTTTCAGATACATTGTACAACAAAAACAATGTTGTTGGGAGCAAACTTGATGAACAAATTGCTGCTACAGCAAAGGATGGACACTCTCCTTCTCTGTCCATTGTGATTGAAGAAAGGGTCAATGCTGATGCAGGGCGTGTTTGCATTCCTGAATCGACCAGATTCCCTCTTACCCCACGTGATAAGATGGTTTATAATGTAGTGTTATCATTAGGGAAAAGCAAACATGCTAGGTAAGGCTTTCTTTTGTACTGTCACATAAGTTATAGTTTTTCTTTCTTTTTTAAAAAAAGTTTAAGCATAGAATCTGAGTATTTTGTGTTTTGTCCTTTTTTTTTGTTGTAGGAGTATTGTTGTTGACATAGGAGGATGCAATCTGAGATATTACTCACTCGCCGAATCTATGGCTCCTGGGAGTGAAGTGTGCAGTTATGTCGTGAATGTGCTTTGCAGAAAATATTTTCTTGATGAGCGCCCAACTATTTCAAGGAAGCATTACTTCTTTTCTTCTGTATCTGTAAGTTTATCAAAAAAATAATCCACATAACTATGTCTATATGTGTTTTAGTTTAATGTTTACTTATAATTTTATACCATTTTTTTATATGCATGGATGTTTTTTTCGTGAAGGATGTGTTTTTGAGCGAGTCCACCGACTACTCTTCTGTCCAAAAGAGCTTCAATGGCGCTGCTTCTGTGCTATCTTTGCATTTGTGTGACTCGGTAATGTTATTTTTTTATTTTTTTCCTCTATGTGAAGCATGAATCAGTGTCTATTTCTTGTTAATATTTTTGAGTGTTTTGATATATTTGTATTACCTCTGAATAGTGAGGTTTTTTAAACTTAGGTTGATTTTTTCTTTTGCTTTTTTCAGCTTCATTTCCCTGTGCTTGTTGGGAAGCATTGGTTGCTTTTTGTTGTCGACATGAATCGCAAATTCTTTTTTTTTCTTGATTCACAATACTCAAAGGATGATGACTTTAGTATTAGTACCAGGAAAAAGTTGGTAAGAATCACTTGTATATCTGATATAAATTGAGTATTTAAACTCTTTTTTTGTTTTTTTTTGTTTTTCTATCATAGTTTTTTTTATTTTGGACCTATGTTTTTTTCCAGATAGAGGCTTTTTTGCATGCATGGGATCTGTTTGTTGGTCCAAGTACAAGATTCGACGAATTCATGGCAGGTTATCCACATGTTCCAAAACAGGAAAATGAGTAAGATATGCTTTTATCTGTGTCATATTTTTTTTTGATGAACTGTTTGTTGGATGCTTTGTTTCCTGGTAGCTGAGTATTGAGTTATTATTTTTAATTTTTGTAGCATGATTTGATGTTATTTTTGAGTTATGTCAGTCTAAACATTTCAGTCCTACAGAGTTTGTGATGGTTGTTGAAATTATGAATAGGAAAAAGAGAACTTTTGCTGCATATATAATAAGTCTACTAAGCTATATATATAAAAAAAGGAATTTTATAGCTTAGCAGTGGTTAACAGGTTATGAATATGGCTTTTCATTCTTTTGGGGGATTTGGCTCTTTGTACTTTTTGTACACTTGCCGTTAACACATCTAGATACCCTTTTTTTTATGAATGTTCATTTTTATTCTCTGTTTTTGCAGAGCTGACTCTGGTATATTTGTGATAAAATTCATGGTGTTTTGGCAAAATGGTAGAAAGTTGATGGATCTATTCTCTCATCAAGATATTCCTAGCGTCCGTGTACAAATAGTAAACGACTTGTTGTTTTCCAAGCATAATATTGCAGATATAAAACCACTGAAGGACCTGATTGCTCCGGTTAGTTTTTTATTTTTTTGTACTATTTATGAAAGTAATGTAAATATTTAGAATTTCAATACTCATTAGTGAGTTTGTTGTTTGCTGTAATTTTTTTCGGGGTGCTGCGAGGGGTTGATGCGTAGTTGTTTTTCTAGCAATTCAGTACAGAGTAGTATATTCACACATATATAGCCATTGCATTTTCACAGTCTATAGATAATGCTATCATTCCCAAGCACACAATTTCTCCATAGTGCAGAGTTGTACATATCAGATATAAGACCACTGAAGGACCTGATTGCTCCGGTTAGTTTGGTATTATTTTTGTTTTTTTTATTTTCTCTGTACTGTCATGAAAGTTTTGTAAATATTTGGAATTTCAATACCCATTTACTGAGTTTTGTTGTTTTTGCTGTAATTTTTTCAGATGTGCTGCGAGGGGTTGATCTGCAGTCGTTTTTTCTAGCAATTCAGTATACAGTAGTATATTCACACATTACAGTCATTGCATTTCACAGTGCATAGACAATGCTATCATATATAATGGGTTATATTCCCAAGCAAACAATTCTCTATAGTGCAGAGTTGTACATCAGATTATAAACTTGATACATAAATTCAGATACAATTTTTGATCATCAAAGTTTGTTGATTATAATCCATGATTCATGTACTTCTTTTGTCATTGCCTCCTGAATTTTCTCCTCTTCTCACTTGCTTCTTTTTCATCAGGCTCTTGGCTTGATGCCATTTTTTCATTTTGTAAAAAGTTGTTGATGTCTTCTTCATCTAGTATATCTGTGTGATTGGTTATCTCCTCTTCTTCTAGATCAGCCCCCTCCCTCTCCTCTCCTAGTGTTGCTTCTCCATTTTGTTGTTGCTCACCATCATACTCATTATCCTATTCCAGAATACTCCCCTGTTGGCTTTGATGGATCTCTTTGAAGATGTCAATGTTCCAGTGTTCATCATCATGTTCTTCTGCAGGTTCGATAGTCTGTAGCTACAAAATAAGGCTATGTCATGTGCTATACATACTTTACTAATAGTCTCACTCATATACATTTTGTGTTTTTTGCTACCTCATTGGTTTCGTAGTCATAGCTTGTAGTTGCATCTGTATATGGCACTGTTTCTTGTGTTGTCAAACCTGAGTTGATGAATGTAGTAGCCCAGTAATCACCATTTGTCCTACTTGTCGTTGTGACCATTTCTGTCTGTTTACAAAAAAAACTGATTATATAAATTTTGTTTTATCGTTGTTATTTCTTGAAAATTGAATGGCATAATAAATACACAACTGAAAGAATAGTTTTTTTACCTCAGTTACATCTGGTGCTGTTAAGAGAGCTGTATAGGTACCCAAATGTCCATGTAATGAGAAACTTGATATTTCTTCTGTCACGGGCCAATCTATATTACTATGTGACATCACCTGTTGTAGTAATTGGCTGCAACTCATTTCAGTAGCTAGAAATTCTGCTCCTTGTATCTGGGTGCATGTGATATCTGTTTGTTCATCATCTGATTTGTCTACCTGCAACACACGTCATTTTTTAGGTGCCTTTATTTTTTATCATAAAACAAATAAAAGGTGATTTGAATTTGTTGTACCTCTTTGTTGCAGTTTGCCACACGAGAGCCATCTAACGTTGAATGTGAGTCAACTGCACAACCTGGCCATTGTATGTGAAGCAAATTATTTTTTTGAATTACTAACTATTGTTATTTTTTTTCTAATTCAACCAAATGTTTTATGTTATCAGAGGAAGTGCATTGCTGAGCCTGTTTGTGTTGCAAGTTTTTTTTCTTTTTGCATTGATGATATCTAATTATTTATTCAGGGAGAGCAGTATATTTAGTTTGTTTTCTGAAATTCAAACATGGCAAAAATTGGTCACAGAACCTGACAGAAAACTTCAACTTTTAGATCCTAAGATTTTTTTACGGTTGCTGCATCTATGTTATAAACTGTAGACCCCTAGCAAAAAAACTGTATCAAAGGACTGCCTTAGATCTCACTGGAACTATTTAATAAAGTCAAAGAACCCATCTCCAACAACTAAAGCAGAAAGAGGACACGCGCAAAGCCTAGATGGAGAATTGGGTATGGATTGGGGAAGTGGTGTAGTACAAAGTTGTAGGGCTAGTACTGACCTTTTTTGGATTTTTCATCTGGATCTGCAGGAGCTTTCATGTCTTCTTCTCCTGTCGCCGTCATCTGCCTGTAGTCTTTTTTGCTCTATCTCTTTGCGTGTGGTGTTTAGATCTGCTTTTTGTAGATGGCAAGTCTTTTTGTGGGCCTTTTTGTATATGCTTGACTTGTTGGCTCTTCCAGGCATGTGTATTGGGCTTTATTTATTATTGGCTTTTTTGTCCTTTGCCTTTTCCTAGCATTGGCCTTTTGTGTCTCTCTTCTATGTGTGTGTCAGTCTCTGTGCGTGTTCATTTGACTATCTATGTGGATTTTCGGTCTGGTGAGTGCAGTGTCTTTTTTTTGGTGCTGAATTTGTGGGACCTTTTCTTTTTAGTTTTTTTCTTAGTCTCTCAGTTGTTTGTGGGTGTGTGTCTCTGCTTATTGGTTTCTGTGTGTGGGGGGGGTGTTGTGTTCGTGTGTGTGTGTTGTGTGTTTGTCTGTATGTGTGTGTTCTCTCTGTTTGTTTGTTTGTGTGTGTGTTGTGTTTTTTTTCCCATATGTCCATTGATGTCTCTGACTTAAAGATGTGTGCGTGTGTGTTTGTTTGTGTGTTTGTCTGTATGTGTGTGTTCTCTCTGTTTTGTTTGTGTGTGCGTGTGTGTTTTTTTTCCATATGTCCTGTGTTGTGTTTTTTTTTCATATGTCCATTGATGTCTTTGTTTTCTATTTTAGTTTGTACATTGCTTTTTGGTGATTTTAGTTGAGTTGCTTGTTTTGTATTTGTGTTTTTTTTGTCTTGGAGTACATGTGTTTGCTAGCTTTGGATTTTTTTTTTTGCTAGCAGTGTTTTTTGTGGGTGTGTGTCTGTGTTTGTGGTGTGTATGTGTGTTTCTCTTTGTATCTTTTTTAAGCTGTTGTTGCCTTTTTTTCTGTTTTTGGTGCTGCTGTTGCCTTTTTTTTGTTTTTGGTGTTGTTGCTGCTCTTTTTTTTCTGCTTTTTGGTGCTGCTTGCTGCTGTTTCCTGCTGCTACTGTGTGTGTGCGTGTGTTTCTATCTCTCTCTGTTTCTATGTGTCTCTCTCTGTTTTATTGTGTGTGTTTTTGTTTGTCTTTTTCTTTTTTCTTAGCCTCTCAGTTGTCCTATTGACCTCAGTTTCTTTTTTGAGTGTGGCTATGTTTTTTTGTTTTCTTTTTGTGTGTGTATGTGTTTGCTGCTGATTGGGTTTTTATTTATATTGCATTTGATTTAGTGTAGTTGTTATTTGGAATATATAATGCTGGATTTGAGGATGCTCGTCCTTTGTTTCTTTTTTGGCTCAGTGCGTTTTTTATTTGTATGAGATTTGTTAGAAACTTTTTGACTATGTGTCTTTGTGTTTGTGGGGTGGGTGGGTGCTAGTTTTGTTGAGAGTGTGAGAGTATCTTTGTCTGATTGATTTATGCTTTGGTGAAATGCACATGTATGATATCTTCCAGCTCCTCCTAGCCAAGATTCATGTTGAAATCTTTTCTCTGCTACCATGCTTCCTGAGGCCCTAGAGATTACCCCCAAGTTCATAAATAACAATTGTGTTTTCTTCAGGTGATTCTTAAGAAGTTGGCTGAGTTTATAACCACAAAGGTTGTCGCCACCATCATTTGGCGGTGGTGATTCTGTTGTTGCTTTTTAGAAGGCTGGAATGGCTGAGAAGGTGAGCCACAAATTAAAGGTTATCTCTCTGAGTTTGATTATGAGTGTGAGTGTGTGTCTGTTTGTTGCTGCTACTGGAAAGAGAGTATGAATGTGTGTGTATCTGACCATGGCTGCAGGTTGTCTTATTTGTCATTGTATTTTTAGTTTTTGGGTCGTAGGTTTTATTTTTATGTTTTTTAGTTAAGGGAGCAGAATGCCCATCCTTTGTTTATTTTTGGCTCGTGTGTCTTTTATTCTTTTTTATTTTTATGAGATATGTGTGGCCATGCATGATTGGTTTCAATTTTCTATCTAGATCAAATAGAGAGTTCATAAAGCTGTAGCTATAACTCTCAATATCCTAGAAACCGTCGGATATAATCTTCCTTATGAATTTTGGGAAGTTAATTGCTGATATAAAGGCAAAAACTCCTGAAATTGTTTGATGGACTAAATGATCTTGGTCTTGCGACTGCCAACATACCTTTTCCTATTTTATCTATTTATTTATTTATTTATAGTTTTTAAATAGTTTATTATCATTGGTCTAATCATAATGGGGGCTACTACTTTGACTTAACTTTAGGGTGCTTGGGCAGGAGCATGGCAGTGAGATTACTATTGAGCACAGCACAGGCAACAACAGCAGTGAAATCCTGTTTAGTGCCCAGCAGCAGCAAAAGCGGCCCTGCATTTTGTTAACGGGTTGTGGATCTTTTTATTGGATATGTCTTGTGTAATAAAAACTAACAGATTTTTTGTTGTAGCATCTGTCAGTTTTTTCTTGCTGATGTGTCAGTTTTTCATTTGTCAAAAATCTGACAGATGTTTTAATATGAATTTTTAAAGACCGACGAGGACAAGGGAATTGATGGGCCGAGGACCATATCGTGCTTTGGTAGATGGTGGCAGATGCGTCACTCTGGTCTCAGGATCTCGCGATAGGGAGCGGAGGCAGTGGTGCATGGAAGGCTGCTAGATCTAGCATGTTAGCTAGAGGGAGCGGCCGTGGCCGTGGGAGGATGCAGGAGATCGATCGAGCTGTGGAGACTGAGTGTGTGAGATGAGGTGGCAGCGGTGTGAAGGAGATAAGGCTCTAGCTAGCGCTCTGGTTAAGGAATGCAGTTAGGGTCTAATTTCATGGGTAGGTAATGTCATAGGCGTCCCATCTAGGACACCCGTGTCAGCCATCCCCTATATCTTCCATATATTCTACTCCCTTCATCCTAATTTATAAGTCATTTCAAGAATCTTGGAGAGTTAAAGCATCTTAAGTTTGATCAACATTATAGAAAAAATTAGTAGAAAGATTTATGACAACAAATAGATATTACTTTGAAAATATAACTAATGAAGAACCTAATGATACTTAGATGGTACCATCAATTTTTTATGTTATCATATAAATTTGGTCAATGTTGAGATACTTTGACTTAGAACAACTTATAATTTGGAATGGAGAGAGTACAAAGTTTCTCGATGATGCTTGTGGACATTTAAGGTGTCCTTACCGATCTAGAACAGCCCCAAGTGTGCCTCAGAGATGAACTCCTTCCCGAAAAGCACTTTGCACTTCATGGCCAATCTGCTGAAACCGGCTAAGGCCATGTTTAGTTCGCGAACAACGAAAATATTTTGTGACACTGTAGCACTTTCATTTGTTTGTGATAATTATTGTCTAACTATGGACTAACTAGGTTCAAAAGATTCGTTTCGTAAATTTCGACCAAACTGTGCAATTAGTTTTTATTTTCGTCTATATTTAATACTCAATGCATACGTCTAAAGATTCGATGTGACAGAGAATATTGAAAATTTTTTGGGTGGAAGTAAATAAGGCCTAAGCCAATCGATCCTCGAGTTGTCCGAATGAATGATTATCGTGTGATGCGGACATGCTAGCACTTTGCACTGGATATGGAACTATATTTGCATCGAAATGAATATCGTCGTGAGTTGGCGCGTTTTGCTTCTAGGTCTAGGGAGTGTCAGTGTTTTTTTGATTGTTTTCCAGATTGGGTTGTGTCCCTCTCTTGTAAGGATGTTACTTAATTTTTAGTAAAGTTGTTCCGTTCGCAAAAAAAAAAAAGAAATGAATATCGTCATTCAGCATACACCAAGGATGTTGGACACTATTTATTTAACCCTAAGCCGCTTTGATCCTGTCTTCAGTCTTCACAAAAGGTTGGAAAACACGCTTGCACTAAGGCCAGGCCAGTACCCATCTGAACCCACCACACCATCTCGATCGTCCTGGGGCGACTTGGGGTGCTCGCTAGCGCCGCCCGCCTTCCCCACCTCCTCGCCGCCTCCCGCACGCGGCGGCGGCGGCGGCCCGCGCCGGCCCTGCCACCTTCTCCTCCCACCTCCTGCTCCTTCCCCCCCTCCCCTAAGAGCAACTCCAAGAGAATAGGTAAATTTGGATATGGAAATTGGCTCTCTAAAACAATTTAGCCATTCAAAATAGAGAAGTCCCACAACAGCTTGTCTAAATTGGCTTTCTATTTCTTGA
>Ga0182004_10000998_pt1 | contig 19654 bp, 17 predicted proteins | sample Sormic07211540_1_FD_120479 | JGI IMG/M metagenome (GOLD analysis project Ga0182004, IMG submission 120479) | Endophyte microbial communities from Sorghum bicolor roots, Mead, Nebraska, USA - 072115-40_1 MetaG | ecosystem: Host-associated > Plants > Roots > Unclassified | place: USA: Nebraska...
TATTATATTATATTATATTATATTATATTATATTATATTATATTATATTATATTATATTATATTATATTATATTATATTATATTATATTATATTATATTATATTATATTATAATAATAATAAAATATTATATAATAAAAATCAATTAATTAACTTTCTTTTTTCTCTGCTAACCGAGCCTCTGACTTCAAATTGCTCTTTATTTTTAGTTAAATTTAATTAAAATAGTTATTTTGAAACAGCTTTAGTTGTTTTGAATTTCTTGAGAAGTCATCTGGGACCGCCTCTAGCGACGCCAGGAATGGAGAAAGCTAAGCACCATATACATGGTTGGGTTATTAACTCAAGATACATAATAACAAGGAGGGCTAGGAATGGAGAAAGCTAAGCACCATTTACATGGTTAGGTTATTAACTCAGAGATGCAAAACAAGGAGGGCGAGAAAAAAAAGAACACCAACAACATACATGAGAAGAGGAAGAAACAACCAATAACAACAACATGAGGAGGAACAATGCTACAAGGTCAAGACACAAACTCTCACGATGGAGGCAGGGTCGTTGATCGACGAATAATGCATCACTAAGTAACAATCCCAAATGATCTTCAACTGACATAAACATATGATAGTCATGATGTACATAATCTATATAGCACATTCAGGACCCTGTCATCTTCCTCCAATGCCCCTAGATGGGAGGAATACTAAAGGGAGGGAGAATTGACAACTGGAGAACTAGGAGATACAAGAGAGGGGATTATGGCATCGCTAACCCAACATATATGCAATCGAGGATCCTTGAGGACTTGAAGGCAAAGAAATTGGCAGACACCATCCAATGAACATCTTGTGCACCTATAGGGATGTGTAAGTAAAGGACCCTATAGAAATATTGTAGTTAAGCCTGAGAGAACCCTCCATGGCGATTCCCATGATGTTGATGATGTCGCCGCCACCAGCCTAGAAGAACTGAAGCTATATTTTCACTAGGAGGTACCCTACAATTACAAGATGGTCTCCAAGGAGGTTGTCGACACTTGAGGGTGTCACCTATAATATCATCGATAGGTTAAGTATGACTTTCGCCAAAGCCCCTTGAGCCTATGAACTGTACAAACGAGTCCAAAGTGCTCTTGATGTCTAGTCCCTTTCCAACAACAATCGTGGGTGTGTAGGGCTAGGCCTATTTTCCTTTGATCTATTGGTGACAAGCTACTTCTCCAAATATTAGCTCAATGTTTTTCTCTTCCTCTAGCCCGTTTCCTTCGCCTCTCCATCTTCTCCCTCAACTCCATACTCTTCATTGTAAAGGGGAGTAATAGCCCACAACTTGCTTCATTGTTGAGAATAGCCTATATTGGGTCAGTTCATCCTTGTTTGTGCCTATGCTCCGGTCTTAATGACATGTTCACCTAGCACACTGCTTTACACGGAAAAGGGTTTAGTTGGGCTTAATAAATTTAAAGCACAAATTAAAATCTTACCCTATAGGAGAAGACAGGTGTGAGGTGTTTTGCCATGGGCTTATATGTCAGCGTTGATCCTCCACGTAAGTTATCGCCTTGTTCCTCTACTCGCCTCCTTCTCGCCTAGATGACGATCTTAATGGATTTGTGGAGGGGAATGAAAGGAAGAGAGATAGATTTAGGGGGATTCACACAAAATTTACATCCACCCCCATGTGTGTTGAGAAACACATGATTTGTGATGCTACCATAGAAATGCCACGTTAGATCTAATCATCTCCCGAACCGTTGTGAACCTACAATGCACTACGTAAAAAGACTAGGGACCCAAAACCACACTTAGGCAATAGTTAAGGGACATGTGCATTTTGCTTAATAAAAATTAACTAATTTCTACTCGATCCATTCTAACACACATAAATTAATATAAATATTAGTACATCCAAACAGAGTTTTTTTATTACAAAATTTATATGTCGTTGGGGCCTCAACGATACGAGATGTTTTCCTCACCTTGCTCTATGCTGAACTCCTACCGAGATGAACTAAAGGTGTAATTTATCACTACTTGAGTCCTTTAGTCTTGTATTTTTCAACGTTTTAAATTATAAGTTCACTCTGATTATTCATAGAAAATACACTAACATCCACGATCTTCAAATTAGTTTCATTGAATTCTCCATAATATACTTTGATAGAGCATTTATTTGAAAAAAATAAATGTTAATATATTTTTCTAGAAACTTAGTTAAGGTTAAAATATATTTTGATAGAGCATTAATTTGAACATATAAATACTCATATATTTTCTAGAAACTTAGTCAAGGTTATAGAAATTTGACAACCATAACGTAAAATAGGGGCACTGACTTCCTTAATCCACCGACCAAATTCATGCTATCCACAAGCTAGTGCCAATGATTCCTCATTTCCTGTGTCATATAAACCACAGTAAGACGGTTCCGGAGTAACACGCCCACCAATTTATTTACCCTAACAAAATCGGATACATTAGGCCTTTCCATTCTCGTCCGATCTTGAATTCACATCAAAACCACAACCGCCATTACATGATGAATTCTCAATCCCATATGCACAGTCAGAACCAATAGTCTATTAGCAGTGCTGCTAGTTACAATTAACCAAGTAAACAACCTTTTACCGAAAGGAAAACCAAGTAAACTGCCAACATGGAAGCTAAGCAGTACAGAAGGATTACATCATCTCCAAATCAATATATTCAAACCTACACATTTACATTGTTACTCCGCAATACAAATCTACACGCATCAGGTCAGTTACCATATATGCAAAGGGAAAGGAGAGCAAACATACAAGGGACTATCAATTTATTGAACCGAGCATGCCTCACCAAAAAGAAAAAAAAAAGAAAAAAAAAGAGAAAAAGGTGGATGCCTCAGATCCCAATGGTTCAGCAATACAAAATTGTAGGGAGTCACATCTACGCCATCTTGTCTTAAGCCTTTGTCAATTCATCCAGGTTGGTAAACCACAGCGCACTTTGTCCATAACACAGGATGATCACCAGATTATCCTGTTAATCACAGTGACTCCCCTGGACAGTGACTAGTCTAACAAAGAATAAAGAAATTCAGAAGCCTGTACATGCATATGGCTAAAGCAATAATTTACATGATTCACATAGCATCTGCAAAATTACAACACAAGAAATATTAGTAACCTCATAAGTAAAGATAGGGACTATGGAGAATGTTATTCTGGCAGCCTAGCATTTCGATCATAAGAAACGACAAGAATAATCTTGATCATAAGTGGCAGGATATTCAAAGGGGTCAGTCCATCAACGCAGATGCATAGGAAAAAGAAGTCTTCAAGCATGAGTTTGCAATTATTTATTATCCATAGAGCAGAGAATAAGTTTGTTCACGATGCACAAAAATGCCTAGAGTTCATATAATAAAAAAAACATTACTTTATTTAATATGATTCAAAGTAGGATCATTTCATACTGTTTCCTCTAAAAATAATAAGTGCATTATGTCAAGTAATAATACTTAAGACTAACAAGCAAATTCACATTATTATAATGATGACAATAACAATGAATTAGTTCAGAAGGACATACCTTTTCTTAGTTCGGAGCAGAGGAACATCTTCAGGTGTGCAATAAACACAGCTGAAGTAGTGATTCTAACTAGAGCTTTATCCATTGAAATGTCATCATGATCTTATCATTGGACTCCTAGGTCATTTGATAACTGCAATATCCCACGCATTTGAAGGTATGGGTTCTCCAGAAGTTTCTCATTGTTACACTGGCAATAACACAAACAAGTCAGCACCAACTTAATGTGGTGATAGGATACACATGGAATTAAATTTACTAAGAGGCTTGAAGTGCTTCAACATGTCAGTAGGAGCTATTCTAGGTATAAGATGCATAGCATTGTTCCTCAGTAATAATAATGTAAGATAGGGGAGAAAACCTTAACCTGTTGAGCTTTTGAGATGAGGCTTTGAAGCATTCGTTGGTATATCTCTGGTTCCTCTGTCATCATTCTCTGTTAACACAGATTGTGTTAAGGCAAAGTGGAGAACTATCAACAATGAATCAGCAACTACCTCAATCATACCTTCAAAAGAAAAGCAGCAGAATAATATGCTACCCTTGAATCTGTGTCATCCAGAAGACCCCTGTTGGTTGAATGGACGAATATCAAGCATTAGATTAACATTACAACTTAACCTACCAAGATAATGGAATATAAAAGGAGAATACCTGAAGAACTCATTGCCTTCTACCTCCTTCAGTGCCTCCTGATCAGCTGTGCATTTACCAATCAAAAGTAAAAGAAGTGCTGCTCGGATATCTGATGTAGCACCAGGAAGGTTGCCTCTTCCTGTGCTACCAACAGCAATACCCAATGCAATGTCATCACTGGCTGCCCCTTCAAGCTGTATCAATGGCCAGAAAAACAAAGAAGTTGGTACACGGGCTACAAGCTGCATGGGAGCTATAGCAAGCCCTCTCAGAAGTAGTGCTGCCATTGATGCTTCACAGAAAGAAGTGGATTGGCCAGATTGATCCATGCCAATGTCTTGCAATGTCTCACTCCGGCAAAGATTCTTGTTTCCAACACTTTGGTGAGATGCAAGGGTTTCCAAGTGACTATCAATGTTCTTGGATGTATAACCAAAAAGTTGACCAAGGGACTGAAGGCCCCTAACATGCATCGCATTTGTGGATGGAATTCTCAGGCATAATTGAGAGAACAGCATGTCACACATCTGAAAGAGGAAGGTGCAAATCACAAATAATCAACTTTAGGAATATTAGTGTAAATTTCAGTACCTCATTATGTAGGAGGTCCAGAGTAATAAACTGACTTGAAGTTCCATGGATTCCAAACAATCTTTTATATTGTTTTAATCAATAAAGGTAAGTAATATGTGTACATTATTAGTTACTTTTGAATTCAGAGATTAAGAACATTGAAACTTGAAAAGCCTAATTCATTGAACTTTATCAGAAATTCAAGTCCTTTGTGCTTATGTGGTCATTATATGCAGAAAATCTACTGAATGGAAAGAGGACCAACCCATGATCAAATATGCCTTTAACACTTAAGAAAGAAGGGTGCGTGTGAGAGCGGAGGACCATGTCACACAGCAGTAACAAGAACCAGTCTGAAGCAGCCAGAGACTATTAACTATGAGCAGAACCAACTCATACCTTGAACAACTCCAAATTCAAATAACCATGAAAGAATATGATAGTACTTCCATTTTAAGATGTAGCTGATGCCACCTATTTATTTTTTTGAAAACTTAAGTCACCTTTAACTTGCAAGGCAACTGATACCATACGTAAATGATGCTGACTTGTTGTATGTATGCCAGATGTGTGCACCAAAATTGAAAGACAATAAGGAAATTACCTTTAAGATGTTGATATGGTCCGTCTCATTGTTTTGAACTACAAGTAACAAAGCACTATTCATAATATCTATAACCGCAAAAGCTTTATCAAGACAATTTTTGCTACGATCAGCAGTTGCATGGTCTTGCATGTCACTGTCATCCAATAATAATTTGCAACGCATAAGAAATTTGTCCAGCACATATAGGAATCCCCACCTAATGAAATTGTGTTTTGACTTTAGAAGCCCACAAAGCATACAAACAGGCAGAGAGACTTCTGAACATGATAAGTCTTGGCTACCAGCAACTTCAATTTCCTCTTGAAGCTTTTGAATTTTAGACCATACAGAACCATCTGTTTCTTCACTGATTTCTGAAAGGAGCAATTCAACTAACCAAATATATCCATGGTGCCTATATGATGAAATCTGTGAGTGAAGAAGTGAGTGCAAAGTTGCCCAGCAAAGCCTGGCTCTAAGTGCGACATCAGCATCATCACATCCATCTCTAATGCTGCTAAAACACTTGCATGATTTCGTTACTTGGATCATATAAGAAAACTCATTGTCAATCCTGGAAAATGTGCTGGCAGTTCCATCAAGTTTCCTCATAACCTTGTCCAGAAGCTACATATATAGAAATTTTGATCAGAAGTGGAGAAACAAATGTTACTCAAAAACAAAATTTGTGCAGCTTTCAGATCATCCACAAACTACTAGTCCCAACTACAAAAAAGACCCTAGACATATATTTCATTGTAAAGTTAGAACAGGAGTGACACATACACCATGCTATGAACCTTTGATCTACAAGGTAGTTGTGAAAACAGAGGGAATCTTTAACCTCAAGTGGCTGTTTCTATGTGCGTGTGTGCAGCCCATCAATACTGTACCATATTAGACAGTTGATTATTGAAGTTGTTATGGTTGTGCATGCAGCTTATTCACTCCACATACTGAGGTATAATGATATATACTTGCAGTTGCAGTTTTATGAAAGGAGCTAGCTATCCGAGGAAGGCTCTACACCTGCAAACTAGCGCTAGATTGTTTACTCAGTTTCATGTAAGCAAAGAGCCATAACTGGACGAAAGAGCCAAAAGAAACACTCATATATCCATATCTTAATCTACTAACATATAGCATGTAATTGAAACATACAGTAGACAGTACCACATTCAATTGGTCGTATTGAGCAGACTGCGATAATGCTGCTGATATAGCTTTTCTTAGCATGTCTCCGACACCTTCAACACCGTGCTTCACAGATATGTAAAAGGCCTCAGGGGCATCAGCAAATGCAAGAAGGGAAGCAAGGGGCTGGGCATCATCATAAGTATAGGTCGAAATACCACCAGCCAAGCACGCTTCATTTATTTGATGCACTACGTAGTCAAAAATGACAAAAAATAAATCCCGCTTCTCTTCCCTGGAGTTGGCTCGTGAATACTGTAAAGGTGATAGATAAAAAAGCCATTTCATCAACTACATATAAAAGATGACAAAATGAAAAGCATCTTAACCAAGAAACCTCCAGTGAAGTCAGAATTGTCAAACCACTATGATAGGGGCAATCTGTTATGTCATAATAACGGAGGTTCTAAATGGAATTGACCGTGGGTATCAAGGGCAATCTGTTATCTCATAACAGATGGAAATTTGAAAAGGAACTTGCCAAACTTCAGTCTAGACAACAGAAAGACAAAAGCAGCTACCTAGCCATGTGTGGCAACCAAAAGTGAATTCCTATTCCACAAATTTTCATATCAATGATTAAAAAAAGGTAGCCCAAGGTGAACAATTTGGAGAGTTGCAGGTGGAGCACAGATCAAGTGCAAAGTTCTCCAATAAATAATTTACTATCTGTTGAGCTTATCATATGTGACATCCATTCCTAATCAGGAGGGGATTCAATAGCACTGAAATGGGGGTATTCTGCACAGAACTTACAAGTTTCTTAGTCAACAGTAAATATGATACAGTTTCCTACATAAGAACAAGAACAAACCTCAAGACAAATGTAGTCAATTCCACCAAGAAGATCAATCCGCTCAGGAACAAAATGTGTGTCACGAACACCATTCTGAGTTAAATCTGATACTTGGTACAGCATATTTGTTAACATGCAAATGAGCTTGCTGTGCACTACTTTTGCCCAAGAGTGCTCCACACTAATCTCAAGAAGAGTCTTAACCACCTGTTCAGGATTAAAAAAACACAGAGGTGACTTAAAGAACATTTTCAGCAATAAAAACACTCATACAAACTAGTAAACAGTATATACTCTACATTTTAGCCAAACTTCTGAAGAAAGGCTAACCCATGCGTCAAATACATTGAAATCGATTGGAATAGAATCACAATAATTCTAAAAAACTTCTGAACTTTCTAACCTCACTACATACATGAGACAAATATATGCGAATTGCAGAGCCCACTAGGAAAAGTCTTATGATGGAATAGATTTTTAGCCAAATCTCAAAAAACACATTCAGCTCTATGTTGCGCTGATAGTTGGCCTTTTTGGTTTGCAAATGGTTTTGACTGCGACCCCAGTAAACAAATCGATTGGAATAGAATCACAATTATATTTATATTTATATATATATATATACACACCACATACTCTATGTATGCATGCATACTTAACATATATACTACATTAGATGGTTTATGTAGACGAAGTATATGATCATACTAAACCATCTAATGTAGTATATATGTTAAGTATGCATGCATACATAGAGTATGTGGTTATACTTATTATATATACTACAGTAGTGGCATTTTAGTAATATATTAAAAAATATGAATTTCTTTGAAAATTTTTCGCATGGCAAGATCTAAAGTATCTTAATATAAGTATATGAACATATTCAAACCCATAAACAAGTATGAATACATACGTAATGTGGTTTATTGAAGATGGGAGTAATTACTAGCAAAAGTAAATTTGAAGATTGCATTTACCCTTATGTCCAGACCTCCCAGTCTACACCTAATAATTTTTCCTCCATCACATACAAAGTAAAATAGACAACTCAAAGCTGAGGCCCACACGATCTCTTGTCGTTCCTCCATCTATGGTAGCAAGTAAAAAAATCACACATATCAGATTACCACCATACAGAAATATAGTTGCATAACATGGATTAATAAAGCCTTGCTCATTTTTTAGGGCTAAAAATAATGCTTAGAATTAATTAACTTAATCAAAATTTAATAAAAAACCATGGATGAATTGGAGCATAAACACACATCTTCACAAAAAATAAATAAATTCATACATATAAATATGACACTATAAGAGAAAGATAGCTCTCTGAGAGCAACAATGAAAACAGTTAATTTGCTTACACATTTCCTTGAGATTAACAGAATACAAATATAGCAACCCAAATGCATGCTCAGAATCAATCTACTAAAAATAATACCTGTACTAGGAGAAGGAGAACCTCAAAAAGTATTTTAAGAAGCCATGACTCAAATTGATCAATAGCAGGACTGATTTTCTGCTCTTCTTCAGGTTCTTCTTCCCTTGGTTCATCTATACTTGATCCGTATTCATTACTTAGATAAGAATGCTTCACAGATTCACTTTTATCTATAAGTGGTGCATCTCCAACGACCATAGGTTCCAGCAGGTGTGCATGTACCCCGAGATTTAGGATCAAATCAAGAGCCTTCGTTCTGGCAGATGACTTTTGAGAGCTCAGCATACCCTGAAATGTTAATTATGTGAGAAAAATAATTGAAATTTAATTTTAAGGAAACCATTACGAAATGTATCGCACCTCAAGCATATAAAGTGTCAGAGGAGCAGCAGTCTCAGAGTCCATCATATACCTGGATTATAAAATAAAAAAATGGAAACCCCTTAAATAATTACATAAGAAGGTATAGACAGGTAGCAGCTGTCTTGACTCCTTTGACAGTGTGTTCATGATTACTGAAAGAGATCAGTATAGTATGTCTTCTGTTGCTCAGAAATGACATTGTTTTGCTGTTAAAAATTATGCTGAATTTCTTGTAAAAAAATATACAAACAGGTGTTTCAGGCTTTAGTTCCTCGGAAGTGGATATCATCACAGATGGAAAATTAAGTTTATTTTACTGCGTTGAGCAATTCACTGTCTACTTCACTCCCCAAACAAATTCCAGCTTGGTTTACTCCTCAAAACTAACTGACATAGTACAACGGATTTTCTTCCTATGAAATCTAGACTAGGGGAAAACATAGCTAAGCACTTCGCAAGAGTCATACATTCAATCATAAAGTCCACTGATTTTCCTTTAAAAGTGTAACATCACGCTTTTGAGATAAGAGTTGTTATGTCTTCCAATATCACTGTTCTTTTTTTGGTAAATAAATGCAACCTTGTACTATGTCTATGTGACTAATAATTCAAATAGCTGGTTTGAACCACTAATTCAATAAATACAAGGTATAAAAATGTAAGTCCTTACAAAGTGCACATCAAAACTGCATCCCAAATCATATGAGCAAGACAAAAGATAAATTCATGTGAGAAAATATTGCACATCAGGAAAAGAAGTATTAAGCTGAGATCTTTACTAACAAAAAAAATGCAGCCTTGTTGAGTAAAGAAACTACTCCATCCGGTTTCTTTTACATGTTGTATTAATTTTGTCCTAAGTCAAACATTTCTATCTTTGACCATCTTTTTTTAAAAAAAATGTATAGGTTAACAATATAAGATTTATGTTTTTAATTAACTATATGAAAAATACTTTCATAGTATATAATTCGCATGTTGTGAAACTACATGGATTTTTTGAAAGAAGGTCAAAGTTAGGAATGTTTGACTTAGGACAAACCTAATAAGACATAGAAAAAACAGAGTAATAAAAAGAGAACATGCAACCACAATGCCATGTTGTCAAAAACTCAAAATATCAAGAGCATTTGCAAAATTTAATGTTGGAGAGTAAATAACAAGAAAGAAATGGGGCATAGAATAATACATGTCGATGACAAGTTTGATAAGGACACTGAATGCCACGTCTGCTGAAGGTTGCCGACTCTGGGAGCTCAATCTTGAAGGAGCATTCGACTGATTTGCATTTGAAGTTGCTTCTGAACAAACTTCAGCTATGACTTCAGAAATTTCAGCAGGATTCAATCTTAAGGGTTGCTGCTCACTAGTAAAAGAAGGTAACATGATGAGCAAGACAAGCATGCAAATACATTGTTAGAAATGGTTGTGGCACATCATAAACAAGTCATCAAGCTACAGTATATACAGAGGATTTGCAAAATGCCTTTGGTAACTATTATTTTCCATTCCCTACATCAAGTATATAAGAGTCACAATGAACTCATCTATAAATACAGATGTTCCTACAAATAAGTGTGTGTGATACCATACAAGTAAATAAATCAAAGTGACAACATACCTGTAGTATCTATACTGAAAAAGAGGGCGTGCTCGAGGCTGGAATGTGTTTATTGGTATGTTCATCCTAAAAAAAGAAGGTTAGACCATTCCAAAATAAGTTTATTTGGATCATTGCCAATTTAAACAAATTATGAATGTAGTTACAAAGTTTATGCCAGAGAACTACTTTTGTACAGGTAGCAAGTATCAATAGCCTTTAGTTTAACATTTGCATATAGGACACTTAAGGATATGCCAGCAGAGCAGATGCACATAGCTGTTTCTGATCAGTTAATCTGATTCAAGATCACAACTAGAAAGATCCGGGATACTAATAAGAACAAAATTTGCCAGAGGAGCAAAGATTACTACAGAGAAAAAAAAGTTATGCTTAGAACAAACTCCCCGTGAAATGCTAAAATGAAGCATAAAAGGATAGGTGCACTATTAATTGCAGCAACATTACAAATAAATAACAGGCAATACCAGACTTGATTTGGGGCTGATCTCATGCGTTTTGAAGCAGTTATTGCTTTTAAATGACTTTGTGATGACGCAAAAGTACTTGGGGCAGAAGATGAAGGTTGCAGCAAATCAATATCTGGAAATTCCTGGGTGACAGAATATTTCCACTGTTGATCGTTAATTTTCGCATCCATATCTCCAACTAGAAGAGCGGCAGCACCAACTTCAAGGAAACCATGTATATGAAAATCTTGAAGACCCACAAAATCACTGCTGCTGATAAAAAAAATGAGAAACATATTTAGTGTTTGCAAAAAAACTAAAACAAATGGGGACAAAAAACTAGAAGGACAAGAGATCTACCTTTCTTTGGCAGATAAGGATGACTGCCGTTCACCATGCACATGCCATCGCCAGCTTAAAATGTCAAAGGATATATATTTGCTATCATCTACAGGTTCACCCACATCAACTTTTTCACTTGCTGATGATATAAAATCAGGTGAACTATGGCATTCCTTCGATTCAAGATGTTCTCTGTTGCTAATAACTTCTGGAGTTAGTTGAGAAACTAAGGACTTATTCAAAAATGATGAAAGTGAAGGAAGTGATTGCTTTGACGCAACTATTGATTGGAATGACAACTTTGGAGTATGCCTTGCAACCAATGAGCGAACATAGTTTAAAGACTTCACAAGAGATGCTGAAGCAAAGTTGGATATTGGTGGGGCAAGGGTTGAGGAATTTGTTGCAGCTGCTGCTGATACATAATTCTGGGCAAAAGATGCTGCTCTGTTATTTGTCATCGGTTCACATTTTGCAATCGTATTTGCACAAAACAGATCGATTTGTCGCAGAGTTTGCACCCTTGGAATATACCTGAAGACAAAGTCCTCGATTGTTTCAGTGCAAACAAATTTCACCAACTGAAATAAGAGACAAGAAGCAATCCACATACCGGATAAGATATCTCTTTAACAATGACACGCATCTCGGGACAACTGCTGGGCTGGTTCAAAATATTGTCCAAAATAGGAAAATGGGTAAAGTCAATGATCTCAAAATGAACCCAAGTACAAACAAAGAATATTGTTAAGAGTATTTTTTTTTCATTATAAAAAACTACTTCTTAAGTTAATATATATTGTTGAGAAACAAGAGATTTATCTACGGATCAAAGTTCCTGTCTCCCCTATTGTCTTGCAAAGAAAAGAAAAGCAATCAGAAGATTGATAAACACATTAAGATATCAAAATCTGAAAGCATACCTACGATCACTTTCTGCAAGCGCATGGTCAATGAGGACATTATAGGCCATATCCATGGTTGAAGGGTTGGCTATATAATCCTGCCAGCACATAATAATCTCCATTGATAAATGGGATGATATGAAGGAAACACTTGAGGAGATAAGAAAAAATTAAGAGGATGCTTCTGCATTAGATAACTTCCTTTGCAACCAACATTGACATGATCAAGGCAGTAACACGGAAAGCAGGGAAACTAGGCGTGCTGGGCAGCTATGAGCTGACAGGTAGGCCAAGAATGTAAGGAAGCAAAACAGCCACACCTAGACAAGCGAATTTGCTACAGTTTCAAAAGATTCAACAGGGCATGTGGTGTATGCTATGCCATGCCATGGTAATACTTGTGTCGTACATGGTATGCAATCATTCGTCGATGATTAACCCATGAGTAACGGACTGTGAATCAGAACGCCATTGGTGGGGGTGGGGGGGGAGAGAGTTTTTAGTCATGAATTTTAAGTAAGTTTTGCCATCTTTTTTAATTATACTACTAAGCATAGACACAAAATTTGTCGTTTAGTACATGTGCAGTGCTGTATCAGCATGGCACGAGGAGCGAATAGATCGAGAATAGGTGTCAGTCGAGTGGGGGTTCACAAGGGTGCATAGCATATCAACAAAGCACCGACACGTTACTGCTTCACCACGTGTCAATCTAGCATAACTACTCCTAGATGTTTGGAGAGAAATGAATCCAGGCATGGCATGTTTGGGAATATTTTGCATAGAGCAATTAAGATTGGCATTGAATTTCAAGTGTAATCTATGTGCAAGGGGCTAGCAAAGGGGACAGCCGGACAGGTGCAGGTGAAATTCTTTTGTGTGGAGAAAGCAAAGTATGGAAATGTAGCTGACAACATACATACATGGTTAGTATAACAGATAGATAGAGCATGAAATGAAATGGTTTGGCACTTGTGTCCACATAATAATAACAAATAGAGAATCATTGATGAGACGAGAAAGAGGAGGAAAATGAGAGAGAATCGTCCATCCGAGAAACAGTACAGTAGTAATGAGAGAGGGGTGGTACCCGGAGCGTCCGTGAAGCCTCGGCAGCGGCAGAAGCAGCGGCGGCAGCTGGGCCATGGGTGTGCGGGGCGGGCGGCGAGAGGCAGTCGGCGACGGCCCTCCGAAGGGGCTCTGGCGGCTTGCGGGCGGAGGCGGTGGATATGGAGCCGGCGGCGGAGACGGATCGCGGCGGGCGGTGGGGCGGGACGGGTGCCCCCGCGGGCCCGGGCCCGGGCGCGGGCGCGGGCGCGGGCGCGGCGGGGGCATAGTGGCGCGCACTGGCGACACGCTTGGCTCCCTCCCGGAGCGGCATGTGGGGGAGATGGAGCGATCTCGGCTCTCGGAGACTAAGGAAGGGAAACCCTAGGTCAGGTCAGGTGTCTAGCTAGCTAGGTCTCGTCGTCGCCCTCCACCTCCTCCTCCTCCTGTCCTGAGAATACTCCTGCCTGTGGGCTGTGTGGGTGCTTGCTCTTGCTGGGGGTGGGCGTCGTCGGCATTCGTCGCCCTCGGGGGCGACCAGCCTGGCAATTCCCTGGCAGTGGCCAGCACCAGCAGGTCGGGACTCGGGAGGGAAGAAGAAGAAGCTGGCTGGCTGACTCGGGATTTGGGTTGCATTTCGGTCCGCTTCCGTCTTCCGCCTTGCCGGCAAGGGGAGCAAAGCCCACAGCACAGCAGGCCAGGCCCTTCATTGGGTTGGGTGGGCCAACATCTGCCATCTTCTTTCTTTTTCATCTGGGCCTAGCCCAGCCCACCAAGCCACAAGCCAATCAACCATCCATAGACCCATATCTAAAATATTATGACATTTCCAGATATATAGTTTTTACTATGTACACAGATTCTTCAAAAAAAAACTATGTACACAGATGTTTAGATCCATGATTATGATAACTTTTAAAGTAAAGTTCATGACCGGCCCTCGATCTTGTAGAGGTGTCATCTTGGTCCGTGAACTTAAAAAGTATTTATAGAGAAACTCTATTTGGGTCTTATATTCAACCTAACGGATATAGAGGCGGGTATGAATCCATATTTGTTTGATGAATATGGGATCCAAACAAAGTTTAAGGACCAAAATAACACGCCCTCACAAGTTCGAGGATCGACCATAAACTTTACTCTTTTATCAATCACTAGTAAATATGTTCGTGTGTTGCTACGAGTTAATATTATAATTTTTTAGTTGTTTTTATTTAATTGTATTGTGCATTGCTAGGGGTTAATATTATTTTTTACTTTTTTAAAAAAATTAGCTTTACCCTTTAATTTTTATTTAATGAAGAATAAATAAATGACATAATAGCTTTTAATTTATTTTGCTTTTTGTAGTATGAATTATTTTTAATTTTCATTTTGTCTTTTATATTTGTTTTTAATTTTAAAATATATGCAGGAAACTACATCTCTTTCTTTTATGGCTACTAATGTTTCTTGTTAATAAATATCTAATTGTTCTTTTTTTTCTTAATGATTTTTTTTTGGAATTTGATTAAAATATTAAACTATATCATTTAGATGTTTTTTCTTTTTTATTGAAAATAAGATTTGTAGCATTAAAAGATATGAATTTTAGAACAATAGCATCAAAAGATTTAGTTTTATAAAAATTCCATTGATAAATTTCTCTATTGCTTACTTTCAACATTTTTCTTTTTTGTGGCTGTTTAAATTGACAACTTATTAAGATAGGAAAAAAATATTCAAAAAAAATAACTAAGTTTTTAAACACCCAACTCACCCAAGGACACTCATTGAATTTATGCACTTATTAGGCACCCATCTAACAGCCCAGTACTTGCATGCACGCACAGCCTAGACACATTGTCCTACCTACGAACAGTGCAGCCCAAACTCACCCAGCCAGCAGAAGGGGAGAAGTGGATAAGAAAGGCACGCATCTGACCTATGTTCTGTCGACCATCCGACAGGAAGCTTACATCCACTCCTCTGCTCCTCCTCGCCCCGCCGCTGCCGAAGCAACGACGCGATGAGAACGCAAACTTGCATCCACTCCTCTGCTCCTCCTCGCCTCGCCGCCGCCGAAGCAACGACGCGACGAGAACGCCAGCTCCCGGCGCCTGTTCTCCTACCCCGCCCTTCGGGGCACCGTGATCTTGGATCTCGCCGCGATACCCGATGTGGCCGCGGTGGTGGTGGCGTCTGCCCAACCGCCGCCTATGGTCGGGACCCTCTGGGGCAAGGTCCATGGCCACCTTCACGCGCACGTGAGTACTCTTTGGGCAGACCCATGTTGTGCCCACTCTCCTCCTTCTGCCGGGTACTCGCCACCTATCCCTTGTTCCCATACTCCTAGGGTTTTGGTTTGGATTTACATTACATCTGCTAATTGGTTTCAATTGCAGCGTGGATTGCCCAGTATATTATGCAAGCGGGTCCGACAGAGACATCGATGCTCCAGAACGCCAGCGCGGGAAGAGGCGAGACGACCAGACGAAAGAATTGGCTGAGATTTTATCTCTTTAGTATTAGGTATAGAATTACTCTTTCTTTCCGAGAAGATTTCCACGGGGCTCGTGAAAACTAATAATAGTTAGAGGTGTGTCATATATATAAAAGCTAGAAAATATTACAACATAGAACAAGAAAAGCTAAAACGTCTTATTATGATATGGAACAAAAAAAAAGAATAGCACCTATTTTATATTTTAATCATAAGCGATAAATTTCTGAGCAAATTGGCACATGTAAATTGAAGTTTTTAAGCTGAATGACATGTAACAATTATTAATACTTGTAGTTTCTAAAGTTTGATCAAATATTATCGTATGCAATCATTTTTGAAAACTATATGCAGTATTAAACATGCTTAGTGCCGCAATAGAGTGTGTGTGTCTATATATATATATATATATATATATAGGGTTTAGGGTTTAGAGGCGCTGATGCTATGTTTCAGCACCATCGAGTGAGGCTAAAGGCTATTTGTTTGGGCTCTTTTTGCGCTGCATAGTAGAGCTGTTAGTGAAGATTTGGGGCTACACCCCGGGCTGCAGCCCTGGCAGCCCGGGTCCTGAATCCGCCACTGGACGCGTATAGCTAGCATGATAGATTTGATGAGTTGAAAAAAAAAACATGATTATTAAGCTCAGCCGCGTCCATCAAGCGCGCCGACGAAGATGGTGCACCGACGGGCCGGGAGAGCGCCGACATCTTTTCTTTTTCATTTATTTATTACATGAGTTGTCTACGTTTTAGTTAAAAAATAGGTGCTGTCGGAAGAAACGTGGCTAGAAAAAAAGTTTATTTTTACCGTAAGCAACTTATAACCTGTACCAAATGACTATGGATAAGTCAGGTGATCTTGTAACACGCGGCCCAGGGCTGAATAGGATTAATAGGAGACTCATACCAACAAGTTACAACTTTTTTTCTGGAAGCTCATCTCGAAAGAACTCTAAAGTTAAGCGTACTTGGCCTGGAGAAATTTAGGGATGGGTGACCGACCGGAAAATCCTTTCCGGGTGCGCATGAGTGAGGACAAAGTGTGCAGAAAGACTAGTGTTGGTCTGTGGGGACTGACTATATCCTATAAAGGCTGCCAGATGTAAGCACCTGCGCACAGAAAAAGACTAGTGTTGTTTTGTGAGGACTGACTATATCATATAAAAGCTGCCAGATGTTCCTAACCACAAGATCAAAATCCAACGAACCAAATAAAAAGAAATTAAAAATAAGAGCGAAGAATCAAAAGAAAAAACAGATTTGTCAGATAATTTCTATGAAAGGCAAATTAGAAGAAGTTCAATGCCAAAAAAACAGAGAAAAAAGACAGATTCAGTAGATAATTTCTATGAAAGACAAATTAGATGAAGATCAATGAAAAAAAAGAGAAAAAAAGACATACAAAATTAGCATATTATATGCAAATTAGAAGAGAAATCAAAGAAAAAAAGAAGTGTTCGATTGATCAAATGACCATTCTTATTTATAAACAATCAATTTACACCAGGTGAACACAGAACTTACATCCAAATCGGAAGAGTAAAATATGCTACAATAAGATGTAATTTGCAACTAGGAGCACGAGGAAGTGGTTGCAATCGACGAGGAATGGCCCGCAGTCGCCGTACTCCCTGTCGTGGTCACCGCCGGCGACACGAAAGAGAGGGGAGGAGACGGTTACCTGCCCCTGTCAGGCCTCTCTGCGCCTGCGTTGCACTGGTCCTCCTTTGGCGGGATGGCAAGGCACTGGGTGCGCGGCGTGGTGCACGGCGTGGTGGCGCCAGGATGGTGGGGCAGCAGGGGCAGGCATACGGCATCCGCGGCGAGATAGCGGTGCGGAGGGGAAAGAAGTTGCGGTCAACAGGTGAGAGCCAGAGTCTAGGTCCGCCACTGGTTGGTTGCTGCGTTGCCGCTTGATTAAAGTGTCATCCGATGGCTAGGAAAACCGAGTGACGAAAGACTTAGAAACATCCGAGCGAGCAATAGATTTAGCGAATCTTTATACACCGTAGGCTGGCTTAGCAAGTGGGACATTTTTACTTACGTTATTAATCTTTGTTTAATAAATCATACTTTGTGTCGTTATCATCGTTTTATATTGAGTTTCAATGTTAGAAAAAGAATCACCCAACCACCCTCTTCGCTTGAGGTAATCGGCTGAATCCTTCAACCTTTCAACATTGTTTTTCTCTTAAAATAAATCATTGAACAGTACTTTCAATTATTATGTTTCTACCAAACATGGGACTGCATTTTTATTTACCAAATATCTTACAGATGGAGTACCCGCTCGGTGGTGAGGGAGAGAGAGTGACGACGACGACGACCTTTTAGACGTGGGAGGCAAACAGGAATGCTATTGTTTCCTTCCTTGGTCATCTATTATTATATAGGACTAAATGGCAAGAAGGATGGAAATGAAAGATCCAAAGAGCAGCATACATTTTAGAGCATCTTCAGGAGATTTTAGCAAAAAGAGGAAAAAAAACTTTCTTTAGTAGTTTAGTAAAATAGCTTCTTAAAAATAGAAAGCTGTCAAATATTCTTCTTAACTCATAAATTTTCAAAGTAGAGAGAACTCTATATCTCTCCTCCTTAGACCCGTTTTCACACCATTGTCGCCGTCCTATGGGTCAACGCTATCACTTTGTGCTTGCCTCTGCGGGTGTTTTGAACTTTAATTCGAAGGCATGTCATGTTGCATTCACATGTGCATAATTTGGTATCTTTATATATGTTCATCACTTGTATTATTGGTCGGAAGGCATTGAAGCTAGGCACGCCTTGCTGGCCATACAGAGGTAGTGCTCACTTCAGTGCGGTGCCAATAAAAGATATAATTTTCTTTTCAATTTTTTATGAACAAAACTAAAAAATCATTAAATGTGGGCCTACTATAACTTCTAGAAAGTTATTACAGGAGATTGTTGGAGAAGAACAAAAACTAAGGTTGCTATTTTTTTGTTAACTTGCTAAATTGATTAGTTTAGCAAGTAAATTACACCAAACTCCTGGAGATGCTCTTAGACCTCGTTTAGTTACCATTTTTTTTAAAGATTCTCCATCACATCAAATCTTTGAACGTATACATGGAACATTAAATATAGATAAAAAATAATTAATTGTATAGTTTATTTGTAATTTGCGAGTCCATTCTTTTGAGCCTACCCCAAAGGTTGTTTTGGCGAACTAAGTGCTGTTTGGTTGCTAGCAACTTTACCATGCTTCATCTTAGGTAAGTTTGACCAAATTTGTAAGTATTTGGTATACAACTAAGATTAGACATGATTCTTTTAGGCTCCACATGTTGTAGAATTAAAAAGTATGGTAAGATTTCCTTAGGCAACCAAATAGATTCTCTTAGGCATAGCAAAGTGTGGCAACTAATTTGCTAGCCACACCTTTTGTGGCTTGCCACACTTGTCTAAAGTTAGTTGGAGTAGACTATGGTTACCAACCAAACATGTCCTAAACGTCTTAGGAGGTGTTTAGTTTGGGATGCTAAAATTTAACAGATACATAGTGTCGAATCATAGACTAATTAGACTTAAAAAACTCATCTCGTAAATTATCCTCTAACTGGGTTTTTAATATTTGATGAGATTTAAAAAAAATCAAGAGAAAGGCCTTAGATAGAAAA
>Ga0182004_10000999_pt1 | contig 19636 bp, 16 predicted proteins | sample Sormic07211540_1_FD_120479 | JGI IMG/M metagenome (GOLD analysis project Ga0182004, IMG submission 120479) | Endophyte microbial communities from Sorghum bicolor roots, Mead, Nebraska, USA - 072115-40_1 MetaG | ecosystem: Host-associated > Plants > Roots > Unclassified | place: USA: Nebraska...
GCGACGCCGGGGGGGGCCGCCCGGCGCGGGAGAGGGGGGGCGGCAGCGGGGGCCCCGGCCGCGCCACGGGGGGCCCCCCCCCCCCCGCCCGCGCCCACAAACCCCCCCCCCCCCCCCCCCCCCCCCCCCAGTCCCCGCCAACACACAGGTGGGTGTACACTTGCCCTTCCCTAGCTACCTGCCGCGGCCACTGATATGTGCATGCATGCAAGGCTGCTGCGGTGCAGCAAGAGCTGCCGCCTCCGGTGGACCGGGCATCCGCCGGGGCGGCTTCTCCGACCAGGAGGACCGGCTCATCGTCGTCCACCTCCAGGCGCTCCTCGGCAACCGCTGGGCCGCCATCGCCTCCTACCTCCCCGATCGCACCGACAACGGCGTCAAGAATTACTGGAACACGCACGTCGCCTCGTTGCCGCCCAAGGGCCAGCGGGAGCTCAAGCTGCCGACCGACATCGACCTTTTAGTTTTTCTGTTTTCAAGTCGTTGCTTTTTTTCCCAACTGGCTGCAAGTTTTACTGAAAGTGATTGCCTTTGCACAAATAATCAACCAGTCACCAAGGGAGGCAATGTATAAAAGCTTAAAAGAAAACATTACAGCATGCGACAATACGACATGGGTGGACCCAAACATGGCCAATTCGCCGTATCATAGTAAGCTCATAACAGACAAAAGGTATGTTCGCAGATTTCTTTTACAATGCAGGTGTTTGTCATTGCAACAAAAATTTGTAAGGCATCTCGTTGGTATATCACATATAAAGAATTAACAAGTACATATAAATGCAAGATTCAGAGCCTCAAAGCAGCAATAGCTTCAGGCCTGAAGTCAATCCTAAGTCCTAACACTCTCCGCACCTCTGCAGGTGTCAACAACCATGTGAGATGGCCAGCATTGTCACCCCAGAAATCCAAAATCTCTGATACCCGCTCAAAGTTCAGAATGGTCGACATCTGCGAAAGCCTAGAGAACTTGTCTCTGACTGGTCTCTGGGACATTTCTGAGAAATGGTTGATCAGAGAACGGACCTCCTTGTCGAGCTGGAGCCCACCGAGCTGGCTAAACCTCTTCTGCATCATAATCACCTCGAGCCTCTTGACAATGAAGTCAATGATCAAGTGCACAAAGGAATCATAGTTGTTCGATGTCATCACTGGCTGGAGCCAAGCAACATTTGTGTTAACTGCAAGTATAAGCTTCTGCACCCATGGGTCATTCACTTCATTTTCCCCATATTCAGCATCATCCAGCTCATAACTGACCATAGCAACAGTGTCAAGTACTGGACGAATGCGTGGTGCCACAGATGCCACCAAATGCTCCAGTGCAGAATGAAGGATCTTCTTAAAGGAAGCACTGATCTCTCCTAGCTCTGATAAACAGGATTTGATCTTCTCTCGATCAGCTGGAGTATGAAAAACCTGTTGGACAACCACAAATCAGTGGAGTATATATCAACTATGATGACATGGCAATCAAATCACTACTCCCTAGTTACTAATGACACTGTTACGTCACATGAGTCACACTCAAGTAAATATCATACCCAATTGTGACTAATAAACCCTATGAGGATTTCTTAGAACCATTAGAGCAAGTACATTGATACACGTCAATGGTATTATAGGTTGTCCAATACTAGGATTTTTTACGATGTGGATGCGAAGAGGGACGTGAGAGAAAGAGGTTGTTGTTTCGTGAAACAACTCCACATAAGCTAAAATTTAGGACAATGAGCCTGCTTCTGCACCATTGTACGACTTGTTGCCATGCAACTCAAAACATTCCTTTTGTTCTATACACAAATCAAGCAAATGTGAATTACTACGAGACAACTCAAAAGACAAGTTATTGTACAGGTTGCCTGATAACCATTGTACGACTTGTTGCCATGCAACTCGAAACATTCCTTTTGTTCTATACACAAATCAAGCAAATGTAAATTACTACGAGACAACTCAAAAGACAGGTTATTGTACAGGTTGTCTGATAAGTCAACTCAAGACCACATGAATTATATGAGACCGCGACACACCAATATACTTGCCCGTAGTCCATTATAAATTAAAGGAGAATGTAAAGGAACATAGAGCAATCAAAATCAGAAGTGAACTTTTGCTCTAAACTTCAGCAAACCAAAGCTACATTAAACAATATAGTCCAGGGTATTTTTGACTGCGGGATTTTTTTCCCCTATTCCTGCCTTTTTCCTGTGAATTGAACCAACTCTTGTGAAATTCCTGCATTCCAAAATGGCCCTGGGCACTTCAATCTATTGCATAATTATAGAAATTTGGTACAGGGTTCAAGAATCTATTCAATAGATCATAGATGCAAATGAAGATGCTCAAGCGTTACTGTTGTAGTCCTGTAGATGGTTCTACAATTTTAGTCCCACACAGGCATGCATGTTTTGCTGACTAGACCATGATATTGTATATAATAATTTCATATCTGTGTACCATACAGTAAATGCTGGTACAAGCCTATGATTCATTTGTCTCATTTCAAGATCTATTTTCAAAAAGTATTTCAGATAAACGTAAACAAGGTTCATTTTTGCTGCGCTGTTTTAGATACTGCTCAATAAAAGTTCAAGGTGGTCCCGGTGCATAACGTGCTTGTCAGTGGTATTTTGTACATTATTATGCTTGCAAGATGACTCATAAGCAAGCTGTTCTATTTGTTAGATCACAGGTTCCCGCACATAAGATTGCTGGATTAATCATACATTCAATACTTCACACATCATTTATCAACACCGTTGTTCGACATAGTAAGTTTAGTGATTTAGTTTGCAGAATTGTTTATCTGGAACTAAGTTTAATGGTTTTGCTATGGCAAGCTCAAAAGACAGTTCAAACAACAGGAGTGACCAGAAGGCAGTATACAAAACGCTGTTATCGATTTGAGTAACATAATTCTGTTCTACTTAGAAAGTTGCTAGTTCAAGCTAGTTCAGGCATTTACATCTAACGATTTTTCATTTCCCAGCTGACAAATACATTAGACTAAACAATCATTTCTATGTGCATTAGCATGATAGAATTAAGGCAATGAAATGCATTCTTTATGAGTTATGAGATTCTTTATAACATAAGATACACAGAGATCAAATGACGGCAGCAGCAGCAGCACACATGAGATACCATTACCAACTCACAGGGATCATTGTTGAAAAATGTAGGTGCACACAACTAGACCAATATGATATATACCAAATGGTTTATCATTGCCATAAAAAAGTTTTAGGTTTCTGAAATTTACTCTATTACTATCAACTAATTTTCAGAGAATGCTAAACTGTTGTGAGCTCCTACATTTTAAATCAACCAATCTGCAAATAAGAACACAATATATAACTGAAGAAATGCACATGTCCAATAAATTGAACTTGATGGAATGCATAGATGGCCTAGTTGTTAAACATATCCCACTTTAGGCTTAAAACAAATGTATAGAGTCAAAAACACTAGACTCACCTCCACACAGAGCTCCTCAATCTCATGACGAAGCTTCAGAACATACTCAGAGCTAATGTCAATGTTGTTTAGTGCCGTCGCAATCTCCTCACCAGTCTTCTGCACCCCAACACCACCAAGGAAGAGCTTTGCACCCAAATTTGGCTCCCGCATCCTCCATTGTAGTGCCTCCTGATACTCATTGCTCAGAAGGCTCGTTGCCCCACCAAGCACAGCAAGAACAGAGTTTATGCTTGCAGTGGAAGCAGCTCGGCGGCAGCAACTCTGCAGTACAAAGAATACATCATCCACCATTGACGTTGTGAGACCATCTGGTATGGGCTCATCAATCCGTATGGCTTTCCTCACATTCTCCACCATGAAAAACTCCTCAAAAATCACATAGAACCCAGTCAGATCCTGCTCCATTTTATTAAAGTTACCATTACGGAAGGCTTTCATTGCCCGCGGCCCAAGTTCAGGCTTGACATCTCTCAATCCGCGGATCTTATTCACCATAAATTCAGTGTAGTCCTCCCCAAGCTGTGTCAATGCAAGAATCTCCTCAAGATAAAGTTCAATTTCCCTGGGATCAGGCCCTTCATTACCTCCAGCAGCACTGGCCATGGAACCCATGGCCGAAAGGAGGTTCTTTGTATAGGAGTTTATATCCGATGCAAGGCGTGCAAGCTTCCTGTAATCAGCATAACGGCGTAGGATCTGGGTGCCCCGTGAATCACACTCCTCCTGCAGCTCAATGATGGCATAAGCAACACCATCATCGCCTCTGAGCTCCCGAAGCACAGCATCATTCTCCTCGACAGCGAGTACAATGTCCTTAAAGAGACGAGTGAGGCAGCCAACAAAATCCGGCCGCTCAGAGGTCGGTTGGGTCGCAGAGGTCAGCTCAGCGAGGTGCTCAAAGTCTGCCCGGGCACGCAGAGCGACGACCTTCTTCAGGTAGGCGACGTAGACCTGGAGTCCTTCATCGGCAAGTCCGAGCAGTGGGAATAGGCGGACGAGGCGGAGCACAGCAGGGTGGTCCTGTGCGTCGATGACCGCCGCTAGCCTCCGACGCGCGAGCCCCTCGAGGCGACGTTTGATGTCAAGCAGATCGCGGCGGAGATCGTCGTCGGTGGGGAACCGAGCGTCGATAGCGAGGAATTCATGCGCGGCGGTGGCGGCGGCGGCAAGGTCGTCGGCGGCCAAGGCCCGCCGCGCGGCTTCGAGCGCGCGGGAACGGTCGAGCGCGGCCTCGGCGCGCGCCAGCGCGGCGTCCGCCCTGGAGTGTGCCGCGTCGAGGTGGCGGACGCGGGATGAGAGCGCGTCGGCGAGCGCCGCGGTGGAGGAGGAGGACTCCTTTAGCGCGGCGGCGTCGGAGGCCGCGAGCGAGAGCAGCGGTGGGGCGGAGCGGAGGAGCGAAGCAGCGGCGCGGTCGAGGTCGGCACGGCGGGCGAGGAGAGCGTCGAGACGAGCGTCGAGCGCGCGCTGGTAGGCCACGCACTCGTGGAGGAGGCGGGTGGCGGCACCCGCATCGGTGAGGACGCGGAGCGCGGCGAGGGAGGCCGGGTCGCCGAAGTCGAGGGACGGTGGCACGTCAGCGGACGAGGGATCCGGGGCCACAATGGCATCCGGTCGGCGCGGGGACCGCGGGGTGGGAGAGGGAAACGGCACCGCCATGGCCGCGGGCCGTGGCGTCGGTGCAGATCGGCAAGATCTCGGAGTCAGGGGAGAAGACGAGAGGGCTGTGGAGAGCGAGAAGGCCAGATCTCGGAGTATTATTTTTTTTTCCCCCTCAAGGCCAAGGCCAACGGTGAGCTGGTGGTGTGGACTGTGGAGGGGTAAACGGACGCCAACAGGCAATAGCGCAACAGCCTAACCATGCACAAAGCTGCCCGCGCGGCACCTGTTCGACGAATTGCCCCCTGACCATGGCGCTGCTACGCGCCGCGCTAACCCAGCCGTTCTCGCCGCGCGCCGCGCTCCCGGTCCGCCACCCTCCGACCTCGCTGACAGGCTCCGGGCTTGGCCTCGACTTCTCGCTTCCGCCACATCCAGGTGAGCAGAGCCACCGGAGACACGCTGTTCTGCGCTCGCTAGCTCGGCGACGCCCACGCGCGCTCTTATCTCTGTCTGACGCGTGCAGGCGTCGGCGCGCCGGGGCGCGCGTACCCCAGGATCGAGGCGACGGCGAGGCGTGGCGCGCGCACGGAGAGCGCCAAGGTCAGGAACCGTCGGCTGCAGAAGAAGGTAACGTCCCGATGCTCCACCTGGGTCTTGAAATTTCAGGATAAGACCAGCAGCCGGGCAGCCGGCAGGATGTAACCAAACCGCGGTTCCGCCGCCGACTCTCGATGGCTGCAGTTCAACGGCACGGCGACGAAGCCCAGGCTCTCGGTGTTCTGCTCCAACCGGCAGCTCTACGCCGTGCTCGCCGACGACCACAACAAGAAGATCCTCTTCTACGGCAGCACGCTGCAGAAGGCCATCTGCGGCGATCCGCCCTGCGGCACCGTGGTAAGTAGTCGTCGTCTCCTCCGTCTGAAATTTGCATTGCGTTCCGGTGGAAGTTTTGAGTTCAGCTTGCCTCGCCGGCTCGCCCTGGACAGGAAGCAGCCCGGAGGGTCGGGGAGGAGCTCGTCAGGGTGTGCAACGAGCTGGGCATCTCCGAGGTCTCCTACGACCGCAACGGCTTTGCTCGAGGCGACAAGATGATGGCGTTCGAGGTTCCAGTCTCACAGCATGGGTTCCTGCCAAGGTAGGCTGCAAACTGAAGTGTCGCCCCAGAAAGGAGGCACCAGGCTTGCACTGGCAGTTCACCATAGCAGCTTTCAGGAGACAAGGAAAAGTTGGTCCCATTCCATGCGGATTCACAATTATGTATGATCCATCAGTCCTTGATCAACATGTAGTTCATATTTCGCAACACTCTAACAAAGACAGTTTCTTCGTACTCCTAGAGACATGATTCCAATGCATATTGCTCAGCTCTCGTTACATCCCCTTTATAATCTATTCATCTACATGAAGTGGCTGAAGTGAACATTAATAGGAGCTAGTATATGCTACGGTGAAGACGCTGGAACTGGGACTTGAGTTCCCAACCTGTGAACCAACCATGGATTCTCGATATCTGGATCAATGAAAGTTTGTATAAGGAACGGTATAGCTTCATCACCGAACAATTCTTTGCACCAAGGTACCTGTTCCAATGTGCTGGATCCTGGACCGGAGCACCTGTGAAGAATGCCAATGACAGGTGTCAATACCAATTACCAAACATGCCTATTCAGCAGCAAGTCATCTCGTCATGAGTAACCAAGAAGAGCCAAAAGGTAGAAGAGAAAAGGAATGATCAACCAGTAAACGTAAAAGGATATCGTCATTTTGAAGTTCAAGTAACACTCGTGTTCAGGAACAATGAGAAACAGAAGGACAAGGCTGAGACCTGTACTCGTAGAAGCAGGCAGTTTGCTCATTCTCAGGTTTGTCCCAATTATGCCACCCAACAGGCTCTATGCAGTGATCCATAAAAGTTTCTGCAAAAACAACCCTCCCCGAAGGGCTCCCAGGGCCGACCTAGGTATATATATGCAGCTTCTCCATTACAAGTAATAACACACCTGGATGGTGCCATGTCATTTGGCACGTAAGCTCTTAGTGAGAAGTAAAAGGAAATGGTAAACACAGTTTGGAAAATTGACTGATAGGCTAACTCTTGTCTCTAATAACCACGTAGCAGGTTTACTTTAGAAGTGAGAACGCTGGAGAGTAGTAAACTCACTTGAAGAATACAAATCCAGTTGATTCTGAAGAGGATTTGCGGCCATGAGCAGTAATATATCCTGCTGCTTTGCAGTGGATATGGCAATGCTCCAGAAGGGCAGTAGAATCTCCAAAGATGAAGTCGTAATTACCTTCAATGTAACAGTTTTTCAAGAACTGCTTTCCACCATGCAAATGTAAAGTTTCCTGAATGGTTTTGCAAAGCAAATTAGAATACCTGAAAGTAAAAACAATATAAAACTAAACAATGACAGCTATGTTTATATCTCCATATAACCTGGCACCAAAAGACATCAACCCCCATGAAACATGATATTATTCTGCACAATAAGCGCACTACAGTATTATAATGTGTATTCCATTAAGCTACCACCAGAGGTGACAGACTGACAAGTCAACCTAACAAACCCGGTTAACCAAAGCCCCAAGCTAAGCTAAATGGTTACACAAACATATATGTACCTTCTGCCATTAAATGATGTATTCGACGATTACATTATGAGGCAAATCAAAAGAAGATCCAATTTCTAGTAACAGGAAATACACTAAGTCCATTTTTCTGAAGAAGCAAACATCGAATAAACAGCAGAATGTGATGAGGCATCTAGAACTAGAGCGCAAAAGAGCTAATCCAAAAAACAGGAAACCACAAACAATGAGCTGATAGAGCCAAGTACCTGCCATCCGAGAAATGTGCAACCATAGAAGGCACACCTGTTGGCCATCACATGGACTGCTGCTGCTAGCCCAGACACCTATAACACAGCAGTACATATCACTGACTAACCAGATCCACCAGAGGTGCCACATAAACAAGTCTGCTAGGATAATACCTGGGAAGCTGAGTTCTTAAAAATAACATTCTCTGCAACGAAATCACCCCCCTCCACAATAACTGTTAAAATGTTTAGTGTTCCTATGCCAATCTCTTCCTCTTGTGATGACTGGTAAGAGAACAGATATGGAATATGTGAGGAGTATTCAGAAAATGCAAAAAGAGAAAATAATAATACAAGAACTTTACATGATTGCATCCGATTATGGTGGAGGAACAGCCAGAGTAATTCCATTCAGGCTTATCATTTCGGATACACATTGGTTCAGATTAATAGAACTGAAATACACATTGTTGCTCTTTTTAGGAAGATAAATGTCATTGCTAGTGGCTTCCTCTCAATGAACAAGACTTCAAATTTAAGGACATCTAGGAAAAATAATTCACTAATTACCGGGGTGGGAAAAAGTTATGATACTCAAAAGCCACAAATGTATTGATTCCCATAACAAACAATGAAACTTTCACAAGGGGTAGAATAACCTCAACTTATATTGTACGTGATCAATGCAAAATGCACTGGTTACCTTGACAAACAATATTTTGATATTTACAAATCGAAATGACATCATTGTTACATATCTAAGTAATAGCAATCCCTGTTAAGTGAATCTTTACCAGGCACTTGTAATTTCACTGGGGATAGCACATACACATGACAGACTATCTATTCAAGGAGGAGGCCAGCCGGAAGTGACACTACCTGAGTATGCTTGATGTGAGTAGTCGTGTTGTCCCAACAGATCACCATGTCCTTTATTGGGGATCCACACAAGGTGATGAATTTCTTGGTCTTGGGAATGTGCACTGGCTGCCGATGCACACCAGGACCAATCCTGATGATGGTGCGCACTTGGTTGTTCAGTGGAACAGCATCCACGGCATCCTGAACACTTGCAAATGAGACAACTCCATCATAACCAAAGATTGCTACCTCAGGAGTCAGGAGACACAACAAGTAGAACCCTCCTATCCCCCATTGCTCCTTATTTTCTTCCAAGTTTTTTTATTGTTGGAAGGATTTGGTTTTTACGAAGCATAATCCTTCAAATACTCTATGAAGTCTGATCCTTCAAGGTTCGGTGCTGACAAGGCTCCACACATGACTGCTTTGTATTTTCCTTGTTGATGTGCAGGATACCACATAAATAATACAAGTGATAGCTATAGGCTCTTACCATCTTGCCTAATCCTTCAAATACTCTGATAGATATAGGCTCTGACCATCTTGCCTAATCCTTCAAGTACTCTATGAAGTCTGATCCCTTCAAGGTTCGGTGCCACCAAAGGCTCTATACATGATCGCTTTGTATTTTCCTTGTTGATGTGCAACAGGATACTACATAAACAATACTAGAGATAGCTATAGACTTGGACTGCAGAAGCATTCATAATGACAGGATCTGATTATGGTGCATTTTTGCATTTTTACCTGTCGATAGATCATTCAGTGTAACCATACTAATGACCAGTCATCACAACATCAGTAGGAAGACAAAGACACATGTAACCATCCCTCTCTGGTGTCAAGTGAAAACTGATAGGTCTCGGAAAATTACTGTTGAGGAAGACAGACGGTAGTCGGGCAGCTCCAGCCTGTAGTTTTCTTGGCCCTGGTCTTATTCATGGTCCGTCTAACCTCCATGGCTTCTGCTGTTCGGCCAGCGGCTGTGTACATATCTATGAGAAAAATGTAGTAACCACCCTCATGTGGGTTTAGGATCCGTAGTTTTTGGACTGCCTTCTCTGCCATGTCAATATTGCCATGCATACGACATGCACCAAGTAACACACCCCAGACCACATCATTGCTTGGAATCGACATTTGCTCTATCATCTTGTAAGCTTCCTCAAGGTGTCCTGCCCGACTAAGCAAGTCCACCATGCACCCATAGTGCTCGACGGTCAGCTCCACTTTGCCATAATCTCCTCTTTGCATCGCATCAAACACAGTGCGCCCCTCCTCAACACAGCCCTTGTGTGCATACATGGTGAGCACTGCAAGCAGCGTCACCCCATCTGGCTTCACAGAATTGTCATGAGCCAGCATTTGATGAAACAAAGCAATTGTGCTTTCCTCATCACCATGTGATGCATATGCTGAGATAAGTGTATTCCAAGATGCCAAGCTCCTTATTGCCATCCCATCAAACAACTCGCGTGCTTCAGGTAGGCACCCACACTTAGCATACATGTCCATGAGTGCATTGCGGAGTGAAACCATCCACCCAAAACCATTGGAATCAACATAAAGACGCAGACGCTCCCCAGTCGCAAGGTCCCCAAGTGCAGTGCATGCTGACACAACACTTACCATGGTCACCTCGTCTGGTTGCACTGGCATTGCATCAAACAATGCCAGGGCGTCCTGTGGACGTGAAGCCCTGGCATAGGCAGAGATCATGGCAGTCCAGGAAACAACATCACGGTGTGGCATCTGGTCAAACACCATGCGCGCGGAGTCCAGCTGGTTGTTTTTGAGGTGCGCCGTAAGTAGCCCTGAGAAGGAGACTACATCCCTGACGGGCATTTCGTCGAACACCCTGTGGGCGTCGTCGACGGCGGACCGAGACGCGTACGCGTGCAGCAAAGCATTGTGTACATGAACGTGCTCGCTCCGCGCGCTGAGGCAACCGTGCTTGAACGCCTGAGCGTGGAGGTCAGAAGGCAACCGACCAGGCGAATGGCAGCGGGAGCAAGATTTGAGGACGAAGGTGAAGGTGAAGGCGTCGGGAGCGGCGCCCGCGCGGCGCATCGCGGTGAAGAGCTCGATGCCAGCGCTGGGCGATGAGGAGACAGCGAAGCCGCGAATGAGGGTGTTGTAGAAAAAGGCGAGGTGGGAAGCGGCAGCGGAGATGAACGGGAGGTGGAGAGAGAGGAGCACGGAGGCGTGGCGGAGGTCGCCGGCGGGAGACACAGCGGCGAAGCGGAGGAGCTTGGCGAGCACCGCGACGGCATCGGCCGCCGGAAGTATGTGGCGGCGACGGAGGAGAGCGGCATGGAGGAGCCGGAGGTCGCGCTTCGTGAAGCACCGGCCTGAGCAGGCAAGTAAATCTGCCGGTGAGATCGACGGCATCGCGGAAGCTGGCTGCGCGTCATCAGTGTATGCCGTGGAGTCTGGATGGAAAATTGGCAATGGTCATTACAAATTCAAATTCGACGTTACCTGGCACTGATGCCATGATAATTTTTTACAGGACTTAAAATATGAGGTTTGCATTTGAGTAATTTGACAAAAAGCTCCAAAAGAGGTATCTAACGGTTTTGCATTTGGAGTTTGCAATTTGGGCAACTTGGCAAATGAGGGAACAAACTTGGCAAAAATGTCAAGTTGTGGATGGCTTTGCAAACCCAATCGCGCGAGCAAAGTCACGCGCGAGGAAAGCGCGCGCGTCTGGAGACCTTCCATTTTTATCATTTGCCAAGTCCAAATACCAATTCCTTGGAGATGATCTATTTTTATCCTTTGCATTTTGGTATGGGAGTTTGCAAATAACAACAAATGTCAAGTCAATTTGCCAAAGCCTTTGGAGATGCTTACGTATGCCACGTCTTTAAATCTATGTACAGAGTCTATTCGCTGATCTAAAAAGTTGATTAGAAATATTATTCACTAATTTATTATGAAAAAATATTATTAATTAGTAGAAAAATATCGCTTATAAAACAAACGAACACAGATCAAGTTAACCAAACAGCTGCTCTATGTATCCTGACACTATAGATCAAGACAACCAAACAATAATTGTTTGGATAAGAGAGCTAGCTGGCTAGATACGATGCAATGTATACTGCCTCTCTACTTGAAAACTTCAATTCCTAAAACTCGTGCCACTTAAATGTTTTTAAGCTTAATCAATTTTATAGAAAAAAATATCAATATTTACAATATAAAATAAGTATCTTATAAGAATATATTCTATGACAAGTTTAATGGTAGTTTGGTATTATAATTTTTTTTGTTTTTCCTAAAAGTTTGGTCAAAGTTTAACAAGTTTAACTTAAGATAACTCTAGAAATTGAATTTTTTTAAAGACAGAGTGAGTATTTAACAAGAAAATCAAAAGAGGTTGTATATGTAGATGCAAGAATGAGTATAAATTTCCATCACTTGAATGCTTATAAAATATAAAGAATGAGTCAATATCTAAGTAGATACGTAGCTTTTATTGTGCCAGCCACACAGGCAGCTCGGCACAATATTTTTTTTATGAAGTAAATTATTTTATTAAGACGAAAGAGTAACTAGTTTCAAATTTCAAGCTTCAAAAACTTAGATCCTAGAGATCCTACACTTTGGCCTTGTTTAGTTTACCCTAAAAATCAAATTTTACGGCACATATATGAAGCACTAAATATAAATAAAAACTAATTACACAGTTTATCTATAAATTATGAGATAAATTTTTTGAGTCTAATTAGTCTATAGTTAAATAATATCTATCAAATAAAAATAAAAGTGTTACATGACCGAAAACTAAAAAATTTCGGACCATGAAATTTTGGAATGTCTCGTCGCCAGTGGTCAGTGGTCACCGATCCATCCTTTCCTACACTACACTCCTGCTACTCGTAGGAAAGCCAAAACAAGCAAGAAGAGAAGGCAAGCGCAAACAGCCGCCAGCAACGCGTCCAGTCCCCACTCTCCCACGGCCTCACCGCCCTCCAGTCGACCAGTCCCCACTACCCATCAGGCCGCCCTCGCGAATCTTCTAGAACGTTCTCGAACCGCCGGCAACCGGAATCGCCGCCGTCCGGAACCGCTCTAATGCCCGCGGCGATCGGGAGGCGGCCGCCCGCCCGCCGGGCCTAGGCCGCGCGTGCGATGGCGAGGTCGAGGCCTAGGGTTTGGCTCGTGGCGGGCTGTGCCGCCGTCCTGCTGTGGGCCTCCGTCGCGCAGCTCGTCGCCGTCGGCCGCCTTCTCCAGCTTTTTGGCCTCGCGGGCGACGCCGTTCCCTCGCCGCCACCTTCCGCGCTTCCGCCCCCGAGTGCGTTGTTGGTCTCCTTATTGTTTTGTATTTCTGGTGTAGTTCGATTTCATTTTGTTCTTATTGCTGCTCTACTGCATCGAACTTCATAGAGTACTGAGCTAGTGAAAATGGGAAAATATTGTGTTACGAATGCTGAAGGGTATACGAGTGCGCAGCTGTGATTGTCCGTACGCAACTTGGCCCTAGCACCTTTATTAACCTGTAAATGTTGCTGCTGAATGTATTGTTGCGACTATTATTGAAATAAAAGTATAAGTATGTTGACTCGGAAAGTCATGCCAACCATATACTGTTGTATAGGAGTAATGTATAGTAATGCTTTGATCGATTGACACCCTATATTTTTCTCGAGGCACTAGCACTATTGAAATGTGAAGTTACCGATAGGTTCATGTTTCGTTGAGAACTTGAGTTGAGTTGTTCTAGATTCTGTAGACCTTTGTTGATACACAGCTGCTGCATTCAATCGCCACTGCAATTTGATCACTGTTATTTATTTTCAGGAATATACAGGAGCAATGGTTATCTGAAGATATCTTGTAATGGTGGTCTGAATCAGATGCGCTCAGAGGTCATTGTTGTTTGCTTTCTTCTTTCATTCAATTTCGTGTTTCCTTTTTCTTTCCTAACGTTCTTTGCTGTTTGGTACCTCCATTTATTCAGATATGTGACATGGTGGCAGTTGCTCGTCTTCTAAATCTCACTATGGTTGTCCCAGAACTTGACAAGAGATCATTCTGGGCTGATCAAAGGTAACCATCATTTTATTTGAGAGATGCACTATGGAACTAACCATATTAACATCTAAAGTCAGTAGTGCTCGTTGTGGTCGACAGTAATTTTGGAGACATATTTGATGTGAGGCATTTCATCGACTCATTGAGAGATGAGGTGCACATCATTAAACAGCTTCCAGAGAAGCTTGGTCCAACAGATTCAGACATTATTATACTTGAAATGCCACCTGTGAGCTGGTCAGATGAAAAATATTATTTGCATCAGGTTTGTAACTCATCTTGATGTGTCCTTGTTTTCATGGTAACTGATTCACTGTATCCTCTTGACAATCTCTCACCCGTGCAGATCTTACCACTGTTCAGCAAATACAGTGTCATCCATTTTAACAAAACAGATGCCCGCTTAGCCAATAATGGTATCAGTACAGAGCTTCAACTGCTTAGATGCCGTGTTAATTTTCATGCACTGAAATTCACACCTCAAATTGAGGGACTAGGGAATAAACTGGTACATAAACTGCGAGCTAAGGGATCATTTGTAGCCTTGCATTTACGCTATGAGATGGATATGCTGGCATTTTCTGGTTGCAACCATGGCCTTTCACCTGAAGAAGCTGAGGAGCTCAAAAAAATGAGGTTTGTGGCTAATCCTGTGCTGCCTTCCTTAGTAACACAGCTATGTTTTAGATATGACCCCATGTAATCCTTTACAGGAAGTGGCAAGTTATCATATTACTCGAATGATCTTTATACTTTGCATAGTTACCATTCAAGAAGGGGAAACCAATTGTTATGCACTTAAATTTGGCTGCCATGTCAAATACTGGCATAGATAATGTGCATAACAGGCAATTTCATGTTATTCTTCAAAGTGTTATTATTTTAATTTGGTGTTTTTCATTGTAAGCAAAATTTGTGACATCACTGCTGTAAGCAAAATGGACTACTAAAAAATTACTAATTAGTTCTTAGGTTTGTTAAAATAGTTTAGTGCCAGCTTATTCTGCCCTTACTTATTTTAAAGATCTGATTACAAAATGATGCAGGAGGCACCACATTATTAAATTATCTCCTTTCCTTCAATTCAATCCAATGACTAGAATTGCATAAAGAAAGAGGTAATCACAGTGCAACCTGAAACCCACATATATATTGGAAACAGTGAAAACAACAGTGCAAAATTATTTGTTCTTAATTGCCATTTGTATCTTATTAGGTAAACAACTCGTTCATAATGTAAATTTCATTCTAACTATAAAATGATGAGAATAGGGCTCTGCACGATGTGTGGCCCAACCCAAGTTTATACTACTCTACATGTGGTGCTTATTGACTGTTATTAGACTTGGCCTGGGAGGTACAGTAGGTACTTTCACCAGGTGCTAGTTTTGAAGTAACTAACATTTTTTTGGCCAATCAGATATGCTTATCCATGGTGGAGAGATAAAGAAATTGATTCCCAAGCCAAGAGGTCGCAAGGACTATGCCCACTTACTCCTGAGGAGGCATCACTTGTTTTGAAAGCTCTAGGGTTTCAAAAGTATGCTCTTATATACATCGCAGCTGGTGAAATTTATGGGGGAGATAGGAGACTAGAACCACTACGGGCTGCTTTTCCAAACCTTGTAAGTATCCTTTCTTTGTTAAAAAAAATCAATTATAATGCCCATAATTGTGTCGTAGCAATAAATCTTTCACAGTTCTCTAATGTTCCATGACTAGTGATTTTCTCTATTTTCTGCCGACACCGCATTTCAGTTTCGTTTAAACAGCATGTCTGGAGATATCTCCCTCCCCCCTCCCCCAGTATTCAACCAAATTCGCTCTATAAGCAGTGTTGCATGTTTTTCAGGTACGAAAGGAGATGCTGCTAGACTCTGAAGTTCTGCGTCAATTCCAAAATCACTCTTCCCAGATGGCTGCACTTGATTTCATTGTATCCACAGCTAGTGATGTTTTCATTCCCACTTTCGATGGTAACATGGCAAAGCTTGTTGAAGGTCACCGAAGGTATGAATATACAGATAGAGGTCATCTTATGAAATCTATTGCTTATTTAGAATAAAATATACAGCAGTTGATTATGAGATACTTGTTTGGAACATTTTCTTCAGGTTCCTGGGTTTCCGGAGAAGTGTGGTGCTAGACCGACGGAAATTAGTTGAACTTCTAGACCTGTACACCAACAAGACAATCTCTTGGGACAATTTTGCATCTTCTGTTCATGAAGCTCATAAGGACCGTGTAGCTCAACCATCCTGCAGGCGAAAACTTGAAAACAGACCAAAAGAAGAGGATTACTTCTATGCTAACCCCCACGAATGCCTAGCCAATTCAACCTTGTGCAGCTAAACTGAGTTTGTGGTTTCCGTAAGGTGATCAGATGAGCTTGAAATTATTTCCAAGCAGGCAGTGGTGCAGTCGTTTTGATGTCGTGTTGTCGAGGGACCGAAGCCAGCTTACACAGCCCATCACGATCTTTTGACTTTGCATTCCTTATTGCCCTGTTGTATAGGTCAGTTTTTCACTTCCCTATTGATTCGTTCACCTTCCAACATGCCAAAAGGGGCCTGTTTGGAGCATGTAAATTTAGGTTTGTTGTCTACCATACTTGTTCATTGGTGACTAACTCGTGCTGCTAGGCCAAAGCCAAAGGGTTAGCTTTTTCTTCTTTTGCTATTTTTTATAATTTTTACAAATTCTTAGTGGAATTATCACCTTTTAAAATGTGCTATGTCAAAGCAGGATTGCTGAACCTGCCTGCCCCTTTTTTTTTATGGAAAAGGCTGTCCAATTTGCTTGGTGCATCAGGGTTCTCGATGAATGCTTTTACTGTTAGCATCTCCAAGAGTTTCTATAAAAAACAATTAGTAAATCGATGAGTTTTTAAGTGGGTAAAAAGTTAGGATCATATTTGTTGGGTTGCTCCAAAGATAGAAGACAAATTTGCATCAGTAATCCCAGACCATTTTCAAATCACCCTAGCTTTTTACTCTATTTTTCTCCTGTACATTTGCATTAAAAACCTTGTGTTTATTCCATATTCTTTCACATGTCCTTTCACTCCAGATTACCCAATTGATATGCACACGTATTTTTGCATGATTTGGTCGATTTTCTAGGTGCGGAAAGATTGGATGTTAGAGACAATAAGTTGTTGGATGCTGCCAAAAGATAAAGATCAGGAGTGGGTTTTGGAAACTCTCGGAGATGCTCTAATTTAAATTGTAGTTAGACTTGGCGTAAGCGGGCAACAATAGATAGGAAGCAACATGGCGAAGGCCCCAGGCGCAGCACCGGCTCCGGCCGATCGGGTGCAGTGCAGGTGCGCCGGGCAGACGACGCCATACGAGGCTCGATCATGCTACATCCACATCCTAGACGCCGTCAAAGTCAAATAAGAATCGTATTTTCTTATATCAGAATCTGAAAATAAGGCTGTCCAATTTCCAAATGATAAAGCCACTGCATTCTTTATTCTTGTGTATGTAATCAGAAGTCGAATAAGATTTACTCGCTCGAACTGAGAGTAGTGGACACAGCACAGCGTTGGCCACACAAGAGATTCCAGGTTAGAATCTTGCGCCTAATATAGTATAGCAGGTTAGAATCTTGCGCCTAACCCCTTCCTCTGCTTGTCCTTCGTAAGGCAGTGCTGGTGTACTGCTATATGTGAAGGGCAGCAGCCTTGTAAGTACTATATATTATGGCAATGGCTAGCTTGTTCTATCTACAACTAGTGAGTGGTGACTTGCGCGCTCCCATCATGCACGCCTATGATCATCACGTACTTAAGATAAATGCTGGGCAATTAAACATCAGTAGGAACGCATGTAAATATGCATGCATAGCACATCAATGTAGTCATCGTAACAATTGTCCATAGTCAAGATAGTCAAGAGGTTGGTTCATACAGTTCGCTCGCCTGGCGAGGTAAGCGAACGAAAATACACATGAATGCCATTATTATTGACTAATAGAGTATGATCTGATTGTTAACTATGGTGCTCAAAGTTCTCGTTCTGAAGTAGTTTAGTGATACTTCCAACTCCGCTGAGAGGTTAGAGCTTGGGGTTTGGTGCTTTTGAATGTGTATATTAGTATATATGATCGTTCCAGAGCCTAACATGCTTTGTTATAGAGTAATTGAAGTTAATTGCAGTGCACTTATACAAGGGAGGGTTGCCAATTGCCATTATATAGATGGCAAGAGCATAAGGCAGGGTTCTATGCATGTTGGTGGAAGATGGAGGTACAGGTGCTTTTTATCTTAGAATTGCTCCTCACGAGCTGCTTCATGGACTTCTTTGTCGATCTATGCCAGATTATTCAACTAACTAAACGGATCACGAAACATCGTGGGGAATGATGATTTAAATAGTATGTTATGTAAGAACAATTCCTGCCTAATAGGAAGCCGTAATGTTCATGTAGGATGAGGAGGCACCTACATCATATCTCGGCTATAGTACATTTGTTTTCTTCTCATTGGGACGTGCTCTTTTTAAACGGCGTTGGGAAAAGATGTATCCAAATATCCTTATACTGAGCTGACCTGACTGCTAGACACTACTACATTTTATAAATGGAATAAGACATGCTAAGTCTGACAGTGTAGTTAGCACCCTCCTCCCTCACTTTTGGCTTCACCCCTATGTGTAGGGTTTATAGCCTTACAGGTCTGCTTATTCGTTGGGTACTTTTGCTCCTATGTGGAGGAATGGCACATATACATGTCGCCCTATTTTTTCGCAGTGTGGCGTAAAAATATGTGGACAGAAATTAACTCATGAAGTTTATATGAGCAACTACACCAAGATGGATTAAAACATCACAAGGCAGTGACTATGAACATACACGTGTGGTGATCCCTGGAGATATATTGGGAAGGACCACAGTTTGAGGGCTTTCAAATAATCAATTATGTAAACAAACCAAGTATGGTATGAAAATCAAAGATTACAGAGAATAATTAATATCCATGGCCTGCAATTATTATGAATGCACAAGTTGAATGCAACATAACCTGGATGCCAGATATATCATATATCAACATAAACGGGAATAATTTGAATGCAAAGCATCTAGAAATCATGTTCTAGCAATGTCAATCTATGCAATTCAATCAGCAGTCAAGATTACCTTTCCTAGAACACGCATGAGAAAAAAAAAGGGGGACCCTTGCAAAACACCACACCCAAAAGGAAGCTAAAAATCACCTTCGTACCAAGAATAAAACATACAACCGCAACCTAAATAACACACAAACCCTACGAGACGACTAGGTGAAAAGGTAAAGAATACCTTTAGCCCTAGCCAAACCCCATAACTGAACTCCTCACTAGCACAAGCAATAAAGCTCTAGTCAAACAAGGTGGTACACCATCAAAACACATCTATCGCGGTGATTCCATATGGTCCAAGCCCCAAGAATGACAAGGGACTAGGGAGTTAGTTGAGGCCTTTCTGCAGTTGTCCTCCAATAGCAAGAATAACCTTCTCCCACCAATCATCAAAGAACTTCTCCAATTGAGGGGCAAGGATTTGTAGGCCTACACTTTGGAGCAAGCTGAACCAAAAATCTCTAGCAAAGACACAAAAAAGGAGAAGATGGTTTATGGATTTCTCAGCTTGATCACAATGAGGAAACCTCTCTGGATGAGGGAGCCCTCTTCTTGCCAGTCAATCGGCTGTCCAACACCTGTCATGAGCTACCAGCTACATGAGGAATTTACACTTGCCAGGAGCCCAAGATCTCCAAGCCCTATGGTAAGGACTAAAGGAGTGCATTCCTTGGAAGAAAGTCATATTATTAGGATATGTATATA
>Ga0182004_10001000_pt1 | contig 19632 bp, 16 predicted proteins | sample Sormic07211540_1_FD_120479 | JGI IMG/M metagenome (GOLD analysis project Ga0182004, IMG submission 120479) | Endophyte microbial communities from Sorghum bicolor roots, Mead, Nebraska, USA - 072115-40_1 MetaG | ecosystem: Host-associated > Plants > Roots > Unclassified | place: USA: Nebraska...
CACATGCATGGAATATTAAATGTAGATAAAAAAATAAACTAATTACACAGTTTAGTTGAGAATCGTGAGACGAATCTTTTAAGCTTAGTTACTCCATGATTAGCCTTAAGTGCTACAGTAACCCACATATACTAATGACAGATTAATTATGCTTAATAAATTTGTCTTGCAGTTTCCTGACGAGCTATGTAATTTGTTTTTTTTATTAGTTTCTAAAAATCTCTCCCGACATCCTTCCGACACATTCGATGTGATATCCAAAACATTTTTCTTCCCAATCTAAACAGGCCCTCACACCACAGCATGAAACTGCTTTCAATCTCACACCTCCATCAGTCAGCAGTTCGACTTCGCTTACGTAGACTGGTCCACCATCAGCTCACTGCGTGTAGCAGCAGCAGGGTAGCAAGGCATTTCAGCACAAAGCAAAACCTTTCTCAAATGTACTGTATCAGTTTGATTTAGGCCTTGTTTAGTTTCAAAATTTTTTGCAAAATAGGAATAGTACTATTTTCGTTTTTATTTGACAAATATTATCTAATCATGTACTAACTAGACTCAAAAGATTCATCTCGTAAATTTCGACCAAACTGTGTAATTAGTTTTTATTTTCGTCTATATTTAATACTTCATGCATGCGTCTAAAGATTTGATGTGACGGAGAATCTGAAAAATTTTACAAATTTTTTTGGAACTAAACAAAATACTGTAGCACTTTCGTTTGTTTGTGGCAAATATTGTCCAATCATAGACTAATTAGGATCAAAAGATTTATCTTGTGATTTACAGACAAATTATATAGACGAAAATAAAAACTAATTGCACAGTTTAACTGTAAATTGTGAGACGAATCTTTGATCCTAGTTAGTCCATGATTGGACAATATTTGCCACAAATAAAAAAAGTACTGCAGTAGCGAAATCCAAAATTTTTCCGCATCTAAACAAGGCCTTAAGGTCAGGTTTGATTTCTCACACTAGCGGAGCTTACCCCATGTTTGGTTTCTCCTGATTTTTAGGCCTTGTTTAGTTTGCGAAAATTTTTGCTTTTGGCTACTGTACTACTTTCGTTTGTATTTCAAAAATATTGTCCAATCATAGACTAACTAGGCTCAAAAGATTCATCTCGTAAATTACAGGCAAACTGTGCAATTAGTTTTTATTTTTATTTATATTTAATGTTTCATGCATACGTTTAAAGATTCGATGTGATGGGGAATCTTGAAAATTTTTGGAAACTAAACAAGGCCTTATTAACTCCCGTCACATCGAACATTTGAATATATACATGGAGTACTAAAGCCTTTTTTAGTTCCACCAAAAACAAAAAAAAATCAAGATTCCCCATCACATCGAATCTTGCGGCATATGCATGGAGCATTAAATATAGATAAAAACAATAACTAATTGTATACGAGATGAATCTTTTGAGACCTTGTTTAGTTTCTCGCAATAACCAAAAACTTTTTAAGATTCTCTGTCATATTGAATTTTACGGCACATGCATGGAGCATTAAATATAGATAAAAAATAACTAATTACACAATTTGTCTATAATTTGCGAGACAAATCTTTTGAGCCTAGTTAATCCATAATTGGACAATGATTGCCACATGCAAACGAAAAATGCTACAGTAACATGAAAAATTTCCGCAAGGAAACTAAACAAGGTCTGAGCCTAGTTTATGCATAATTAGATAATAATTACCAAATATAAACGAAAGTGCTATAATACCTAAAAATTTTTCACCTCAACAATTAAAGAAGACCTAAATATATACTATTTAATAATTTGTGAGATGAATCTTTTAAATCTATTTAGTCTATAATTGGACACTAATTGTCAAATAAAACAAAAATATTATAGTACCTGTTAAATTTTAACACCCCCAACCAAATACTTCTTTAGAGATTCACCAAAGATAAGCACAGTGGAAACCATTAGTCGATAGTTTGGCAGAGAAACGACAGCAGAAAGCATTAGTGGATAGTTCGACAGAGACGACGGTGCTACTAATAGAGGAGCACTTATAGAGATTGTTTGTTTGAGTTTATCTATCGAATCTGCCAGTCATTTAGCAGTATTTTTCTCTCACAACAAATCAGCGAATAATACTTTTAACCGTAACTTTTTATACAAGTAAACAGGCTCACACTGGTGATATCGATCAGTCTTATTTTGAACACAAAGTTGACATATACGGTTAAAGTTCATTTTGTGATGAGTGATTATCAGCGTGATCCATGACCTAGGCTGAGTTTGTGACTAACCATAGCGTGAGTTAGGTTGTGTGATATGTATCTTGGCTTGTGGTGTGCACGCGTGGAGCTTGGATACATTTGTTGACGGCGAAGAAAAGATCAAGTAGGGACGTGTCTAAAGATGATCAACGGGCCGACCCGGACCGGCACGGCACGGGCTCGTGCTAGGCACGGCCCGATACGGCACGAGCCCGTATGGCCCGCGTGCCACTGGGCCGTGCCTCCATAGGCCATCGTGCCTGCCTGACGGCCCAGGCACGGCCCGTGGGCCGATTTTCGTGCCGGGTCGGCCCAAAAAGCACGAGGCCCAATAGTGCTTCGGGCCGGCCTATGGCCCGTTATATGAAAAATACCAAATTTAATATAGAATTAACAAAGCATAAGTAAATCACATTCAATTCGTAGACATTAATATTTCACAATTCACATAACATAATATACTCAAAGATAAAAAATTACAAGTTTGACAAGTCACATAATAATACTTCAAGTTTCACAAATTTCCTGATATCGGGCCGACATCGTGCTTGCTGTTAAAAGCGGGCCGTGTCGTGCCGCCCGGCGGGCCGAGGGTTCGGCCCAAGCACGGTGTGTTACGTGCTTCAGGCCGGACCGGGCCTGGTTAGGATCGGGCCGGGCCGTGCTCATGCCGGGCCAAATGACCGTGCTTTGGGTCGTGCCTTCGGCTCGCGGGCTGCATGCTCAACTTTAGACGTGCCATGCCGATGGATTGGGAGCGATCAAGGATGGACGTGAGGCTTGGACCGAGAGACCAGAGGCTAGGTGGCTAGCCGCGGTGGCTGACATCTAGGACATCGACAAGTTCAAGTATATATGACAATGACTGTGTTGACCGAGTCAAGACGGTGGATGTACGAGTTGAGCGAGGCGGACGTTTTGATGGTTTGGGTCTCAAAACCATCGGTGGTCGGGTTCGCTGTTGGGTCTCAAGACCCGGGCAGAGGTTCGAAGGAGCAACTGATGGCACGTGGCGGCATCAAGGAGTTCGCGTTGAGACGAAGCTATCTCATGAAGGGCGTTGTGTCCATCCGGTGAAGATTATCTCTGGTTGACCATAACGTCCTTGTGTTATGTAGTTCGACTCAAAATATTAAGGAACAAAACTAGGAATGTATAATTGCCTTAAATAGGATGACGGGGGAGCCTCTATCTTCCTTATCTCTCCAATTTTTTTCCTTCTTTCCTCCCTAGTTTTCCCACCCCTTAGGGTTTCTTGTGGGAGAGGTCCACAAATCTATGAATTTGTAAGAACCAAAATTGCTGCGGGAATGGAGGCCCTAACCTCTTTGTATCCTCCGGGATTCAATTTGAGAGATGTTTTTGAGAATTGTGTTTGTATTCTTCACATTTTTGTTTTTCCTCTTCTCATTCTTGCCTCATTTTTCCGATTTAAGGTGATTTTGATTCGTTCATTTTGCAATGAGATGAACTAGGACGTGAGTTGAACCTTTCCACCGAAGGATTTTATCGAACTCCTCATGAGCTCTAGATCGGGGGTGAATCAAGCTTTTAGAAGAAAAACTAGTGTTTTTTTTTGGGTTTCTAATTTCCCATTGATTGGCTTCATTGGACGATGATCTCTTATGGGTTTTGATTTGGCCACACAGCAAACGGATTTTGGTCGGAGGTACTTTTCAACGCTCTCTATTCTTGCTGATTCACGACTTGCGGATAGTACGCTACTGAACTGTGGATAGTCTGGGAGTCACAGTCAGCCCTAGGTGTTTTCAGCTATCTCTGAATTTTTGAATTGCGGACAATCCAGAATTTATAGGCGGACAGTTATGGTCAACCAGAGATAATCTTCACCGGATATACTTAACAGTCCAAGGTACTGCCTATAAATTTTCGCCAGGTTCAGGACTGGTTCAACAAGTTCAAGACTGGTTCAACAAGTTCACTACTGGTTCAACAAGTTCAGGTTCCTCATTTTCGAACTGCCGACAGTTCAAGGTACTGCTATTCGGGGTAATGTAGCACAGTTCTAAGGTACTATAGCAGACAGTCCGTCATCTTCTATTTTGTGCTGCTTGGTGCATTTCTTGCTCGTTTCATGCTCCGTTTCGAGTTTCATCTAGTTTTCTACTGTTCCAGGGATCTTCTCTAGGGTTTCTTGATCCATCCTTTTTATAGGATTTGGTTGTGTGTCTTTTGGGATCGATTATAGGACAACGACCAAATATTTCGAAAGAAATTTGCTCTGGTTACCGTTTCCCATCCTTCACTTTATACTTCTACTAGTACCATAGTACGTAGTTGTACCACAGTCAGCTCGCTATAAACACACCTATTAAACTTAAATAACAGTGTCAGTGGGAAGGCCGAACTTGTAACAGCAGTGCGTGCGTGCGCAGCGCATTTGACTTGACAGTAGTAGTAGTAGTAGTAGTAGTAGTAGTAGTTGTTAGTGGTTGGTCCTTAACAGACAGCCTACCACTCTGAATAGGACAGTATTATACTTAACAGTTAATTCTCTTCCCTAGCAGAGGTGAACAGAAAACAAAGACACCGAATTGTCAGCTACTGACCCGGTTCTCAGTTTCTCACCTAACAAGGAGTTAGGAAAGCTAATCACCAAGTCATTAACTAAAAAAATGGGGGAAAAAAGCAGCATCACTGAACACAAGGGCCACTCCGGTACCTTCCCAGATGATTTCTTCTTATACACGTCCATTCCCTTTCCGCTGCACACAAACTCCTCATTTTGCTTCACGGTTTCTGTCATTGTAGCACTTTTCACAGGTATGCCAACAGTTACAACTAATTCGAACCACCTCAACTACACTACACACAGTGGAGTATCGTTTCTTCACCTTTCAACTCAAAAAAGAAAAAAGAGCTATATTTCCCAGTTAGAAACAGCTACTGCATGTTAAGAGCCCCGTTGTCTTATAAGCCGTATTTTTTTTTTCTGTCAGCCAACAGTGTTTTTCTCTCACGATAAATCAGCGACCAGTATTTTCATTATCTGCCTATAAACATCTCTGTCAGTCAAGTGTAAGAATTGAACTGCCCAGCAGAGATAAATAACACACTGCCTAAACAATCACTAGTCTTATTACTGCACAATTCCAACTAGCAGAAACATGCCTTGTACATGTCCAAATCTCATATTTCAACACCATAATTTACATTTTCTCTATGCAAGAAGTCTAAACTAATATCAACTAATGAAGTGCACAGTTACTACACCAGATAGGCAAGTACATGAACAAACAGAACTAATTTGACTCATCTGCCGACCAACACAAACTTGAGATTCCTTAGATGCTGCACAATCCAAAACATCAACAAGTCTCATTCCGTTTAGACTGCCATGATGCACATACACGTTTCTTTCAGCCTAAACACCTCAATCAGTAAAATTATAGAAATTGTACAAACCGTTCATCACAGAGTTGGGTAACATTTGTCTTCACCATTTGACTGAAAAAACTGAATTTACATTCCCCAATCAGAAACATCTCTGTAAGACACATTCCCTTTGAATTGCCCATAGTACATTTGTTCTGCTTAAACGTCCCTATCAGTTAAGTTTAAGAATTGTACAACAAACGCAATGACACATTACAAAAACAAGCCTCATTACACATTTCCAAATCTCATATTGCAACAGCAGGCTCATTATGTTTCGATTGCCCATAATTTACATTTTCACTGTGTTGAAGTCTATACTCATTAAAATTGATGAAGTGTACAATTGTCCTACACCGAATACATGAACTACAAACCAATTTGATCCATTTGATCAATACAAAATTGATCTCCATTTTTCTCCTCTATGTTCCCCAACCTCCTCTCACATTCCCTTCCAATTGCCATATTCTACACAATTCTCTCAGCCTAAACACCTCCCTAAGTCAAAATGTAAAGATTGTACAACAACAAACAGATTACACTAACAACAGTTACTACACATTACTGACCTCCTCAGTGGTCACCAGTAGAGCTTCACCGGTGGCACCTTGAAGCCCGGCGCCTCGTCGAGGAACGGCACCGACTCCGGCCGTTCCTGAAGGTCACGGTAGAACTGGTACTCAGCCTCATAGTCGTGCAAGTCGAGCTCCTTCTTCTGGTTGGTGTGGTAATGGTGCTTGGCCCCGGGCGCCTTGCCGAACCCGAACAAGCTGACCTCATCGCACGCCCCGAGCGCCATGACCACGGCCTGCAGGCCCGACGAGTAGTGGAAGTACCTCTCGTCGTGGCTCCGGGTCCAGTTACTCGCCGGCTGTCCCGTGGCGGCCACGAAGCGGCGGAGCGAGTAGTACTTGGCGATGCGCGCGCACAGCGCGTCGAGGCGCGCGTCGGTGACGAGCAGCGGGAACGGGGACTCGGGCGTGGCCGTGGCGTTGCAGACGAGCGCGTCGAGGAGGTGCGCGGGCTGGCACACGTACATGGCGAGCGGCACCGCGCGGCCGTACGGGTGGCAGCCGCACCCGGGCGTGGTGACGGCGGAGCGGACGGCGCAGTGGTGGAGGATGTTGGAGTTGACGAAGGAGAGCCCCGTCGTGGCGCCGACGTCGCGCGCGAAGCCCGCCACGCGGGCGTTGTTGAGGCGGATGACGAGGTCGTGCGCGTCGATCTGCGCGCCACGGCGGGACCCCAGGAGGATGCCGCTGTTCCCGACCACGGCGCACGTCGCGGCGCGCCGGCGCCGCCGGCCCCCTCGGCCGAGGAGGAGCGCGGGGAGGTCGGCCATGGCGCCCGCGACGTCGCCGTCGCGGCGTCGGTGGCGGCGGCGCGCGAGGAGGAAGCCGCGGAGGGAGGCGCGGAAGGCGGCGAGGAGGGCGTCGTCGCTGGGGACGCCGTGGAACGGGACGCGGAGACGGGACACGGTCCGCTGCCGCGGCGCGGCGGTGGCGTTGCTGCGGTAGGGGACGCGCAGGTACAGGAGGCGGTGGTGGTTGCCGATGCTGGGGAAGGTGGACACCGACGCGTTGGCCAGCAGCGCGGCCGCCTCGGCCAGGATCTGGTCCCCGCCGACGTCGGTGGCCGCAAGACGGCGGAGGAGCGCGTCGCCGCCGCCGCCGGCGAACCGGGACGCGCCGCCTAGGGGGAGGGAGAGGTGGCGGCGGAAGGCGAGGGATAGGAGCGCGAGCGCGAGGAGGAAGAGGACGGGCGGGAGGCGGCGGCGCTTCATCTCCGTGGGCGCGGGACCGGGCGGCCAGATCCAGGTGCTGCCATTAGTAGGCAGGCGCGGTGGGCCGGTGGTGGCCGCCGACGCGGAGAGCGAGACGAGGTGGGGTGGGGGAGAAAGCTCCGAGACGGGTGGGGCCGGGGGAGCTTGGGAAGATGTGATCCTAGTGGGCTGAGCGGGAATGTCACGCTGACATGTGGGCCTGAGGGGGTGGTGGGATCCACGTGTCGGTGGTTCGATTGGGTAGCTAGCTTGTTAGTTGGGCGACGGTTGGTTTTGGTGAGAGCGAGATGCCCTCGGCACTCTTGATAGTTGACTGACTGTTCCAAAAGTGGAACATTTTGAGTGAAAATTAGGCATTGTTTAGTTGCGAATTTTTTAGAATTTCACCATTGTAGCACTTCCGTTGTTATTTGACAAATATTATTTAATTATAGAGTAACTAGATTTAAAATATTTGTCTCGTAATTTACAATTAAACTATACAATTAGTTGTTGTTTTCATCTATATTTAATGCTCTATGCATATGCCGTAATATTTGATGTGACAAAGAATTTTGAAAAGGCCTTAGGCAAATTCAGGCGGCGTAAAACGGAGAAAGGCACTCGAAATTTGAAGATCAAACTGTACTATTTGAATTTGGTACAGTAAAATGCACACAAATCCAGGTTGAGAATAGTAACCAGGCGACCAATCTCCGGCCATTTTGCGTCATTTGTTGGAGCCTGGAGGAACACTAGAGAGTGGAGGAGTTCGTACTAGTGATGAGTGTCCAGCTAACCACGCATTCCAGCTATAAAAAACGGTAGATATCCGTGTCCACACGGCCTTGAAAACACGATGCTGTTGGCAGTGAGCAGTGACAGTGCCTCAGTTACAACTAACAGCCTCTCCTCTATTTAGGGCTTATTAGTTGAGGCCTTATTTAGTTCATTCCAAAAACAAAAAACTTTTCAAGATTCTTCGACACATCGAATCTTGCGGCACATGCATAGAGCATTAAATATAGATGAAAATAAAAACTAACAGTTTGTCTGTAAATCACGAGACGAATCTTTTAAGCCTAGTTACTCCATGACTGGACAATGTTTGTCAAATAAAAACAAAAGTGCTACAGTGTCGAAATCCAAAAACCTTTTGGATCTAAACAAGGCCAGAGAAGGTGAAAGTTTTTTGCTACCATATCACTTTCGTTTTATTTGGTAATTATTGTTTAACTATTGACTAACTAAGCTTAAAAGATTCATTTCGCAACTTACAGATAAACTGAGCAATTTGTTATTTTTTTATCTATATTTAATATTCTATGCATGTGCCGTAAGATTCGATGTGATGGTGAATCTTGTAGCACAATGCTTTCTGACAATCAGCAACTTGTCCATTCCCTAAATGGACAAGATCAGGAACACCAACCCGATTGGAGAGTTAAACCTTTCACTTAGATCATCAATCAAAAGGATTAGGCGTACACAAAATCAAACGGTAGATTTGCTTGCCAGACTAGCTCTTACATGTATTAGGGCCAATAAGATTACCTTCAATGGTGCATGTTCTTTTGCACCTCATGAGCAGGAGTGTCCTTTAATGACGACACTCCAAAATATAACTATTAACTTTATAATGGTTCTAACAGCAAGTTGCTTAATCAATTATATTGGTTCCTTGTTAAAAGAACAATAGTTCAAGCTGAGCTTATAGCCCATTTAAATTTCAAGAAGTCCAATAGTTCTATTCATTATGGCCCAGTAACAACAGTTGAAGTTGAGCGCTCATAGCCCACTTGAAGTTATGATTTCTTCAACAACAAAAAAAGAGTTCAGGAAATTGGTATTTCAACTTTGTGCCAATAATTTAAATTCCATCAGAATTCATGTTTCTGAACAAGAAGCAAAATAAATATTATGTGCAAAGAAAATGATATTTCTTTGGAGGTGGTGGTATCTAGCTAGCAGGACCTATATGAGTTAGCACCAATTGAGTAACTAAATTGTTCATTTTTTGTCAAAGCAGAAAAGGTTGTATCTATATTTCATATATCTTGTCACCTGTGTTCATACTAAACAGGAGGATTATAATGTGGGTACATAAGTTACAACTTCTCCGTAACTCTATAGCATGAGTCATCACCGTTGTATGTGTAGCTTGAACTATCCCCTAGAAAATTAAAACCTAATAACTTGTCTATTTCAAAATACCTCCCTGCCTCAGTTAGAGGTTGTTTTCAAGGCGGTTTCATTCTTTTTAGTTCAAAAAATCCAATTCAATCCTAGTGAGGTTTTTAAACCACAAAAAAATTTGAGAAAACAATCCTAGAGTAGATTGGGACACAGAAATCTAGAGTCTATGAATGTATCTCTAGAAGATTCCAAAACTAAGTTTTTTATTTGTGAAAATTAGAGGAATATCTAGAATAATCTGAAAATTCAGATAATATTCTAACTAATTGTAAACATCTTTTAAAAAACTTTCCACATCAAAACTATGGGAAGTAACCAACATGAATGCAACATACATTCATGTTAAATGCATTCATGCTAGTTGCATGCCATGTTTTTGTCATGAAAAGTTTATTAGATATAGATTAATTGTTTCAGGACTTCTCTACATTTTTTGGACATTTTCCAATTTTTCTAGAGCTATTTCTAATTTTTGAAAGCTTCTAGAAATATTTTCAAGTGGTTCAAATTATTTTATTTTGTCACGTATCCCATTCTACCAGTAGATTTTTTTTTTTTTGGAGTTTTTAGAAGCTTCAAGATATTTTTTTTTGGTTTAAAAATCCTATCATATCATATACATGATTTGTTTTTTTAACTAGGATATAGAGGTAATTTAAACGGTCTTGAGAGTTGAATTGAAGGAGACAGACGGTATAAATTTCAAGTTCTACGATAAAATCCAGACTCCGACAATAGCTCACGGAGCTAAAATGTACTGCGCCTTATCTTTTCTTACGAGACATGACAGAACTATAAATGAATTTTTCCTTTGTGTAGAAGAAACAAGTCGAAGATTCCAACGCTAGCAAAAGTCTTTCATAGCTTCTGAACCGATCACATCCTGTTCATGTTTCTGTTGCAAGCTGGATTGGCCGCGATGCTGGTGATCCACACCTGATCGGCGACCACCGCGTCATCGTTGTCGTTCCGATGCCACGCCCAGAACGCATGCGTGGCACCTCAAGCCGGCCGTGCCCGAAGCTGGCCTCCCGGTCCCGGAACGCCGAGATCGCCGGCTGTGCGGGTCGACGAACTTCCCGGCAAGCCCCTCCCGGTTGCCGCCGTCGCCGACGGTGACGTACACGGGTCCGCAGGGATCCTCCTTGCCGGCGCGCACACGCTGCTGCCCGCGGCGTGGTCGGCGTAGGAGCCCAGCATGAGGACGTGCACCGCGCCGCCCGCCGCGTACGTCGAAGGAGTAGTAGAGGTTGTCGCCCGACGGCGGCGAGTCCGCCCCGGCGCCGGCGCCCGCGACCGCGCGACGACGTCGTGCGGCATGCGCCACCGCGCGTTGTAGGCACGGAAGGGCTCCGGCTCCAGGACGGGCAGGCAGCCTCTCGACGTCGTGGTTGCCCTCCGTGGTCACCATCCACGGCCGCGCGCTCGCCAGCGGCTCGACGAGGCGGCCGAACGAGTCCCACCGTCCTGGATGAAGTCGGCGTAGGGGACGTGCTTCAGCGTCGAAGCTGGGACCATCCCGTCTGTCCAAGGTCACCTGCAATAACACAGCGATCGAGATACTTAAAACGGATACATAAGGTTCAGTTCCCCTGCTTTTATTTGCTTCTCTACTCTTGTAACTATATATTTTCCTTTGTTTGATGCATACTTTATTATTGGCAACTATAATTCTAAAAAATTTGAAACGCCATATGTCGTCTACCACACGGAACTTCAGCGTTTGCAATGACGATGGTTTTCACAGCAACATATCCGACTTTGCCATGTGTATGCAGACAACATTCACACAGTTGGGAAAAGATGAAGATCAATAATGCAAGATTATTGCCATGACTGCAGCACTAACAGTGCTGCAGTGGCGATTAGTTGCACCATCAGCATTCAGCAACAGTAAGGACTTGTTTACTTTCCAAATTTTTTTGGTTCGGGTCACTGTAGCATTTTCGTGTGTTTGTGATAAATATTGTCCAATTATGAACTAACTAGGCTTAAAAGATTCATTTCGGGATTTACAGACAAACTGTGTAATTAGTTTTTATTTTTAACTATATTTAATGTTTCATGCATGTGTCATTCGATGTGACGGAGAATTTTGAAAAGTTTTTGGTTTTTGGGGTTAACTAAACAAGACCTAACCTAAAGTTGCTGTGCTGTACGCTGCAGGATTTCTGGTGCTAACGACGTGGTTATTCAGAATTCAGAAACAGGTCAGGTTTGGCTCGGCGGAATGCAAAGGCCGCCGGCCGCCGCCGTAACAGAAGGAGATCGTGGAGGATAAGAAAAACAAGTATGGAGACACGGCAACGAGAGCAATAACGCCGTACCTTGCTGCGGCGTCTGGCCGTCGGCGTCCTGGAGCAGGGACGACGACAGCGTCTCCCTCGGCGCCGGCCGCACCTACGGCGACGTCACGGCGAGGCACACCGGGGTGACGGACAGGGCGACGGACGCGGCGAGGATGGTGAGGAGCGCCATGCTTCTTCCTCCCATTGGCATGGTCACTCACGCGTCACGCCTCACAATGCAAAGGTCGTCTGAATCTGAGCAGATTGTTCTAGCTGAAAAAAAAGGGAAGTAGTGGAGTGTGGAGTGTGGGGGAGTGGCCACTGGTCAGCCACCACCACCAGCCAGGGCACGAGTATTTATAAATTTATAAAATTTATAAATAAATCAATTCAAACAAGGCTACGCAGGCACAGCACAGGTGTGGCAGCCAGCCAGCTCGATGAATGGACGTATCCGACGTGGATATTTCAGGCAGGAATATCAGTCTCAGCCATTCAGCAGTGTTTTTTTTCTCACAATAAATAAGTCAACAGTATTTTCTAAGCGTTTATTTTCTGACTTTTCGTCTGACTTTGGGTGCGACTTTGACTTATTTGCTGAGCCTTGTTCGTCCTGTACTCACTTGAATTTATCAGCATTACTTTAGAGTAGTATTTTTAATAAAAAATATAGAAATAGGAAAAATATAGAAATGCAAGTGTAAATAGAGGAATTAATAAAAACATAGGACTTTCGTATGTCTAGATGTTTGGATAAGCAATGGAGAAACACAAAAACGTCAAAGGAATTTTAGCAGCAAAAATATATTGCTTTCTTAATCAACATACTTATTCCATTCTACTACTCCCTTGATTAGACGCAAGCAGCTCCCATTAATCCACTGTGTGCCTCATTCCTCATGGACATGATTTTTTCTTCATGAAGTCAAAAGGAATTCTTTTTTCCTATAGTTTTCCTATAGAATTGAAGGGAAAGGAAAGTTTTCTTTAGATACACTTCCTACAACCCAAAGGCCGCTATAGGAATCCAATTCATAGGAATTTGAATCCTATATTTTTTCTTTATTTTTCTTCCATTCCAAAGGACGACTAAATTTTTGTTAGGACTAACAATTAGTTCTAATCCACTAAGGCCCTAAGGTCATGTACATGTTAGAATTACATATATCATTATCTGCACTAATACTAATTAATGGTAGTAACTACTATTCTAGACATGCATGACACCATTTCCCATGCTTACGTGACACTTGTCAATACATAAAAAATGTTGATGGACACTTGTCAAATGTATGAAATATGCAAATGGACATGCATGACAACATTATTTTGGTGAGTGGAGGAAAGCCACTAATGGCAGTCTAGAGCCCTTGACTATGTATGTTTACATGCTCGCATGAAACTAAGTATGACTCATGCATATTAGACTCACTTTGAATGATTTCTTAGTTTACATGGAAGGCAAGTCTAGTGAGCACTCTTATTATGTTATGGGCCCCAAAAACACTAGTCTTTTTTTTCCCATTGATGTGGTGATCCAATGGTTTAGCTCTCTAGCTCATTCCAAACCCCACGTCTTCTTCTTCCTTGCTCGCTGCTTCCCACCCCAACCATCTTCATCACCCATTGCTCGATCTCCCTCTCCTATCTATCCAAAGCTCTCCCCTCACCTCCATCTTCGACGTCATTAAGGGACTTCGGCGAGCCAAAGAGCACTTTCACACTGTGGGCGTCTCATTTTTGCGCTCATTCACGGTGTCTGCACCCCTAGCCCACCCTCCTCCTCCTCCGTCTTCGGTACTCCCTGCCACCAGACCTACCACCGCAACGCTAACCTAGCTTCACTGGGTTCTCATCATGATGCCCTTGCCCTTGCCCTGTCCAACCGCTTTTCTCCACTAGCCAGCAGTGCAACTGCCGCCTCACCCATGCCGCCCCCACATCCACCACCACACTGGTCTACTGCCCACATATTCTCTTTCCCTTCTATATAAATCCACTAGGGATAGATGAACCCTAACTCGCCGAAGGCCTCGCTGGAAACGAAGATGACACAAGGAAGAGACTAAACCAGGCATGTGGCTTTCGTTGAATCACTCCAAGTGCAGTATAGTATTTCTCCAAAAATATGCTAAGACTCTAAGGGAGCGATCGAGCTAGTACTTTTCCATGCAAGGCAGCAAGTGTGAACATTTCAGTTGTAGCTTGCTACCCTCGACAATCACTAAGATTTGTCATATACGAGTCATGACTCATGAGTTCATGGCGGCAGCAGTAGCTCTTGAGATTATTAACAGCATTCCAAGCGTTATGGTTGCTAGACATCAGGGCGCACCAAGTGTCCAACAAGTCGCATAAAGCCAAACCAAACTGCATGCCCAACGTGACGACGCCGACGTCACCAGTAGAGCTTCACCGGCGGCAACACGAAACCCGGCGCCTCGCCGAGGAACGGCACCGCCTCCGGCCGCGCCTGGAGGTCGCCATAGAACTGGTACTCGGCCTCGTAGTCATGCACCTCCGTCTCCTTGCTCCGGTTGGTGTGGTAGTGGTGCTTCACCCCCGCCGCCCTCCCGAACCCGAACATGGACACCCGGTCGCACACCCCGAGCGCGGTCACCACCGCCTGCAGCCCCGTCGAGTAGTGGAAGTAGGGGTCCCTCCCGTCGCGCCGCCGCGCCCATCCGCTCGCCGGCGACCCCGACTCCGCCACGAACCGCCGCAGCGAGTAGTACTTGGCGACGCGCGCGCACAGCGCGTCGAGGCGCGCGTCGGTGAGGACCAGCCGGAACGGCGCCGCCGGCGTGGCCGTGGCGTTGCAGGCGAGCACGTACAGGAGGTGCTCGGGCCTGCTGACGTACATCGCCAGCGGCGCCGCGCGGCCGTTCGGGTGGCAGTCGCAGCCCGGGGTGGTGGCCGCCGACGGCGCGGCGCAGCGGTGGAGCACGAAGGAGTGCGCCACGGTGAGCGACGTCCTGGCGCCGACGTCGCGCGCGTGGCCCGCGACGGGGGCGTTGTTGAGGCGGATGACGAAGTCGTGCGCGTCGATCTGAGCGCCCCGGCCGGCGCCCAGGAGGATGCCGCTGTTCCCGACGACGGCGCAGGTGTGGAAGCGCCGGACAAGGCCGAGGTGGCCGGGGACGTCGCCCATGACGGCGGCGACGTTGTTGGAGCCTCGACGGCGGTGCTTGTGCGCGCGCAGGAAGGCGCGGAGCGAGGCGCGGAAGCCGGCGAGGAGGGAGCCGTCGGTCGGGAGCGTGTCGTTTGGGACGCGGAGGCGGAGCATGGGGCCGGTGGTGGAGTAAGGGAGGCGGCGGAGGTGGAGGAGGAGGTGGCGGTGGTTGTCATGGCTAGGGGAGGAGGATATCGAGGCGTGGGACAACATCGCGGCGGCGTCGGCAACAATCTGGTCGCCGCCGACGTCGATGGCCGATAGCCGGCGGAGGAGCGCGTCGTCGTCATCGGTGTAGGGGGGTTGGGACTGGGACGGGAGAAGCAGGTGGCGGCAGAAGGAGAGGGACACTAGCAAGAGCACGGCGAGGAACATGACTGGCGGGAGGTGGCGGCGCCTCATCTCGGCCGGTGCGGTGGCCGAGGTCTGGCTACTACGGGCTACTACCGCCATTGTTGAGGAAAAGCTCAGAGATGGTGAATCAGAGATGGATGTTGGGACTGCAGATGCTATCATGCTAATCACTCACTCCAGCGTCGTCACATGTTCCGTCATCTTGTGATGCTCCAGTTTAGAAACCGTCGAGGAAAAGATGGATGAGAAGGCGAAGCAGATAGATCATTGCTCATGGCAAGTCATGCGTTGCAGGCAGCACGCCTAGCTCTGGGCTCTGGCGGGCGATTAGCAGGGTGGCAGGTCACATATAGGACAAAGCGCACGCGGACTGGCAACACCAGTCGTCAGAAAACGATAATCAAGGCATGCGCATGCAGCCATGCACACGGATGATCAACACACAACCCCGGCCACTACGATCCTACGTCTTCCGAATCCGACACGGTACGTATCCCAAATTCCTGAAATCAGAATTGATTCCTATGCCTTCAACTTTATCGTAAATACTTACTTCGTACTCAAAAAATAAATACTTACTTACTGTGTAATTAGTTGTTTTTTTTATCTATATTTAGTGTTCCATGCATGTGCCGCAAGATTCGATGTGATGGAGAATGTGAAAAAATTTACAAAATATTTTGGGAAGTAAACAAGGCCTTGCTTGTTTGGCTAACGTTTGGACATGCCAAGAAGAAACAGGGAGACAGGAGCTGGTTACTGTTTAGTGTACCAAATAAGACGAAGCATGATTTGTGGCCCAAGTATTAATTTATGATTATTATTATTATGAGAATTTCTAGAATTTTTCTAACATATATATCTAGTGAGGATTAATGTGGAGACTGAGCTCTAACTAGTAACACTTAGATAAGATTTCAAGCAGAGCACAAATGTTGCATGTCATCTTTATTTCTTGTCATCGTTATACTTGTCCTTTTCAACTAATTCAGGCGGTGAAATTACTCCCTTTATTTTTAAATTATAAGATGTGTTGCTTTTCTAGATACGTAATTTTTACTATATACTTATTGGGGTGTTTGGCACGGCTCCTCACGAAGGACTTCTCCGCTTTTTACTTAAAAACAGTTTCTCAAAAAAAAAACGTTTAGCAGGGCTTCTCTGGAGAAGCTAGAGCTAGAGACGAGCCTCGCTAAACATGCTTAGATATGAACTATATCCAGATACATAGTAAAAACAACAATGTATCCAAATCTAGAAAAGTGAAAAGATATTATAATTTAGAATAAAGTTGAGTAGCACATTTTAATGATACACATTATCGTTAGGCTAGTCTCAATGGAGTTTCATTAGAGTTCATGCACATTAAATATGTTTATGTGACAGAGTATTAATGAAGAGAGATGATAAGAGTTTTATAGGACTAGAAAGAATTTTATAAGGATAAAATATTGGTATGTTGGAAACTAGATCATGAAACTAGAAGATTATTTATTTGGCATCTATGGAGAGATAGAGATCGCACGGGCACGCTACTGACTACTGAGGAGCTACCGAGGCAAGAAGCGCCGCGCGATCCATCTCATAACCAAACAGTCTTCTGCAGCACGTATGGTTGCTAACGCCGTCGGCCAGCTTCTCCAGCGATCTCGTCGCAACGTTCAACGCGAAGACGGCACTTGTCCTGCTCGTCTCCTCCTCCACGGTGAAGACGAGCGTGCCACTCTTCTCCCCGAACCACCACGGCTTGATCGGGGTTGTCCTCGCCACTTTGATCTGGGGCATGGGGATCTGCTCGTCGTCACTTGGATCGCCGGAGTTGGTAGTGGTGGTGGTGGTGGTGGTCTTGTCGCCGCCGACGGCGACGGCGTCCTCAAGCCATGAGGTTGACAAGCTAACTATGGGCTTCCCTAGGTGTCCCATAATCCCTATGTCCACAAAATTCAGTCTCCTCCCATCCGCCGACACGCCCAGCACGTGCTCGTCCAGCTCAAAACTGTATCTGTATGGCACCGAGCACACGTCCATGGCGGCCTCCGCCGCCGTGCTGCCGAGCCGCACGCCTAACGCGGCACGATGCATGGGCCAGTATGCCACGCCGTGGAGCACGACGGCCGGGCCTAGCTGATGACGGAGCAAGTGGCCGCTGAGCTTGGCACCGGGCTTCTTGCATTCGGGACCCCAGCTGCCGGTGTCCGAGGAGAAAGACCGTAGCGCTGTGAAGCCACGGCGACCGTAGGCGAGGAGTAGGCGGAAGGAACCCGGCGAGCAGCAGAGGTGGTCGTCGCCGGTGAGTATCGCGCATGCGTAGTCGTCGTCCCCGGGGAATTCCTTGCCGGAGAGGGTTGGGACCATGGCCACGTCCCCTGTCATGGGGTTCCACACGCAAAGGGTGAGGCCGTCGGCGCGCTCCTTGCGCCCGAACTGGAGGACGACGCGGCCGTTGCGGGACGCGACAGGGCGGGCGTCGTCGAACGGGGCGACTCCTTGGCCCTCGTCGCCGAGGAGCCGTGACCGCGAGGCGAATGCCGCCGTCGGGACGAAGCGCAGCTGCGTCGCACCTCCGCCCGCACTAGCGCGGCGGCGGCGGCGGAGGACGTCGTCGTTCTTCTCCTGGTGCTGGAGGAGGACGCCGATGAAGAGTTGGGGAAGGAATCCACCGCCGGGCGGCGGTGGCAGGGCACGGGAGATGGGGGCGGCGCGCGCGGCCACGACGCGGCCCCAGCGGCGGCACGTCGCGGCACAGCGCGCGGCGTCGGCGAGGCACGAGACGCGGGAGAAGATCCCAAAGAGCACGTCGTCGGGCAGAGTGGTTGCAGATGGAGGCGCGCCGCCACTCACATCGTCGTCGGATTCTCCGCGCACGTTTCCTCCGACGAGGCGGGGGCGGCGGCGGCGACGGTACGACAGCCAGCCGTCGTTGTACGGACTTCCGGAGGGATCTGCTTGGCGAGCTCGACGCACGGGCGGCATCACGCCGGGCGCCGAAGAGATGGACGGATCAACGAATAGTGTGCCGGCCGGCTAGAGAACGTATGCTCGACTCTTGGATTATACTCCATCGCAGGATTTTCGGATCGGATCTGACTCCTAGCCATAACGGATCGGGATTTGCATGCAAACTCGTTGGGCTGTTGTAAAAAAAACCGTCTTGGACACGAGTCACACGACACGGTCAAAGTACTATCTCCTTTAACTATAAAAAGACTAAAAGATGGATATTTTTTTTACAACATTCACTTTCGTCCGTCTGCCCTCTCGAGCCGTGCGTCCGCGTCCGCTTCCCCGCATTAGGAAACAGTCCAGGCGTCCGTGATCCCCTCCCCGATGAGAAATTTCAATATTTATGACTCAATTCGTGTGCCTCACAAAATTTGGGATCCAATTCGTGTGCCTTTCAATATTTAGGATTGAGTATGCGAATTGCTTCAAGATTTAGGATTTCAGTCATTTTATCTTACTTTCCTTTTTCTGAAATGTTCTCTCTTCTCCCAGCCATCTGAAAGGACCAAACTACCCCTGACTCATTATAGAATAGAAAGATTGGCTTCGTAATCTCCAGACGACCGGACGCAGGGCCGCTCCACCGCCGCTCCTACGCCCCCGACAGGGTGCCTCTCAGCCTCCCAGCACACCCATCTACCGCAGCAGAGTTTTAATCACCACCTCGTTTGTCTCTTCATCTTGCTCGTCGCCATGCTGCGGCCTTGGTCCATTGTCGGCGAGTCGCGCGAGGCCACCGGGCTCGAAGCCTCGAGCGTTCCTGCTGCGGGCACGGCAGGCACCGACGGGGCGCTGCCTCGGCCGCACGAGCAAGCTACAGTTCCACTATACCGTCAGCCTCAACGTCTTGCTCATCGTCGGCCTGCTGCCGCAGAACTTCGCCATGGCACTCGACACCGGCAACGAGCTCTGGAATCAAATGAGATCGATATGTTCTAGGACGCTAGGGGTAGTTGGTCTTTTTAGGTGACCAGGAGAGGTGAAAAGATCAAAGAAAATGAGATAAAATTGCTGAAATTCTAAATTTCGAAGCAATTCACATGCGGAGTCCTAAATATTGAAAGACAAACGAACTGGATCCCAAATCTTGCGAGGCAGACGAATTGAGTCCTAAATATTGAAATTTCTCCTCCCCGATCCCCTCCCGCTTTCCTATCACATCCACGCGAGCGCCATCGATCCCCGCGCTCCGATGGACAGCGATCTTGCGCCCCGATC
>Ga0182004_10001001_pt1 | contig 19624 bp, 12 predicted proteins | sample Sormic07211540_1_FD_120479 | JGI IMG/M metagenome (GOLD analysis project Ga0182004, IMG submission 120479) | Endophyte microbial communities from Sorghum bicolor roots, Mead, Nebraska, USA - 072115-40_1 MetaG | ecosystem: Host-associated > Plants > Roots > Unclassified | place: USA: Nebraska...
ATTTAGTATGATTAGCACCTGCCATGTATTGCATGTAACCTGCCATTGTATTGGCTATATATATCAATGTCACCCCCCCACGTTGGGTGAGAGGTGTTCTCCTAATCTTTCTATCATTCTACATATGGGGTTCCGTTTTTTGAAGCCAAACCCAGCGCATCCGGAGTGCCCATGCAAGGCTTTTTAGATCAGAGATCCCCAACCCACCCAACTCTGGTGGACGTGCCGCCTTGCCCCACGCCACAAGACAATGCCCGCCTTTGGCTTCCTTTCTTCCCCTCCATAAGAAACCTCGCCTCAATTTGTCCACAGCTTTGATGGCCCAGGGAGAGAAATCTATAGCCATGGCAAGGTACTAGCATAGCAGTGAGAACAAATTGTACCTGCACTTTCCTTCCAGCCCTTGTCATGAGGTCCGCCTTCCTGTGTTAGAACACAAGTTTATTTCATGCCCAGGCCACTCTAGTCAGGCATTGTGGGAAATAAAATAAAAATGAGTATGCACAAATGACACCAAATGGATTTCCACAAGTTTGCTTTGTTTTGCCAAATGTTGAAAGGGTTAAGTTCAGATTCTCTGTATAAATGAAGAGGTCTAAAACAAAGTTCTTTTTCCTTTGGTTCTTAACTTCCTCTATGCTGATGTAACTTGAAACCTGAACTGCTTATTTCTTTCATCAACTTCTGTTAGACCCATATATTTAAACCCCCACTAATGCTTATATCATTGAGCAATGATGCACCATGTGCAACTTCTATATTTTATATTATTTGCACTGATTATGCATTATTATTTTACAGATTGTGCATTGGAGAAGCTACTTGAATTTTCCAGATAATCCTAGGTTGTCTCCTGAAGCAAAGGATCTGATTTGTCGGTTATTATGTGATGTTGATCACAGAATTGGCAGCGGAGGGGCAGATCAAATAAAAGTATATATTTCTCACATTACTAAGATTACTTACTGATGTTCATTTTGGATTATATTACTCCTCTGTTTATATTTGGTAAGGTTATGTTAATCATTTCTTTTACCCTTTTCTTAGGCTCACCCTTGGTTTCAAGGAGTTGAATGGGACAGGCTGTATGAGATGGAGGCAGCATTTAAGCCCCAAGTAAATGGTGAACTGGATACACAGAATTTCATGAAGTTCCCGGATGTAAGGAAATAGTTTTTTTTTTATTTGCTTGTGCCATTCTTCTTATGTTCTCAAGCTCCCTGGAACTTTTAATATGTATTTGATTTGTTTCCTGTATGCTGCTTACTTTATTCTAATTTGCATATATTTTACACACTAATTACCGCGTTGATTCTTTTCTGCAGTTAAACCCTGCTCCAGCAAGAGCAAGTTCTGGGGCTTCAAGGAAGGTATGAGCCATGTACATAAACAGGAGATTCAACATAGCTAACCTTAACTTCATTCATCATTGCATTCATGTTCTGGAGTCATATTGAAAACTATGATACTGTGAATACATTGTTAGTGTGTTCCTATTTGTTTTCTTCTGTTAAGTTCTTTGTACTAACTATTTTGTGCGAAAAAAAAAGAGTAAATGAAGATCCACAGCAGCATGCATAGTCTGTTTATAGGCAGTATTTGGAGTACTGTTATTTAAGTGCTGTGATGTGTGACAAGTATTTTTATGGCTATATTTTTTTCAACTAAATAAAGTGACAAATGTTGGTTGACCCAAATTGTCCTAAAATATTTTGCAACTTGCATGACATTCATAAAGTTGCTAGCCTTTTCTTCTGTATGTGGTTAAAACTTCTGGGATGGTTCTTTTTTCTTCACCTCTCTTTCATATGTCCATAGGTAGGCATCAATGTAACAAACTGCATGCCATTATTTGTTTATTCACCCTGAAGTTGATCATTGTTTTGGAATGTTGTTGCAGATGATGCTTACTTCTAAAGATCTTAGCTTTGTGGGGTATACATACAAGAATTTTGATGCTGTGAAAGGTTTGCATCAGTCTGCAGGTTTGTAAAATAGTGGCAACTAAGAATGTCTTGTTAAATACATTGATTGCAGTTGAACCACGTGGTTTTCTTCTTTATGATTTGTTCACTAGCTTTGCAAATTATGTGTATCTGATGAAACCATTTTGTTGACACAATTTATGGAAAGATAACTCCACTTTTACAGAGTTGTAAACTTGTACTTATGTCTGAACTTATCCTGCTGCCTTTATAACAGCAGTAGGAATTAATTTTTGTGGCCCCAGTTAGATTACTGCTAGAGATTATCTTGCTTATTCATACAACTCTGATCCCTTCTGTGTCAAGCAGTAGTTGCCATAATATTCTGACTACTGGGTCCTTTTCAGATTCACATTTTCTACTCTCTGCAGTGGGTATATGAATTATGTCAAATAGTTATGGCTTATTAGTTTTGTTTCTCACCTGTGATACATACATGCATGTAGATCTTCAGAGAAGCTCCTCGTTTACAAGGCACTCTACTGGCTCCCCATCTGGTAGAGTAATTTATTTCATGGCCAGTTCATAAAACCTCGTTTGATTCTCTGCTCTTGTCTTTATCTTATTTGGATTGTCTATAATCCCAGATACGGCAGACATGGACTCATCGATGGAACCTAACGGGACAGACACCCACATGCGCACTGGTTCATGTGGCGATCCTATGGCGCCATGATCTGCCCTGTTGCTTTCCTGAAGTACCCTGCCCTACACCGGCATCATGCATGCACCTCGACGACATGGCTACATCTGAAGAGACCTGGTTGCGGACTTGCATTTATTCAGGTCTCGTGCCCTTCTAATCGTTGGCGAGCACCTTGGTAGTTGTACAAACCAGAGGTATTGTGCAGTATGTTTCAGGTGAGACAAGATGGGCAGGTCTGGCCCTGGGTATTTACTTCTTGACGCTGGTTGCCCAGGTTGGCATAGTATTAGGTCGTCGCCTTCCTTGTGGCAGCTCTTTGCCCGTTTATTTAATAATAACATATATAAAATATATATGATCATGAGGAAATGGAGAGATAATAACTGTGTTGGAATAGCCATTGTGGTTGGTTGACTAATTTCTGCCGTTTGACCCCATTAGAGATTTCTGCGAACTGCCTAGTTTTGTTTTTCGTTTTGGAGTGCTCCGTTGCCGCGGAAACTGAATTGTTTCCTGCAGAACCCAATCACTCCCAAAGGTATGCGCTACGGTTTAAGGTTGTGGTGTTGCAGCCGAGAGCAGAGCTTGATTGTACTGCATCCTAAATCTGAACGCGTGATGCAATAACAGGTTCCGCTGTGGACATTTTCGCCACCCATTTAGGTGGGTAGAGATAGTCCTGCTGCCAATTAATCATGGCCGTGCCCGTCAATCAGGGAGTCCATTGGCTGCCACACGGCGGCGATCGCGGTCAAGCCACAAACGAACGTAGCCGGACCGCACGGGACGGCAATGTGGCCACGGAAGTTGTTAGGACCTGCCGTATCTGGCCAGTTGGCAACAAACCCTTCACAATCACTCGTTCCGTTATGACCATCTGCACAGTGTACCCACATTTTTTTAAGCTCAGTTTGATCTGATCGAAGTTGCAGTCTTAATTGCAGGACGTCTGATAGATAAGTGAAAGTGTATGTTCTGGCCTAAGTTGCTGTTGCTGCCTCATTTGAATCGTATTTGACTAGGACTAAAAGAGAGGGGTGATATCGGGCCAGCGCTAAAAAGAGAGGTGTGCTATATGGATTTTTTTTTTTAGTTTGAGCAACTCTAGCCAGATCTTTATTTGAGCCCTCGTAGCTAAATATAGATGTCCAGATCATAAACATGACTCTAACACGACACCCTGTTTTATGCCCACTTTCTCTTCTACTTGTTTGTCCTCTCCCGTGCCAACATCACTGCTAGTCACTCGCCATAAGCGATTGAGCTCTCATCGCCTAGCTTCACCGCTAGCTACCCATGCGCTCCCACGTACACGGATTCATCCTGGCGGGAGTGGACTCCTCCCTAGTGCTCTTTGCAAGATCAAAGTGGATTTTTCCCGGTGCTTTCTTAACTGTTCCTCGACAAGGCTTGCGGGAGCAGACCCTTCTGGTGGGAGCAGATTCCTCCCATCATGGACTTGTCTTGGCGAGAGCCCCTATGATGAACTCCTTGGTGCTCCCTAGACTGCTCCCCAACGAGACTGAGCGGACTCCTCTTGATGCAGACTCATGTCTGTAGAAGCAGACAGACACTGCATCCGCTCTAGATCTCGATGAGATTGAGGATTGAAAGAACATAGAATGACAAGTGGGTCCTATATGCTATTGTCTATAAAAAAGGATTTGAGGGCTCCTGCTAGAGCAGATGAAAAAAAGCAGACCCTCAAAAATAAGGGGAAGTCTTCAAATCAAAAGTAGGAGCATCGATTTGTGGGCTTTACATGGAGTTGCTCTTAGGACTTTGTAGAATTCTACTAGGAGTAAAGCTCATACTTGCATATATAAGGCCTTGGAGAGGACTATATAAATAAGAGTTAGAGACCATAGACACCTACCGAGTCAACATAAGAGTTTGGCTTGTAAGAGCAATTAAGAGAGCTCAAGAGAACTAGGCTAGACAGTCCTATCGTACTAGATACATACTCCCTCCATTATTTTTTATAAGGCGTTTAGACTAGGATCTCAGATACCAAGGAAATATAGATAACAAGGAAGAAGGAGCATTAATTCGTATTGAGACACACGAGCGGTGGTTTAGGCCAGTTTCAGTGGGGATTTCACCAGGATGTCATGCACATTTATTAGAGTGTCATGTCAGCAAAAGTGTACTTTTTGCATGAAACGAAGAGGAGAGAGAATGAAGTAGTTTCACCATGGTGAAACTCCGCGGGCGTTGTTTTCCACGTGGTGAAACGGGATAAAATCCCCACTGAGGGCCAAATCGTTTCACCAACTTGCATGTGATCCAATCATTTTGCAGCAATTAAATATTTTGCTTAGCCTTGGAAACAACAAAGTGAAATGCTTCATTGCTGGGGTTATTTCATAGATGGTTTCATTTCAATCTTAATGACGTGTTGGTATGTGAAACCATGCAGTAACACTATCTATTGAGACTGGCCTTATGCGCTGCGTTTTGCATGCGTGCATGCAAACTGAGGTTTCAGTTGGCAACTAGACAGCGCGTGATGAAAAGAAAAAGCGCGCGCACAAACGGCCGCCGACTTCATTGGAGAAGCTATTTCGTGAAATCGCTAAAATGTTTGGCACATAATCCACTTCACAGACGAGCGCTGTGCCGAGCATGGCCGGCGGCGACGCCGTGCTTCCGTCGTCGACAGCTTCCTCCTCTTCAGAATCTGGCACATAATTCACTCCGCGAACGAGCGCTGTGCCGAGCATGGCCGGCGCCGGAGCCGTGCCTCTGTCACCGACCATGTCCTCCTCTTCGGAATCTGGCGCATAATTGGCTCCACGGATGAGCGTTGTGCTGGTGGTGGGGTCGTTCCGAGCTGCAGATCGGAACGAAGAAACCAGCAAGCCACGCACGGCTTCACCCAAAAAACCAAAATTTTTTAAGATTCTCCGTCACATCGAATCTTGCGACATGCATGGAGTATTAAATATAGATGAAAATAAAAACTAATTTACACAGTTTGTCTATAAATCGTGAGACAAATCTTTTAAGCCTAGTTACTCTATGATTGGACAATGTTTGTCAAATAAAAACGAAAGTGCTATAGTGTCATTTTCCCAAAAAAATTTGGAACTAAACAAGACCCTGTTTTAACAATATCCTACATACAAACTCTCCGGGTTCCATGCATACAATTAAATGCCACACAACTCTATACCTCCACCACCTCGATTGGAATGAAACGCCTAACAAAAAAAATCAAAAACCCAATTCTACATAGCGCCCTACATTCTGTAATGCAGGGAGTATATAAAATAAGAATCAGTGGGTCCTGGAGGGTAAGTAGGGTTGTGAGAGAGCGATAATCATTTATATTTTTTTGAGTTGTGCTTATAGAATTTATGGTTGGCTCTGCTAAAGTCGTAAAATCCTATTATGGTTTCTTCAATGGCGTCATCTAGGGTATTCTACTAGATTAGCAAAAAAACTAAAGGTCTGTTCTCTACTAGTGAGTCATTCTAAATATATGTCTCTAAAAACAAATCATGAAACTTTAATAAGCTCATCTAAAAATAGTTGCATCAAACAATAATTCATAACTTTTTCATATGAAATTGGATGAAGATAAACTTTATATCAAAATTATAGCTCTCGATGTGATCTACAACTTTATAGTTAAAAGGTTTTTATTTAAAAATTTTAGTTCTAAAATATTGATTGAAGTTCATAGATTTTAAGATTTAAGATTTTCAAACAAACTCAGATGTTGACATGACTACACCAATGTTATAGTTTTAAATACAATCTACAAGTTTTTAGTTAAAAAGTTTTTTATTTGAAGTTGTTTATAGTCCCAAGTATGTGTTTTAATTTATAGATTTTGAAACTCAAATTTTAGAATTTCCAAACAGCCTTGCAGTTGTTTACATGTTTGCTATTGATATGTTTTTTGTTTGAAATTTTTATGTTCTAGATTGTTATTTTAAATTACATATTCTGAGACTTAAACTTTTTGAATTTTTCAAACAACTTCGGATGGAGACATATCCTGTATCAAAGTTGTAGTGCTTGACAAGATGAAAACTTTGTAGTTTTCATTTGAATTCATTTGATGACAAACTATTTAATACAATAAGATTACAAAATGTTGATTAAAAATAACATTCTAGAAATGAGTGTTTGTTATAGTGGTAGGGAGGTGCTATCGATGAGCAAGGTTGCAGGTTCGAGTCCCAAGAAGCACCAAAACATGCTCGCTTATGTAAATAGCATTACTAATAATTCGCTTGGCTGAAAAGTCGTGGCAGAAAGTACTGTTTGCTGATTTGTTATGAGAAAAAAACACTGCTGAATGACTGACAGATTCGGTTGATAAACTTAAGCAAACAGAGAAAATATAATTGGTTAGAGGCGTGTATATGAGTTCTCGAAAATTACTTCATAGAGTAATGAATGTTTAATGAAACATGTTTCATACTGGGAGTCGGATGTTGAAGATGGAAAACCAGAGGCCTTGATGATATCTAGTGAAATTCAAATATTGCTATTGAAAGTATTTGAAAACCACGTTGCCGCTCATAATTAGTATTGGTCATGGCCTAACAATTTTTGTAATACGCAGTTAATTTGAGATAAACAGGACGTGCAGTTGTACATTTTGAGAATCCGGAATTAAAATACCAAATTCCATGTATTTAGTGGTACGATATCATATATGACAATAATATCGCCTAATAGCGGCTATAGATGGTTTTTGTATTATATTTGAGGTCAAACTGAATTATGGACTGACTGAAAAAAAAACCCAACAATCAAAAGAATAGCTCTGAATTGTGGTGGTGCAGAGTATAGACCCATACCTCATAACTGATATGATATGATGAGTATTATGTTTTTTTAAAAAAAAATTACATAGTACAACGTAAATATCTATAGCACGCATGCCACACTCACCTCGAAGTCCCTCGGGCATCATGATATCATCATCACACGTCACAGCCGGCCAGCTAGGGGTAGAAATAGAACGGTGACATCAGAAGCCGCAGTTCAAACAAATCTAAGCGTGTTTGGCTGCTAGATGGTCCAACGCCTACTATTAATCCGCTTGTTAACCTCCAAGCCAGGGCAGAGTTTTTGGTAAAACCCGCGCATGGTCAAACCAAATTAGGCTCTAATCCTGTCGTGAAGGAAACAAATAAATTCGAGCTGGAGCCACACAACGACACCGCACCAGCTGCTGGACTGGACGTACGCCCGCCTGGCCCGGTCGCCATCTCCCCGTGTACATGCATTCTGACGCAACGGAGACGGCGACGACCCCGTGCAGTGCTCGCGCGCGCTGCGTCTTCCTCCGGACGGGCCGGCCCTGCTGCCGGAGAAGGCACGGCAGATCGAGCGTGCGATGACGCTGGAAACCGACACCCCCGGCCCCGGCCGTCCGATCGATTCGACGTGCCGCCCGGTGAGGAGGCGGCTGCATAGGCTTGTTTAGCTCCTCCAAAAAATTAAAAAAAAAATTAAGATTTCTCGTACATTAAATATAGATAAAAAACTAATTATATAGTTTGTCTGTAATTTGAAAAATAAATCTTATAAATCTAGTTTTATAATTAGATAATAATTATCACATACATATAAAAGTACTATAGTAGCTCAAAAAAATTTACAAGGGAACTAAACAAGGGCTAACTGGATGGTCACTCAGGCCTCAGGGTACGGTGGTGTCAGCTTTCAACTTCTTGGTCTCCGGCCCGCCGGGCCAGCTGGTGATAGACGGAGGCGGCCGCTAGCTTGGTGCAGCCTTCGCTTTCGTGAGACTGCGGCTCTCGCTTTCGCACCAAGTGAAACCACGCCTCCAATCTCTCGTCTCTCTCACACACATATGTACATACTACGTGCTCTATCTTCTTTTGAAGGTCTTGGTTTTTATAGCGCGTGCTTTCGGAGAAATTCAGTATCAATATATGTATGCTAAAGTGGTAGTATGTACTTAATTCATTCCAAATTATAGGACGTTTTATTTTTTTAACACTAAGTTTGACTATTCGTTTTATTCAAAAAAATGTGAAAAATAATTTGTAATAGAGGACCTTATATTATTGATTTATACAATCATTACAAGCTAACAAATAAAACCATTAAAAACATCAGCGTGTCATGTGTAAAGTGGGCGACATGTCTCCCAAACTAGAGTCAACTTGGAGCGATGTAAAAAGATAGAAACTTGAATAATGCTAACATTGTAAAGAAAAAAAATACAGATTTGAAGTACAGAGACAATATAAAGTTTTCAGCTGATAAGAAATATCGTGTGAATAGTGGACTTATCATCAACGTACAGTACTCCTATACATCATTTGTCTATATTTATTCTGTTCTTAATTAGACTTGGATTCATCTTCTGCTCATGTCGTCTTGGTTGGATATGGTGTAGTTAATACAATTTAACCATCAATATGTTGCTTAATATTCCATCTGAAATTTTGAAAATGGCACAGGTATATATTTGCATCAAAAGAACTTCAAAAATATATAACTTTTCCTTCTCTGCAAAAAATGTATATACTTAAATAATAGTAACTACTAACTAGTCAAAGAGCAAGGTAGGGGTTAACAAGGAACTCCTCTATTCCACCAAGGGCGACATGGTCCCCCAAACAAGAATCAACTTGGAGCGATGTACAAAGAGAGAAGCTTGAATAAGGTTACATTGTAAAGAAAAAAAATACATTTTTGAAGTACAGACAATATAAATTTTCGAGGGACATGAAAAATTGTGTGAATCTGGACTTATTATCGACAGTACTGCTATACATCATTTGTCTATATTTATTTGTTCTTAGACTTGGATTAATTTTTGTGTTGGCGTCGTTGTTTTAGGTTAGATGCAGTTAATACAATTTAACCATCAATATGTTGTTTAATATTCTGACTGAAAATTTTTAAATAGCACAAGTATATATCTGTATGAAAAGTAACTTCAAAATATATAACTTTTCCTTAATCTACAAAAAATGTATATACTTAATTGTAGTGTATAACTGGCCATGGGAGTGTCTAAAATTAAGAATGTATATAACTGGCCATGGGAGTGTCTAAAATTAAGAGTGTATATAACTTTTCCTTACTCTACAAAAAATGTATATACTTAATTGTAGTGTATATACTTAATTGTAGTGTATAACTGGCCATGGAAATGTGTATACTTATAAATTTTTTAGACTACGTTGTAGTCTAAAAAATGTATAACTGGACATAATTTTTCAAAAAAAAAGTGTCTAAAAGGACATTTCTTTTTATGACTAGTGGACTATTAGATGGGCCATGGGGTACCATTTTGTATGACCAAGCTTTGCTACGTCCCCATCATATTTGTACCAAAGTTGAACCCCACCTTAGCATGCTATAAGAAAAATATATATTAGAATTTTCTCAACTTCACCACAAAAATGAAGCATGTAGATAAGCTTTGCTGATCAGGGAAGGGGAAAAAAAATAAGTGCACGGCATTAATTAATAAATATTTTCCCGTGCTGTACAATTTACGTTTTCTTCAACCTATAAGTATGGGGACTGCTATGCATTAGTATTATGCAGCGCTTCCATTGTCTCGTACTAGACATACAGAGGTAAGGTCAAAACTGTACTAGCACAAATACAAGAGAAGAAGAAGACAATATACATGCATCTATTCCTGAGAACTAATGCATGAATTTCATGGATGTTTCCTACGCGTACTATGCCCCTCTTGTATGCAAGATGAATTTTCCTTATTTACTACGTGGCAGCACACAGAGCACACCCATAAAATCCAAAATCTTTATACACGAATATATTTGGTACCATAAAATTCGCAATGTTTTTTTAATTAAACAAACGTTTTCCTCTAGAAAGAGCATGCAGTACACTATATAGGAATAATGAGGGGAAAGATATATACTTCTTTTACTTTGCTCTCCTTTAGTCATCCACTATCCAGATGCAAAATATATTCCACCGAACGTGCGAATTAACCTCTACCTCTAAAAGAGTTTAATCAAGTGGGACACGTCGTTAGCGATCTAGATGACAAGTACGTCGCCATCAAGCAACGCCTACCTCCCAAGCAATTAAGTGGACACATTAAGCAAAAAGATGCAAGAGAGATGATACGAGAAAATCCGATAATTTGTCAGCGACAAGGGCATCTCGAATTGACACCCAAGCTATATCTTTTAGAACAGGACAATCATGCATAGATTTGTTCAATTATTATACAAATATAATCTTGGTGGGAACTGTTTAATTTGGAGTTGATAGAGGGAATTAAGGTGGGAAATTGACTTTTAGTCCCAATCTTTTGTTTGGTTCGTGGAGGAAAATAAGAAAGGGAATTCATACCCCCTATTTAGTATGGGGCGAAGATAAATTATGATGGATGGTGAGGAACTACTTTTCTTTTACTAAGAATACAACTCCACCCAATTCCCACTCCTCCCCTAGGGAATTTTTTAGTGAGAGTTGGTCCTCTAAACTTCCCTTCCCACCAAAATTTCCATTCCCACAAAATAAACGAAAGATTTCTACTATATTTAAACTCTTATTCTCTACTTTCAATTACCCCCGACCAAACGATATGCTTAGGAGTGAGTATATTGTACTAGTATTTTAAAAAAATAAAAAAAAGATATATATATATATATATATATATACAAATATAAAGTTGTTGCACGTATATACAAATATAAAGCTGATCCGATCCTTATGTGCGCCAACTGATAATGTCACAGTCGGATCATGTATCAGCACACATGTGAGAGATATCTCTGAAAGCGGAACAGTAGTACTAGCAGTCCAAAGCAAGAATTGACATGTGACGCATCTCAGAACTTTCGGATCATCTAGTCTAGCTTTGAGAGAAGCCTCCACGAAGGTTGCGGGTCCTAGGCAGTCCGCTTGTATAAATTGCAGAGCCCGGCACGCCAAAAATATTATTCAGATCAGCAGGCACATTAACTGATACACAAGCAAGGCGGCTAGCTACAGCTAGCTGGTGCGTGCAGTGCATGCAAATGGCGGCTTCCCTGGGACTGAACCCTGAAGCTCTCTTCGCTTCATACTCGTCTGCCTACTCCTCCTCCTCGCCGTTCGTGTCCGACTACGCGGCGAGCTTCCCGGCGGCCGTCGACTCCGCCACGGCCTTCTCCGCGGAGCTCGATGACCTTCACCACTTCGACTACTCACCGGCGCCGATCTTCACAGCTGTCGGAGCCGGGGCTGGCGGCGATCGCAACGAGAAGATGATGATGTATGTATATATATATATATATATATTTATGCACAGAAAATTATTAGGGTGTGATACTAGTTATTAGCTAGCTGTTATGTTGGTGCCTCTGTTGCTTATTAATTATAGTTTGCTTTGGTGATTTTATTCATCAGGTGGTGTGAGGGCGGTGGTGATGAAAAGAGACTCAGAAGCAGTGGAAGGATCGGGTTCAGAACGAGATCAGAGGTGGAGATCTTGGACGATGGATTCAAATGGAGGAAGTATGGGAAGAAGGCTGTCAAGAACAGCCCAAATCCAAGGTACACATATATATCTGTGCAGATTTCATTCCTAAAAAAAAAATCTGAGCAGATTTCAGTCTCTCTAAATAATAACTAATCTCGGGTTTGAGTGCCACCGAACAGTTAAATTCCCAGAACAAAGCTCAGAAAGCAAAGAAATGAATCCTCGCAAAACAAAACAAAACAAAAAGAGCAAAGAAATGAAATATGTCTATTAATTACTCGATGCTGATATAGCTTGTGCATGCGCACTTGTGCAGGAACTACTACCGCTGCTCGTCGGAGGGCTGCGGCGTGAAGAAGCGGGTGGAGAGGGACCGCGACGACCCCCGCTACGTCATCACCACCTACGACGGCGTCCACAACCACGCCAGTCCCGGAGCCGCCGCCATCATCCAGTACGGCGGCGGCGGCGGCAATAGCGGCTTCTACAGCCCGCCGCACAGTGGCTCGCCGTCGGCTGCCTCATACTCGGGCTCCTTCGTCTTCTGACTTTTCCGGGCCTTGACCTTGACCCAGAGTGATTTACCTTTACCCCAGTCGTAGGATGAGAAGAGTGTTCAGAGAGATCAGTTCAGCGGCCGGCTAAATTCCGACCTGCTTGTACATTTTTACACACTTGTGCAGTACAAGTAATAATATTTAAGCTAGAAGCAGTGTACTCTACTTTATTTACCTCAATTATTGGTTACCTCTTGTGATGATGCATCATCAATCATCACTAGGATAATTGATGACAAACATGTTTTTCACTTAATTAGTTTCTTTGTGTACACGACGTTTGTAATATGCCGTATAGCTGAAAGGTTGCTGATTTAGCTTGGCTTCTCTTGTTCGGTATTTGATACCATGATCAACAATTATGCTGAACAAATGCATTGTAACCCTGAAGGGATATGTTAATATTCTAGATCGATTGATATTAGCTAGCTTCAATTCAGACTTACAACACAACCAAAAGATACATATATGGTTATTCCATCCTTTTGTCAAATATAAGATGTGTTTTAGTTTTGTTTTAAATCATATTTTTCTAATTTTAATCAAGATCAACATCAAGCATCTCATGCATGGACGTTTTAATAAAACTAATCCAGTGTTAAGATGCTGGTGAATTTTTTAGAAACCTAGTTAAAATTAGAAAAGTTAAATTTATGACAAAAAATAAAGTAAGATTTAGAACATATACAACTAGAAGATATCTCACGTGTTGCTGCGGAATTGCGAAAACTTTGGACGAAATTAAGTAATGATTATGTTGATAGCTTACATTAACAAGTTCAAAAATAGTAAGATGATATGGATAACTTGCATGTTAAGATATAAAGATTAGTTTTATAAGAGATATAGATACTTACCAACTTATTATGTTATCAAGCAACTAGTGATGCCTAGTCAACAGTCAAGCACAATCCACCTTTTTGGATGCCTCTAGCAATGATGTCTCATTTTAGCCCCACTTGTAATTTGCTTTCTTTTATCAACCCTTAGCTTGCCTCTATTTGTACCACTAGGCACTAGTTATATATAAATCGTCATTTATCTCCTTCAATTAACAACTAGTTGAGCGCTATCAACATGATCAAGCCACACTCTCCACCATAGTGTACCTATGGATTAATCACTTGTGTACGCATTTCACGTCAAACATATATTAGTCTACCTAGGTTATCACTCAATTATCAAAATCAAACTATGGATCGGCTTTCACACACCTACTCACTGTACTCATCTAGATCAAGCTACTAGTTTATACCCCTTTAATTTATTGTACGGGCAAGAAAAAAACAAAGTCCTAAACTACTCTACGTGTGTCTCTTAACGCCAAACGACACTTAGAACTACTTCATCCTTAACCTTGTCGCAAATCCTTTAAAAATAAAATAAATTTCAAATAGGAGCACGAAAATAATTGATTGCCCATTAACCAATCATTATTGTCGCCTAACTTATAATGTCTATGCAAAACATACCTCTGTCACAATAATTATGTCATCGTTAATCACCAAAACTGAATTAGAGGCCTATATGCTCTCATCCCTCATTGACATGGAGATCACAAACCGACTAGGAAATGAATCCATGTCAAACCAACATGTTTCCTAGTTTTCAATTCAAACTGGGCAAACACGGCCTAGTGGGGATGGTGTTTTCAGACAAGCAAAAACAAACACAACCCGACTAGTTTTGCTACTTGGCCCAAAACGCTTGTCAACAAAATTATAATAAAAAAGCATGGCATGATATGATGAAAGAAATCATCTCTTCGTCTTGAACAGGTTTCCCCACTGTGATGAGTTCATCACCAAGCGGTTTCATCTTGGTGAAGTAGACTAGAGTTGATAGGCTACCCTTTCCTAGTGTTTGGTAGTTGCATCCAAACGTTGGTGACCCCATGCAGGAGAGTACAGTGAGAACATGTTCTCGAGGTGATTCACATGGCTACAGATGATGGCAGTGTGCAGGGGCAGAGCCTAGTGGATGCCAAATTGGGCTCCGCTCTCCTTGCCATGTGAAAGTTTTAATACATGCATGTTACTTGACCAATGCATATGTATGTCACCATGCATGCAAGGATTAAAACACACCTTTCTCTCTCTATATTAGTTGCATATTCCTAGTCTTAGCAATTTTTTAACACACTTTGACTATATGTTTATGTAAATTGCCCCCTGGTCCTGCTTCACCCTCCTCTAATGGCAGTGTGTCTACTTGTACCAAAACCTCCTTGATAGAGTTGAGGAGGTAGCCGAGTAGTTATTTGTCCACACACCGACCAATGCTTGCAAAATGTTATTTGCATAAAATTAGTCTATAAAAGTTATTGACGCATAGGGAATTTTGGTTTGATGCCCGATACTTATTTTTTTAGAAATCAAAGAGTTTTTTGGTACTCTCCAAGGAGAGGGAGGCAAGCACCCAAATTGGAGCCTAAGGTGAATGCCATAGGCTAGGAATGTTGGTTTCCCTTTGCCAATATCACAATGCCTATCTTTTAGGCACCCTTGATTGCTAGTACTTATCATGTTATTTCTTGTTTGACTATTTTCTTTTTTTAACAATTTAGCTTACAATATAAATAATTATCTTTATTGTCGTTCTTGAATAAAGTTTTTTGTTTTCATTCTTGAATAATTTTTTTAATCGTTCTTGAATACTCCCTCTGTCCCAAATTATAAGTCATTCAAAGAATCTTGGAGAGTCAAGTTTGACCAAATTTATATAGCAGAATAATAATATTTTTGGTACCAGCCAAGTATCATTAGATTTTTTGTTAGTTATATTTTTATAGTGTACATATTTTATAACATAAATCTTTATATTTTTCTTTATATTTTTTATTAAATTTGAAAATGTTTTGTCTCTCTAAAATTTTTAGAATGACTTATAATTTGAAACGGAGGGAATACCAAAGAGGTCGGTAAGTCACGCTGAACGAGCGTCTTGAACGACCTGGTCTTTTTGGCCTAACTATACCAAAATTCTGCCTACCTTTGCCAACCAGGCACCGTTTTATGCCGCGGTCATCCCTGCAGGGGCCCACCTGTCAGGCGAGCCCTCCCCGAGAATCGTTCCCCCAAATTCCCCAATTCACAGGCTGCCTCGCAGCCGCAGGCGGCAGGCCACTTTCGCGCGCCCACCTCACCGCCGTACCCGCCGGCAGCCGCCCCGTCTCAAGATTTCCGTCCGCTCCTCCCATCGCTCGCTGCCTGTCACAGCCAGCCTACTACTCTCTCCCGCATCTGTCACCGGCTGCACCGTGGGAGCTTCCCGGTTCTTGGATCTCTGGACGGCCGGCGCTTGGCACGATGGATGGAGGCCAAGATGGCCCCGAAGGCTCAGGTGATTTCAATTCCTCAACGCCAGCTCCAAGCTTTAAATTAATGCGATTTTTTTCAATAGTAAAGATGAGTACCTCGAGTGCCTGGCCAGTTTGTTAGTGCCTCGACCTCGAGTGCCTGGCCAGTTTGTTTGTAATGCAGAAGTTTAGGCTCCTAGCTTGCACGGCCCAGTTTGTTTATATAATGCAGCTTACTAATCTCTGAAGTCTGAAGCATAGCCTACAGACTTTTGGATGGCACTACCCTTCCCTGAGACAATTGCTTTGACTCATTTGTGCTGCCAGCTTAAACAGGCAAACCGTCCTGTTCTCTGCAGGGTAGAGTTATATTTATTCTGTTTTATTTTAAATGATTATCTGGTCTTCTGACAAGTTCTGAATTCGTATTTAGTAACTGACGTAGCTAGGAATGGTTTTTTCTTATATCTTGTTGCTATAGCAACTTCGAGTCATTTTTTTGAAGGGTGGAGTCATTTTTGTGATACGCACCAATCAGATGTAGCAAGAATTGTGCCATCAACCTTTTTTATATGCCTTTTTATTAACTATTACCTGCGAATCATCTGCCACATTTATTGAATTTTGAAATGTGAAGTAGTACAGGACAGCAAATTGATGGTGTTCATTTTCCAAAGAATAGTTTTTACCTGTTCTTAGTTGTGTTTATGTATATTTCTGATTGTCATTTTCCATCTTAGGCAGTCCACATACCCTAGGAAAGAATCCAGAATAAATGTTTAAGAAAAAATCTATGTATGGAGTCATTTTGCCTGAAGCAATGACAGAACATGCAAACCAAGTTGATCTTGTTTGAACACAGGTTCAACTTCTAAAGGATGCCCGAAGCTAAGCAAAGCAAAATGGTTTACAGACTCCTCAAGGATGAAACACATATTTTAAGTGTGAGTGAGATGAGTTATAGACTTATAATGTTTGCAATATAATGAACTTGATGAATTTTATTTGTTGTAGGTAACTAGTACTTTGCTGATGTAAGGTATGCAGTTAGGTCCCATATAACACCACCTAAAGACGTTTCCAATGCCATTCAAAGAAGTCCCCAATTGATATGGTACTATCTTTCATGACAATTGAGAGAACATTTGTACCTAACTACTTGAAGACTTTCTTTCCTCACAGGATTCTAGTGAATACTGTAATGTCATGTATTGTGGCAGAATTAGATTGAAGAAAAGATGTAGATGGATTTAGAATTTCCTCAATTGATTAGAGTAGTTGCAATCTTAGAGACCAAGCAGACCTGAACTGCTAATTAATAGTGTGATAGATCAAAGGGGATCGCCTTGTGCATATGCTGAGAAAAATCATGATCTTGCTGCTAGCTGCCTCTGTTGTGAATTACTCGTTTATTTGTAATGAATATAAACAGTTTTTTATCTCGAACGCACAGGAGATTCATACACGCCCCATAGGACATGGGTATCGCCCAGAATGCGAAGAGAAAAATCACAACCATCAAAAATAATTTCAACTGTTTCTGATACTTTCTGCTGTTAAAAACACAGTTTCAGTGTAATAGATTAAACGGAATGACTGTTCCTCGTGCATATGGGGAAAATATGATTTCCCTTGTTATGTACTAGTTTACAATGCACTATTTTTACTGATCTCGCTACTAGCTGCCTCTACTGCTGTGCAGTACTTCTACTGAATTTCAATTGTTGCTGCTACTTTTTGCTAAGTTTGGTTGACCTACTTCTATTGACAAGGTCGCTGCAAAATTAATCTGAATTCTTCTTACTTACTTTCAACATTTCTTTTTCATGCAGATCACAACATGGACCTAGAAGAAGGCAATGCTGCCACTAGGGTCAAAAGGGCAAAAGCAACAAATTGGCCCAGGGTGATGTCAAAGTTTTTGCTTGATTGGTACCTTGACAAGAAGAAGGGAATGCCCCCCAAGACCAAGTTCAAGAAGAATCACCACGTTTGGTGCACATCTGCAGTAAATGCTAAATTCAGAACAACTTACTCTGTTGATCAGGTCCATCGCCATTTTAGACGTTTCAAGGAGATCTGGATCATTGTGACTCGGTATGTCAATGAGAGTGGGAGCAGGTTTAACAATAAACACAAAATGCTTATACTTCCTCCTGCCAAAATGGCTAGTTTACCTGTAAGTATTGTATCATAAGGAAGGACAATTTTTTTTGCATTGTTTCCCCACTATATTAATGAATATGTTTCTTTGACAGATAGCGGAGCGTGCTATCCTCGCTAAGCCCATTCCATTCTTCGACCATCTGCTTCATCTTTTCAATGATGGCCAGCTAGATGCAGTGTGCATGAGAGACCCTATTACGACTGATGATTCTGATGAGGAATTGGAAGCACAGATTGCCTTGAACATTATTGCCTCCGGCGCAGATACAAGGGACCAAGATGGGGCAGACTTAGATAATATGGGATTGGAGGGTGAAGATAACCATCATGAGGTGGCAGCAAGTAGTGGTGAGGTGCCTTGTGAAGTGATGTCTGATACTAGTACACCATCTGGGTCCTTTGCTGAGAGCACAATGGCTGCTCTCAAGCCTAGCGCAAAGAAGTTGAAGATCATCAGCAAAACAAAACTAAGCCCAAAGCCGCAGGCTCCTCTGCCACATGATGGAAGGAACATGGATGCACTGAACAGCACCTTAGTAGGGATCCGTGACAGTGCTCCAAAACCTGTTCGGGCAGCACCAACATCAGACCCGAATGCTCCTCTGTGGAACATGCTAAAAGAAATTCCACTGACGCAATCTGATAGGCTATCTGTAGGAATGTATCTTTGTAAGCCAGAGTCTGAAGTGCATCGAAGCTTTTTCACGAACATGGGCAAGGAGTACCTTGAAGCATGGGCCCGTAAGTTCTTGGCTGGAGAGGAACCTGGAGCCGTATAGTTTGATAACTGAATCCAGATTGAGCTTCTTGCCTGCAGCAGCGCGTAGCCTATCCTGATGAACTTTCATTTGTCAGGCCTTGTTATTGCTGCCAGTTTATGTTCTATGATTGATGCATATGGTGTGCTTGAACAGTTGGTAAATACCATTTTGTTAGCTGTCATGTAACTTAAAATGTGTGGACAAGTTAGTTCGCCTTTCGGCCTTGAAGCTTTTCAAGGTTTATTTAGGTCCGATTCCCCCAGGTTGTAGATGATAACAATGTAATATATTTGTGGAGATCTAGTTCTGTTTCCAGGATATGTGTTCTTTGACTTCTCTGCAAATGCTCTTTTTTCCCTGCTACACGCTCTCAAATCCTAGAGCTGCTGCCCGAATAGGTTTTAAAGCTTCTTGTTTTGGTTGGCATTTTTGCCAGGTTGTTTAGGATAGTAAATTTGCGAAGCTTACTGTTTTTCTCCCTTGCTGTGTACCATCAATGGTGTAACCGTTTGAGGTGCTGTCTTGTTCGTTTGGTTGATAAGCTGTTACACCCTTGGCCGCCGGCGATCGCCGGGACGTGAGCGGACAGCGGATATCGCGGACGACGGCGAGCAGAGGAACTCCTCTGTCTCTCGCGCTTTTTACTTAATCAAAATTCAACTTGGTTTCTTACACGCAGTGGGGAACCTTATACGGTTAGCCCAGACTGGCACGAAGGCCCCACCTGTCATAGAGTAGCATACATCATGAATACTACTAC
>Ga0182004_10001002_pt1 | contig 19623 bp, 14 predicted proteins | sample Sormic07211540_1_FD_120479 | JGI IMG/M metagenome (GOLD analysis project Ga0182004, IMG submission 120479) | Endophyte microbial communities from Sorghum bicolor roots, Mead, Nebraska, USA - 072115-40_1 MetaG | ecosystem: Host-associated > Plants > Roots > Unclassified | place: USA: Nebraska...
AATGGGGACGGAATGGCACACGGGTATAGTCGAAGATGAAGTTGGGCACAGCGGTGCGAAACAACTTTTTAATGGCATGGTGGTTTGGTCAATCTTTTATAATGGCATACAGGTAAAAAGCTCCCATGGAGGAGAGATAGGGAGTTCTCTCGACTTTGAAAATCTATGAGTTGAGAACGATATTTGACAACTTTTTTATTTTATGGAGCTCTTTCACCAAACTGTTGGAGACTTTTTTCCCTTTTTGTTAAAAGATTAAGATAGGGAGTTGTTTTACCGAACTCCTGGAGATACTCCTACATAAGGAGGTTTTCTCAAGTAAAATATACATGTAAATGTGGACCCAAACAGTTGTAAATACAGGATAGTAGCAGGTAATGTAATCTTATGAGAGAGAGAGAGAGAGAATGCAAATGCATATTACTGAAAGAAGACAGAAGTGATGAAAAACATATGCTAGATGTACGAGTAAACCTCTTCAAATATACAGAAAGTTCTTGCAGGTGCAATCTTGCTTGAGTATATATTCTCATCCAGGAATGTAGAAACCCATTGACACCCAATCGTTGGCACCTGCAATAGATGCACACTTTGCTCAAGTTACATACAAGTCTGAAACTTTTTCAAAATTATAGTAGTCCAAAAGCAGTTTAAAGTTACAAAATATGACACTAGATGTCATATAGTAAGCACAACACAAGGTATCAGACTGAACCAATGCATGGACAATTTACTAACAAAAAGAAAGATACTAGTATACTAGTACTTCTTCCTTCTTCCATAAAGAACAATTGATGGCCATAACATTAACAAGAACAAAGCTAAGCCTAAACAACTTATAAACAGAAATGTTTAGCCTTAATTCTCATGTTCCTGTGCACATTATTTGTATGAGCAATAGAGTATGATACACAGCTCTCTTGCATGTTTGAGAGTAAAAAAATAGCAACAGAGTATGATATATATTGGTGATGTGACAAATCCTGCCTTGGCCTATGCCATAAAACACGTGCAAACTGAAAAGGCAGCCACTACATGGATATCAAAAGAATGCAATGGGCTCCAACTAAATCATGTCAAACATGAACATAGAACAAAATCAGATCCAAAAAATTCAATTTGGGTTGACATTTATCTGCATTCAAATTTATAGTGACTGTCTGACTGAAGAACTCACCCTCTTTGTCTATTCCATATAATAGTCTAATGTTGTTGATAATTTTATAAACAATGCATCACTTGGCCATAAGACATGATCCGGTTTCATATCCATAGTGAACTAGCTTTTTCTGATTTCAAAAGGAAGAGATGAATATACCTTTGGGAAATCAATGCCATAGGTGATGTGGATTTGCGAGCTAGGGAATGCAGCTATAAAGCAATCATCTTTCCCTAGGTAAACAGGCTCATGAATTTCAGGCGCCAGTTTATCCAACTTTAGCCCATTGGCATCCTCTGCCGCACACAAGCCAACGCTTTGTATTGCTTCTACCCACTCTTGCGCTGATCCATCAAGCAAAGGAATCTGGCATTGCTTAAGCACTTTCACATAAATCGAAAAGACAACGATAACTCAACACCTTCCCACCTAAGGTATTACTAACATTGGAAGTAGGGAACTAAAACAAGGTGGGAAATGAGCAAACATCCACGCACCTCGTCACCGCCGCTAACCTCGATACGGCAATTGTCGACGCCAAGCGCCTCCATCGCCGAGAGAAGGTGCTCCACCGTCCGGACCCGCGTGTGGGCGCCTTCGCCTCGCCGAAGCGTCGTGCAGAGCTGCGACCGTGGCTCGGCGTTCCCCACCTCTGCCGCCACCTTCGCCTCCTCCTCACCCTCCACGAGGAAATACCTACCCTCGCCAGCTTGCGTCGGGAACAGCGTGGCGGTGACGCGCGCTCCCGAGTGGAGCCCCACGCCCGACCTGCTCACTGCCGCCGCCAGCGTTTGCTGCGGGCGCCCCGTCTGGCCGAGGAGGGCTTAGGTTGCCGGAGTTTCAGACAAATGTTTTCAAACACTAGAGCGTCGCTGACTTACCGGCTTCCAGGAGAAGGCTGCGCGGGAGACCGACGTGAGGGCTCGGGCGGCGGCGGAGGACATGGCGGCGGCGGGGAAGGCACTTCTCTATAGAAACCTCAAAGTCAAAGCCATGTACTGATGAATCAAAAAGAAAATGCCGGGATACCTGGAACATAAAGGCTTTGTTTCCCAAAAACCCAAAACTTTAAAAGATTTCTCGTCACATTGAATCTTGCGACACATGCATGAGGTATTAAATATAGATAAAAAGAATAACTAATTACACAGTTTACCTGTAAATTACAAGATGAATTTTAAGTCTAGTTAGTCCATAATTAGACAATATTTATCAAATAAAAACGAAAATGCTATAGTGTCAAAATCTAAAAACTTTTTGCATCTAAACAAAGCTAGTTTAAGGCTAGTTTAGGATTCCAGTTTTTTTTTCCCAGTTCCACAGACAAATCCGAAACCAGCCCCAGTCCCACAGCCACAGTTCTCCTGCCGCCACTCCGCCCAAGGCCCCGCCAAGCTCGCCACCGGCCATTCCCATGTCTCTAGGCCGCCTCGGCCGCGCGCCCTCGTCGCTATTCCTGCTCCAATCCTTCGCCACCACCACCGCCGGCGCTCCGCCGGCCGCGCCCACGCCCTCATCCCCAGGCTTCCTCGCGCACCACCTGCTCGACGAATTCTCCCGCCCGCGCGCCACCCGTGACGCGGCGCGCCTCCGCCGCCTCGCGGCGTACCTCACGCCGCCTGCAGCAGAGTCCGTCATCCTCCGCCTGCCGTCCTGGCGCCACGCGCTCGACTTCTTCCGCTGGGCCGCCGAGCAGCCGGGCTTCCGCCACTCCTGCTATTCCCTCAACGCCATGGCATCGCTCCTGCCACCGCACCAGCGCGCGCACCTCGACCGCCTCGCCACCGAAGCTCTCGCCTCTCGCTGCGCCATGACGCCCGGCGCGCTGGGGTTCCTCCTCCGCCGCCTCGGCGCGGCTGGCCTCCCGGACACCGCTGCCCGCGTCTTTGATGCAGCGAGGACGACGCTCAGCTGCGCCCCAAACTCGTACACGTACAACTGCCTCCTCGACGCGCTCGCCAAGGCCGGCCGTGCGGAAGACGCCGAGGCGCGGTTGCAGGAGATGGTGGCGAGTTGCGGTGAGGAGAGCGTCGACAGGTACACGCTCACCTCGCTCCTAAATTGCTATTGCAACGCGGGGCGTCCTGAAGACGCGAGCGCCGTGTTACAGAGAATGAGCGAGAGGGCCTGGGTGGATGAGCACGTGTTGACGATGCTTGCTGTGGCGTTCAGCAAGTGGGGAAAGGTGGAGGATGCGGTTGAGCTGATTGGGAGGATGGAGGCACTTGGCATGCAACCAAGCGAGAAGACATTGACCGTTCTAGTACATGGGTTTGCCAGGCAGGGGAGGGTTGATGTGGCCATGGATATGTTTGATAAGATGGCCAGTTATGGATTCAGTGTGGATTTGGCGATGTACAGTGTGTTAATTGAGGGGCTGTGTGATGGAAACGAGATGGGGAAGGCTGTGAAATTGTACGAGGATATGAAGAGGGACAGGGTCACACCTGATGTCCGCTTGCTCAAGAAGATGATTGAGGCATTCTGTAGACAAGGAGATTTCTCTACTGTTGGCCCATTCATCAATGAAAATGCAGTGCATCTGAAACCCGGGAGTGCTGTCCTATTATATAATGTGATTCTTGAAGGTCTTACTAACCATGGAGAGGTAGAAGCAGCATCTCAGTTGCTCAGCTCCATGGTGCGTGGTGGTCAGAGGGGTAGTGACGATGATACTGTTGGTGTGCATATTGTTGTTATCAGTGAAGATGTTAAACCAAACTCTGATTCGTTTAACATTGTCGTGTGCGGCCTTTGTAAGGTTAAGAAGCTGGATCTGGCTTTGGCTCTCACAAAGGACATGGTTGGCCTTGGTTGCAAGGGAAAGCTTTTGATGTTTAATGATTTGATACTTGAATTGTGCAATTCAGATAGACTAGATGAAGCATATGAGATATTCAACCAAATGAAGGATCTTGATTTGAAACCCTCCGAGTTCACATATAATTCATTGTTTTATGGTATTTGTAGAAGAAAAGATACCAGTGCTGCCGCTGATCTGCTGAGGGAGATGCGGACAAGCTCACACAAACCATGGATTAAGAACTGCACAGAGATGGTGCAACAGCTTTGTTTCAGTGGCAGGATAACAGAAGCCTTGCAATTTCTCGATGAAATGTTAAAATTAGGTTTTCTTCCTGACATTGTCACGTACTCTGCTGCCATGAATGGCATGTGTAAAATTGGAGAGACAGAAAATGCATTAGGGCTTTTCCGTGACATTTCTTCCAAATGTTATCTTCCAGATGTGGTGGCACATAATATCTTGATAAATGGATTCCGGAAAGCTGGTAAGTTTGATGAGGCGCAAGAAATCATGGAAGAAATGTTGAGTAAGGGTCTGTTTCCTTCTGTAGTTACCTACAATCTTATGATTGATATTTGGTGCAAGTCTGGAAAGATTGACAAAGCAATCAGTTGCGTATATAAAATGATTGATGAAGAGAAGCCACCAACAGTTGTTACATATACAAGTTTGTTAGATGGACTCTGTAATGCTGGAAGACCTGATGAAGCCATTATTCTGTGGTGCAAAATGAGCGAAAAAGGCTGTTCGCCAAATGAGATAGCATATACTGCTTTTATTAATGGACTGTGCAAGTGTGGTCGAACGGAGACTGCAGTGAACTACTATGAAGAGATGAAGACAAAATGTTTTGACTTGGATATTTTTTCCCTATTAAATTTAACAAATTCGCTGATAGCACAGGGACAGGCCAGTAAAGGATGTGAGCTTTTGAAAGTCGTTCTCCAAAAAGACGTGGTGCACAGTAATCATTTCAAAATGGTAGGCTTAATAAATAAAGCAACTAAGGAGCTGTCCAAAGATGGAAGAATCTCTTCAGATATCATGATACTTGTAGATAAATGGTTAGTTTCAAAGGGTCAAGGTATGCACATCGAAGATGGAAGCAAATCAGATCTGCCTTAGGGCCTGTTTGGATACCAAGGCATAATTGTCTGCTGCTAAGAATTAGCCAAAATTAGCCCTAGCATATCCAAACAGGGGGGCTAACAGGTGGGCCAATTTGTTAGCCAAGCCTACAACTAACTGTTAGCAATTTAGGCGAATTTTTAGCCCCAATGAGAAATTAGCCCTAGCTGATCCAAACAGGCACTTGGATGTGCTCCCAATTATGACAGTGACCAAAGAATCATTGTGTCATCTGTGAGATTCCAACATGTGCAGATTGTACTTCATTTTTGTCTACATGTTTTTCTGCTTCAGCAACAACTTTCTGCAGGAAGACCTTTCTTAATCTGCCTTTTAAGGTATGCTCAATTGCATTTACACTTTTCCAGCATCATTCCTCATGTTTTATCAGCAAAGTAAATATTTTGCGTATCACATTAGAACGGTGTCATTTGTTTTTTTTTTTCATAGCGAGCATTCCCCAGCCCAATTCCGCACATGCAGCCGAACTTCGTGCACAAAGGGACAATGAGCACTGAAGGCAAACTGGATTGCAAAGCCAATTTCTTTCTGACAACATGTCCGCCGTTAGGATCATGGACCGGATCAATGGCCTGGTGAAGAAGCGATGTTTTCCCTCTGCTGCTCTGCATGTGCCTTTCAAATTGACTTTTGCAGTAAAGGGAGCAAAGGATCCTTTGAACTGAGCCAGTAGGCTGATTCTGCGTAAATCAGTTTGCAGATTTCACGAACCATTTGTAAAGACTAAAGAGTGCTCACCAGTCACCACAATCCGCAACTAGGAGAATGCCCCGCGCGTTGCTGCGGGAATTACCGATAAAACTATATTATCCTAATATATGTTAGTGGATGATTTTTAGTATTTTAGCATGGACAACTAAATATATGTTAGAAAATGATGTGGTTTGCTAATGTGAATAACATAGATACCGGATAAATGATATGTGTTAGTTCGATTTATTAGTGGATAATGATGTGAACACTTTGCATGGTGGGGTAATGTATTAGCGGGATGATTTAGTGGATGTTGATGTGGACGCTTTGCATGACAAGAGAAATAGTTAGTGGGATGCTCTAGTGGATGATGATGTGGATGCTTTGCATGTCAAGAGAATTAGCTAGTGGAAAATAGTTAGTGGGATGCTCTAGTGGATGATGATGTGGATGCTTTGCATGTCAAGAGAATTAGCTAGTGGGATTTATCTATATAAGAGATATAGATTGGCGGCAGGATACTGTATCCTTTGCAACATTCATGGAATTGGTGGCAGGACACTGTACTATTGTTATTTGCTCTAGGTACACTGTGCAGTGTCCAACGAAGAATTTAGTGTTGTACAACGAAAGTGCAGCGTTCCGCAGCTAAATTTTCCTTGCAATAAACATGCATAGTTCACCGATTCAATTCCTTGGTCACGTGTTCAATACCGACGGTAAGCTCGGGGAGATTATTATTCTTATACTGGTAGTTGAGACGGTAAGCTCGGGGAGATGATTCTTGTAGCAGTCAAGTAAAACAAGCTTTAGACCAGAGGAACTACTCAAGTAGTGCGGAGGAAATACTTGTCGGCCAACTTCATCTGCTTGAAACACATTATAAAACAATGTCGGGAATAGCCTTGATGTTATTTGCATCCATGCCATATTGGACAGCATCACACTTTTAGAGAACCCAACCGATAATATCCTATCCACGAGCATTAATCTATAATCAACCTGTCATTTCTGCACGGGCCGGCAAAACGTGAAAAAGCAAAGGAGGAAAACGAAAACCAGCAGGTGGAACAAAAAGGACCTAGAATTCCACATTTCTGACAATCTAACGTTTACTTTTTCAGCTACTGAAATGATACCTTGATAACAACAAACACATAAGCTATAAAGCTTACAACACTATGATAATCTACTATCCAACTGTACAATGTCATGGTACATAATAAATTTCAATTTCCAACATGAAAACCAACTTGTATTCAACAGCTAAATTTCGTTCTGGTTCAAAGTCCGGCCTGAGTTCTCTAGTTGTTTCCCGAATTCAGGTAAAACAGAATCAGCAGCATCTACCACTAGATTAGCAAGTAACGAACACAGACAATTTTCCACATCGGGAGCTCTGTAATTCATACTGGCTCGAAGTCAAATAAAAGAAGGCTGCACACTGTCATGGATAACCTCTGATTAATAATGATTAAAGCAGCCTTGGGTTCTTGCAGATAAGTGTAAGGAACAATAGATATCATGCTAAGGTGAATCCAGAAGCCCTCGACTCTATTCCTTGGTTTGTGGTACAACAGATGCAGGATCATCCTTTACCATCTTGAGGACCAACTGAAAATTGCCTAATAAGGAGATAGTAATTTCTCCTCAAGTTCACGGAAACCGCGGTAGACATCCTCCGTTTGGTTCTGTGGAAGGTTTAATCGCCTCACCTCAGTCATGTACCTGAAATTGCAATACAATGTAAGAGAATGGTCTAATAGATGTGTGAGGTGGTAGCAAGGTTCACATAGCAAAATAAAAGTAAGTCAAGTAGTGGAACAATGCGATGAATTTTTTAAGGATTTAACAGCGTTCAAACAATTTTTATTTTGTCTTCACTCAAACAATTGATAAAAGCACATTTGTATGAAACAGTAGTAGTCCAGATAGAAGAGAATCATAAATGTAAATGTTATTAACGTTTAGACTTACCTGTTCGCCAAACTAATTATTTTATCTCGAGCACCTTGATTTGCAGTCCCTGTTTGGTTCATTGAGAATGTTCCATCAAGAAAGAATGAAGCCCCAGCACTTGTGGTGCCTAGCCTATGTGCAACGACAGATATCCCCCACTCACGGAGGATTGCAAGAACTGATCGCAGCAGGCGCAACTTCAGATTTAGTGAGGGTATGATTGCACCATTAGATAACAGTTGATCATATACAGCAAGTACAGGTTCAGGAAGACCTTTACAGGCACCAAGAAGAGCTCTTGAAACATCATCATCACCAACTAATTCTTCTCCTGAACTTAATCTATCCTGTAGATAAGAGCAGGATAATGAGTACCACAGTGGAATGCTCTCACAGTTAGTCTCAAGTATGCACGTACGGAAAATACAGAATATACACATTACCAATGCAGCCTTCTCAAGATGAAGGCATATTATATCTAAAGGTAAACAAGCTCCATCTGCAGGATCAAGTTTCGAGCCTACTCTTTTCACCACAGAACATGCTTCTGCAACACCACCTTTTGTAAGTGTCTGATCAAGGAGTCTAGCCCAAATTTCTCGAACAATTTTGCTATCAGTGTCTCCAGAGTAATTAGCAAAGCTCAGCATTTCCAGGCAAACCTAGCAAAAAAAAATTCCAAGTCTTTTTAAGAGAAATCATTTGCTAATAACCCAATATAGATGCAAGATTAGGTAGATACAGGGAACTCCTAGTACCAACGGCAATACTGTCTAAAACTTAGATTCAGGAGATTGATTATGTTGAGAATTCATATCCTGACCCCAGTTATGGTTCTAATTGTGTAGAGTTAATTTAGAAACCTTCTGTCCTACCTGTGTATAGTTACAACAGGGTTTGATGCACCGAATACTATAATAATTAAGGACAAGAATACATACTAGGTGCCTAAGTCCCACACATTGTTTGAGTCGTTGGCTAGGTGACAAGGCATGGTAGAGGGCCTGGGTGTCGGGGGTGCCACGACATGCACTGGTATGGCATCCGCTTAATCGAGTTAGGTGTCGCCTAGGAGTAGATTGGCGTCGGGCGGACGCCTACAGCCCTGCTACGGACGCCGCATGCTAGTTCGCGGGGTAAGGGCACCAAAAGATTGCAGCCCTGCGGGAAATCGACCACGAGTCTGCAGGAAATCGACCGCGCGGGAACTGTGGGGGGGAGGGGGGCACGGGAAGTAGATAGGCCCTTCGCGCGGCGCGCGAGAAATTTACCACGCGAGGCCTTTACCGCGGCCGCGAGTGAAGGTGAGGGGAGAGGAGAGAAGCGGCAGGAAGAGAGAAGGCGGCAAGCGGCAGGCGTCCGCTTGGCTGCTCCTCTGTTCGTCCACTGGCCAGCCGCCCCTGACGCGGAGCCAGCCCTGCATCTCCGACTCGAATCTTCGAAGTTCGCACCTGCTCTTCCACCTCGAGTCTCCACCTCCATCGGCCATCCGCCCGTCCACAGCTGCTCACATGTCTCATACTCTCGTCTCTGCGCTTCCGCCTGGTATCTCCCCTGCCTCCTCTGCTTTTGCTCTGAATATAGTATGCCTCGTTCTCTGCAGCTCTACTTTTGATCTGAATATTGTATGCTCATGCTGCATGCGGCATGCCTGTCCCTGCCTCCTCCCTTGCTCTGAATATTTATTCTGCACTCTGCTCTGCTTTTGCTCATGGTGTGCCTGCACAAACGAGATATGTATGTGCTGCACTAGTATATAACATTCTAGCATACAACACCATACGATGTGTGTTTGGCATCGCCTAGGCGTCCGCCACAAACGCGGCATTGTGAAGGGGGTCGAGCGCCGCACCTCAAAAGCATTGGTCCCACAGGTAAAAAAATCCTTTCGAAATTAAGTTTATCGGAGAGAGAAGTTGACTTCTAACAGTCCCCAAGTACCACCAATCCCAACTCACAGAATCTCCCTATTGATTTTCTGTCAAACTCAGTATCCTGCTTGCCTCCTAGGTAGCGTTATCGCCACAGCTGATTATTCCTGTTGTTTCAAGTTTCATCTGACTATTATATCTCTTATTTCAACAATATTTTTAAAATATTGCATGTCCATAAGCTTTGCTATTATGCATAGTAGTAGGAGTTTTATGGAAGAGCTTAATACATAGTTTGAGAATATAAAAATTATTGAGACACAGCAAAGCATATTAAACTGACAAAAGCAAGACCAAGTAAGTTCTATGATACAAAGAAAAAGCATACCTCCCAGAGACCAAATGGAACAGCATAATCATTATACAGTTGAGTGATACTCTTGAGATTCAATGATAGTTCATTTGCCTTATCCTTAGCAGCCTTAGCAGTCTCTGCGTCGGCAAGAATGTTGTCCCGAGGGAATGGAACACTAGGTGATTCAGAACTGCTTGGAATATTTTCAATCCGCGCAGCCATGAGCTCCAATTCTTGTTTGATTTGCATTTGGAAGCGTAGCACGGCAAGTTTGCCTTCAAGCAAATCCACTGTGCTACTATCAATAGGATTTCTAGACGAATCAGCAGAGATGCCTGCGCTTTTGGCCTGAAGCACTGCATCTCTGAGATATTCATACCTGGATTCCAAAAGTAAATTTATACTGTTAGTCCATACAAATGATGAATATAAATTATGAAATTTATAAAATTAAACAAAATAAGGGTTCAAAATCCAGAGACCTCTTGTCAAGAGTTGGAGCTTCTTCGGAATTGGAGCACTGTCGCTCTGCCAATATTAACAACATCCTGGCAGCAGCAATATGCTCCCCCTTGCGAACATAGTACCTAGCTAGGAGCTCAAGATACTTTGTTTGACTAGTCGAGATAGGTGCACCTAAATCATGCAACTTAGCAGCTCCAGATGTAACTGAAGAAATTGACCGAACCTTATACAGGTAAAAATAGATAGTCAGGAATAACATCTCAGTCTCAGATAACATGATAAAGACTAAAGATGATGCATGAACAATACTGACTTGGAAAGATTAGTGACATGAAAGGTATTTCTGTAATCAAATGGCCAGTATCTAGGAAGCACTTCTCAGATATTTGTGGCAAAATAACTCGCCTATCAGCTACAACCAGTACATGGTATTAAAATTCAGATCAGCAGAGTATTTGATAGGCATGCTATAGGAAAACCTGATCAAATCCAGCAACTCTTTTGTTTACGTGAAGAAAAAAAAACACATGAAAGCATACTAATAGTTTTGTTTCTCTATTGTCAAGATGCATGGGCTATGGGATCTAGTACGGGTAATAAGCATATAAGGTTACTAGGTTATGATAAAGGAGTAGGAGTATAAACATAAAATCCAGGCCAACTACACAAGAAATGATGGTAATTTTCAACAAGCGCACACCATGATCAATGGCAGGTGCTTAGGATTCGTCTGGGACAACAGAATTAAATCAACCAACAGCCCAAATTATTTAATTGTATGTCAATGGGCAAACCAAAATAGGATAAGATCACCAACACAGTGACAGGCCAGATAAGGTTTCCTTTTTTATGAAAGTACTAATCATGTATCCATAGTTCCAACTTTGGTGGGAAAACAGGAATTATGGCACACCTCTTCCTGATGCTTACGACCAGCACTCTGCAGAAAAGAAACCAAATCAGAACCACCATACTCCAAAAGCTCATTTTCTAGACCGAGCTCAATTAGTGTTCTGTATAGATGCTCATGGAAAACTGTGTCTGGCCATTGGACACTAAGTTGGATAATTTGTTTGATGTACTTGCTTCGAGAAGCTGGATCAACAGCAGTTGCTAGACCAGATGACTTGTCTGCACTTTGCATTCGACTATGCCCGACACCCTTGAGAGTCCGCAGAGCATTCATAACAATCTCATAGCATTGTTGACGCTGCAACATTATGGTATCATGATGCCTTGGATCAATTTGACCATTGATAACATCAGCATTGGAGTCAAGTGCTTGAGCTTTCTGCAGAGGCAACCGGACTACAGCCTCGTAAAATCTAAACCCACACCAAACAAAAAATATATAAATATATCAGCTGACAGATGTAAAATAAAAAAGTTATCAAGATTGTTAGATTTTAGGTTGCAAAACAATACAGTACTTCCACTCCTATCACAAATACAAGTCCATCTAGTTTTGTCCTAAGTGTAATTTATTCTACTGTAAAAAAAATATTCTCTTGAGTGAAAAGAGGTATAGATTCTGAAAGTAGTCTTCATAATGAACAGATACAGTATAAGTCCATCTAGTAAAGTCTACCTGTTTTCAATCCATATAGAAGTTCAGATACTGATTATCAAAGTTAAACATGTTTGACTGACCAGATACAGTATTTGTTATCAGAGGAAGTCACTAACCTTAGGTTCTCGAATCTCTTGCATATGGCACTCAAATCAGCAGAGTCTGGAATTTTAGTCAAGAGGTTGAAAGCATCTCTAGCAAGAATATCTCTCTCATCGGGGTTATTAGTCATAGATGCTCTCTCAAGGCACTCCACTGCCAAGTAATATTTGTAGTCTGACTCGTTGAAGTAACTAGGGCAACCCTCCCTCAACTTCGTACTGATTTCTTCAACAGTTCCTCTGCCCTCTGGGCCAATATAGTACTGCAAAAATCATATAAAATAACTGACCTAATATGGAACAGTTGAGAATTCTGAATGCGTATGTTGCACTTGTGATTTCCCTGCTTTCATACTGGAAGAGTAAGGAACATGAGGGTGACTGTATTACCTCCATGAGTGCAGAAATAAGACGCATTGCAAGCTGATCACCATCCTCCGAACATACCAATTGATGAAATGTTAACTGAACTAATTTCTTGCGTAAATCATTGCCCAGCGTCTGAGCCAAACGGGCAACATTATGCTGGCAAATAAGTTGAAGCAGAAAGAGTGCTTCACCAGATCTCCTAAGCAACCGCCTAAGACACTCCATTGCCCTCACCTGTTAATCCAATGTGTTCAGGTGAAAAAAAAAAGAATTAAATATGCTCTAATTCTGCTGAGTAATTCCTAACACCTACCTCCATAGCAGCTAGTTCTGCTGATGTATAAAGTAGCCTTGGCTTTTTATTTGATGCAGATTTGTCTGCAGGGTTCATATCTCGAATTTGGGAGTTGTATGGGCTCCTGCCATTGATATGCCCTCCAGGACCAATAATAGGCCCTGTTTTGTAGAGTATGGAACCAGAATCGCCAAGACCAGCAACATGACCATAAAGGCCCCTTCTCTTGTTCCTTCTAGATCTTAAAAATGTTTCCAGAGAATGAATCTTACTCTCAAGAATTTTCATGGCCCCAGCTGAAAGCCTGCAAACAATTACGCCATCCTCGCGTTTATTAGTACCAGCCGGTCCTCGAATCACCATAACAGGGAGCTCCCATATGGGATAAAGTAGTCTTGACGAGCACAAACAAAGGCCTTCGTATGCACCAGAAAACAAAGGTTCTGCTTCTTGAACAACTTGGCCCATACTAAAGCCTCCAGCTTGAGTTCGTGTATTAGATAAAGCAGTGGTGCCATCAATTTGAGGCATCCCAACAAGCCCAGGGTCCTCAAATGCCTCAGCAGCTTTCTCAGAAACAGCATTGCTTATCAGACTATCTTCAGCATAAAGTAGCTTCGCAGCTAGCATTAAGCACATTGCTGCAGCCTCTCCAGCACCAAAGCGATTAAAGAATTCTTCAATTTGTGATCTCAGGGTGTTCCCATCAAACAATTTCCTTAGAATATCAACAGGCCTGTTAAAAATTACCTCCATCAAACCCATAGTATTGAATACAACAACCCTCCTCCGAGGCAAGATGTGCTGGGTAGGAAGATCTCCTTTTGCCCACAGTTTTATACATGCCTTCTCAGAGGGTTTTCTGAAACCTGTGAAGCATTCCACATCAGCATACAAAGACTGCATCGTGTAAGCAGCATCAGGAAGTGGTAAGACATCAGAGGCACAAAGCATTCGACCCTCAACAGGCAAAGCAGAGACTGTTTCTCGTAGAGCTCGGGAGGTTCTAGAAGCTGTTCCGAAGGTACTGGGAAGGGATAGCTGCGCAGCTGAATCTTTCTGCACAGCCAGAAGAGATGACATGGCTGTAGCAGATGAATCTGACATTATAAGAGCACCAGCAGAATAGAAAGCAGACTCAACTTTCAAAGCTAGATCCTCAGGATGAGCTCTGCCAGCCGCAGAAACAGCACCAAATGTAAGCCCACCACCAACCCCCAGAGGTGGGGACGGCCTAGTAGCAACAATTTTTAAACAGGTTGGCCTCTGCAGACCACTGTTCAATCCAACAGAAGAACCACTCCCACCGGATGTAGTGAGGAATAATCTCTTCCCATCTGATAAAACAGCAACAGCATGGAGCCATTTTGATTCCATAGCAGATAGAGGTGAGATGCAAACAATTGATGGTTTTGGTGATTGTGCAGCTCTTCGCGCATTAGGCCTCCGACCACCATAGGGTGCATCCCGTGGATCAACAATGTTCTTTTCTTCAGCAATTTTTGTCAAAGGGCCATCACCATTAGCTCCTAGATCAAATAATTGCAATTTCATGCCCTCGGTACGCGCATAGATAGTGTTCCTCTCCTCATCCATGACCATATCAACAATTGGATCAACGGTTGAGAATTTGAATGCATTTGGCAGTACCCACCTGAAAATCATGATGGTTGGACAAGCAGATGGCCACATATATACAGATAAGCAAAGCATCACAGTTCTGGTCTTACAGCAGTAGTTACCTAGAAAGAAGGCTGCCAATACCAGTAGTAAGACAAACTTTACGGCAGCGTTTACGCCAACCTGAACCAGTTGTATACTGCAATTCATATATATGGCCATCGCGACCAGCTAGAAAAATTTGGCCTTTGTCTGTACATGTGATGCATGTCATTGTGACACCATCAGTGGCAATCATGTACTCGGGTAAAGGTTGTAATGAAAGCTCAGCATATGGGTCCGTTCCATCAGCACTTGCAGAACAGCAAACTCCAACAAGTATCAGCTGGCACAACAGATGTAAGTCAATGTACACATAATTGAAGAGCCAAATTGGGAAAGGACTTCATGATAAGGAATAAAGTTCCTATGATGTATGTATGTCTCAATCAAGTATGAAGATTTTCTAAGACACATACAAGCAATTTTAGCACTGAAGCCATGACACTCCACTAAATAAACTTGCTACATGACTTCATTATGTTCATCCAGCATTTACTGACTGTCCTTGCCGAAGTAGCAGCCAACTAGCTAATATTCTGCTGGTCCCAAAGAATATCAAAGCATGGTCATCTGCTGTAATACATCAGTATAACCGTTGCTAAATATTTCTATTGAACATAAGATATTCTGTATTTCATACTGTTAACCTAACAATTAACTTTTCATAAATGCTACACAAAACCTAAACAGGATAAGACGAAACTGATGGCTGGCCCATGCATTTGACAAAGATCCTGTGCTTGTACTTTTCCAATATTTTAGAGCATCTCCAACATGGACCCTAAACAGGGCCCCTACTCTACTTTTTGGTGCCAAAGAAAATTAATACAACAGAGTCCCTACTCAAGTCCCTATTTTATGGAGGCCCCCAAATCTTCTCCTCAGCCCCATCTCCCAAGGGTGCCTTCGGAGCTCCCTGGTGCTCCTCCCATCCTCTTTGCCCCCATAGCTCAGTCAATCCCCTCCCCCACCCCCACCAGCTCAGTCAATTGGAACAACAATGGGTGTGGCCGAATGACGAGTAGGTCCCATATGCCAGTGTCTACTGGAATGGAGTTGAGGGCTCCTATTGGGGGGAAAAACTCAAGAGTAGGGGAGCCCTCAAATCAAAAGTAGGGGCCCTGAGTTGAGGTCTCCTGATTGAGATGCTCTCAAAATTCAATGATGGTCTCATTACATGAGAAGCATAAGGAAAACTATTAGGAAAAGCTTCAATGTCATAGTAGACAAAGTGGGTGCTTGCATTAGCCAAGACCTTACCCAGCAAGATTAGCAGGTAAGAAATGAATTTGATTATCTTGACTCGTTACCCAGCCACTACTGAGGCCAGGTCAAGCAAGGCAAGGAAACTAAGCATGCCCTGAAAGGATCCGATGGTCCACTCTTCCTTGCAGTGTTGAACACTTGACCAGTCATATCACTACAAAAATCTAAAACTACAGATAGCTCCAGGATACAATTTGATTCAGCATCCTGTAAATTTTAGTCCTGGTGTGCTAGGTATAAGAAACAGAAAATGGATGTTGTGAAGAGTAATCCGAAATGTGTCAAATGCTTAGTGTGTTTTAACTTAACAATTGAATTTTGCAGGCAATGTATATTACTGTAGACTTTGCTCGTCTTCATATATCAATTGGATTAGCAAGTGTCATTCAATGTATGCATGTGTGTTGCAATTCCAAGGGAAACCATAATCATCCTTACCTCAACAGGAGTTGCTAAAACTAAAAGGTATTGAATGGCTTCAATGAAAATCCCAGGCTTTGCCCTAGCAAGGCCAACAGCACAAATTGCTTGATCATCAACATTATGCTCTTGGCACTGCCCATCCCTGGGAAATAGGAAAAAAAACAATTATATAAGCAATAAGGATGGCATGTCTCCATTGAGGAAAAGGTATCATTAGACCACTCACGAGAAAGTGGAATCACTTGTAAACTGCTATTACACCCAACTCTGCTGTTTTTATCTAAGATAAGATGTTATCTTTGGACCTACTAGACGGTAACGCCGACCAAATGCGCTACATGTTAAAAGGGGAATCACTTCATGATAATAATAAGCTTGACAGAGATAACTGGGTGCTAAGGCAACCCCTGCTTCCATGCACCACAAAATATTCACACTGTACAGTTGGACAAAAAAATTTAGCATGGTCAAAAGTTCAGAAGTAACACATTATACATCATACAATCATTTGATTCAAAACAAAATATGAAAATAGACAATAGATGGGAATATAATAATGGGCTTGTATAAACAATTTTACAAAACAACATCGCTGTGACTAACTAACACGCCCACAGAAACAACGAATTGAGAACGAGATAGATCTGAGTACCAAGTAAGAATCAAGTTCGTTGAAAAGGGTACTCCTTTTTAACAGTTTAAGGCCAATCACACATGTAAAAAAGAAAAGGAAAACAAATATTAGTGGTTTACCATTTATCAAAACGCCAGACGAAAAATGAATTGTCAACTGTTGCCCAGGCCCGATGTATGTCAGAAAAAATCCCGCAAAGAGCTGTTCCTTCACCGGCAACTGTGTTATATCTTTCAATCACCATAGGAGGAAGTTGACGAGTTTCTGCAACTTCCACCAAAGAAGGCCACTGGCAAGACAAAATATGTATTAAGATGACATAAAAGTGCATTTTCAAAATATTAGTGGAACAATTTTATTATTAACTTCAAGTATAACTCAGAATAAACACATATGGTAGAGAAGAGTAGGTCCAGCAATGCATTTCTGAGACCATGCAACATGACCATCATGTCCAATGTCATTAAAACTTCTTTTTTAAAGAAAAAATTCCAGCATTCAAGAAAGAGTTCCAACATGTACCAATGTGTTCGCAGTGTTTCATCCTAAGCCTAAGAACTAAAACTTAAAACACGAACTATTTCACAAATCCAACAAACAAAAAGTGCAAAGCAAAACCAAAAACAACTATCTACTTTAAAAAGTGTGAAGACTGAACACTACAACCCATGGTCAACCAACCAAAGCAAACAAAATATCCAGTTCCTACCTCCTCGATTCAATTAGCAATACTATAAGAATCTGTCCCTTGAATGAATGATATCACCAATCCGAAAAGCTGAACACAAAGCTATTTTGGTTTAACTTTACAGTACTTTCTCTTCAATAATCAATAAGGTTGAAAAATGACAACTTAGTTCAACCATGTCTTCAGCTCAACATCATCATTGCTGATCTCATACAAGCCAAGGTTGAGCCTGGCAGTTTAAACTACGAACCTTCCTGAGTGCTTTTTGTTGCAAAACTAGCATTGCTCGGTTTATGCTAATTTCCACCTGTTTGCCCCAATTCCAAGTTTCACCATAACCTAAAAGATCAAAAACTCTTTCACCATTTTCTAATGTAAGATTCAGGATTCACATCCTGCTAGTCAATCATGTGTATCAGTGTATGTCACAAGAATACAAGATTGTAAATTGCTACCGTGTTACACATAGTACTTCTGTCCTGTAGTCTCAATCCCGAAATTTGCCCCAAAACTACTAGTTACTATGGCGCAATACATGAGCCAAAAATTCTACTGCAGGTCTGCAGCAACCAAAAAAAAAACTTCACCAGAATTTCTGTGGCTTGAAATAAACAGATAAAACCTCTGCTCGCCATGTTTTCCTCTCCATCTTCATTTTTCGATTCCTCACCACACCATTCCACTGGGAAAACAATGACACGAATCCCCCAGGACAGTTGATGTAACCCTCAAATACAACGGTAACATTCGCCCAAAAGGGATGCTGGCACAGATCAACGACTCAAGCGTGCGCGGCTAGCAGTACACACGCAGTAGACGGCAGGTCACGTGGGAGCTTACCTCCTTGGGGTGCGAGGAGTAGGGGTGGGACGCGTAGCGCGAGGCTTCAAGGGCCTCCTCCAGGTCGGGCTGCGCGGCGGCGTCGCGGCCGATCCGCTCCGAGACGTGAAGACCCGCCGAGGCCACGTCGGGGCCAATGGCCTCGTCCTCCCCCCACGCCATGGTCGGAGCGTCGCGGCACAAAGCGGGAGTGGTGGGGAACGGGAGAGCGGGGAAAAACCCTAGAGTGCGAGTGGAGGCGGGGGACGGCGGGGTTGGGAGCTTTGGTTGATTTTTGATTCAGATTTTCTTCGTGGGCGGATTCCGGGAAATTTTCCGTTTGGGTAAAGCACGGTTGGACCAGTAGGAAGTCCTTTTATGTGAGTTAAATCACAAGATTCAAATCTTATTCGTTTTTGGCTGAGTTGGGCCTTGTTTATACTATCTCCAACAATCGTTAGCCAAAATACAATACCCATATGTCCTTTGGGTAGCGCTACAGGTAAAAAGTTACATACCTATTTTTAGTCTTCTCCAATAACAAGACCTAAAAGACAACACTCACTGCAAATAGGTCTCAAGGAGAGAGAATACCCAAATTTGGGTTATGCCTCTCCTGATACCCAAAATGGGTCTTGTGTATGGGTACTCTGTTGGAGGCTATAGGTATTGTGTTGGAGACCCATTTTGGGTTTGGGTTCCCAAATAGGTCTCCTATTGGAGACAGTCTTAGTTCCCACAAAATTTTGCAAAATTTTTCACATTCCCCGTCACATCGAATCTTTAGACGTATGCATGAAGTATTAAATATAGACGAAAATAAAAACTAATTGCACAGTTTGGTCGAAATTGACGAGACGAATCTTTTAAGCCTAGTTAGTTCATGATTGGATAATATTTGTCAAATACAAATGAAAGTGTTACAGTGTCAATTTTCCAAAAAAATTTGGAACTAAACAAGGCCTTGGATTTGAACCGGCCTACACCGAATTTACGGGTCTGTTTGGTACAGCTCACAACAGCTTCATGTGCTGTTGTGAGCTGTTTTTTTTTCCAAATACTTATTTCCAAAACAGCTTCATGGGTGAAGCTGTTTTTTCCCTCCTCTCACGAAAACATAAGTTGGATGAAGCCGAAAAAAAGTAGCTTATTGTACCTTCTCCCTCATTTCTCTCTCTCAACTATGCATGAAGTAGTTGGTGAAGCTATTTTGCCAAACACTTTTTCCAAAACAGCTTAGCTTCATCTAGAAAGTCACTCATGAAGCTATTTTTTTAAA
>Ga0182004_10001003_pt1 | contig 19600 bp, 16 predicted proteins | sample Sormic07211540_1_FD_120479 | JGI IMG/M metagenome (GOLD analysis project Ga0182004, IMG submission 120479) | Endophyte microbial communities from Sorghum bicolor roots, Mead, Nebraska, USA - 072115-40_1 MetaG | ecosystem: Host-associated > Plants > Roots > Unclassified | place: USA: Nebraska...
CTAGACAATATGGTACTATTCCTATAGACAAATAACTAAGAGAGACACTAATTAACACTAATGGGCTTAAGGCCCAACTAGGACACTTGCGCCCTACGACGCCCCTCTTTATGCCCATGACATGTATACATATTATCGTAAATGGAGGTGGCTACAGAATAACATATTTTGTAGCTAGCTACAGAGTAAATATATATAACAGGGTAACACAAGAGTCAGCAAACAATCTATCATAATCATTTTCCTACTATATCCTAATATGCAACAAGATCCGAAGGTGTGTCTGCAACAGTCATACATTTAGTGATTTATCCTGTACTAATCATATTACATTGCTTATTCAAGAATAATGATTATTTATTCTCAATAGTCAAACAGTAAACAATTAAGCATTGCTCACGCTCAGGACTTACCTTCATGGCACATGATAGAAGTTTGAGATGTGGCTGGTGGAGACAGTGTGTCCCATATAACAACATTTGCACCATTTGAACTATAGCCAGCAGAAGCAACAACTGATCCACTTGCAGACACATACGCAACATCCCTGTAACCAATAATAACTTATATGTAAGACAATGAGATCTGTACCAAGTAGCAGCTATTGGCTGTCGCATTGCATGGATGGAGTTTGGTACACATACGAGGCATGGCTGTCAAAGCATATAGATGACTCTGTAGGATGGACATTGCTTCTTCCACCCACTTCAACTTGCCATGTACAAACAGTACCATCTAATGCAGCAGTGGCAAACCGCTGTCCATAATAATCAAATTGAACAGCTGATATGGAGGCCAGTGCATAAGGCGGTGGAATATTAGCGGCAGGTAGAACACCATATGTAGCCATAGCACTATCTTTACCAAACTGAAAAGTTATAAGAATAAAAGTATAAATGGATATTTAAACATAGGGTATATATAGCTTATAAATAGTTCAACGCTAATAAATGAAGTCCTATAGTAGAAGTCATTCATGAAATATAGCGTGCTATGGGAATGTTTACTGGTTCCAGTAATGTTTGATATTATGGCTCCTAAAAAGATGTTTAAAAACTGCTTCCATATCTAGGGGGAAAGAAGTGCTTTAGAAAATGTATACCTCCCACAGATACACATGTGTATTGCTTGAACCAACAAGAAAAAATGGTAATGAGGGATGGCGGGATAATGCTCTTGAATGGATGTTCTCAATTGTTGCTGGAGGATCAATGAAATCCTCAAATTCTTCAGGTTCACCCCACCCAAACCCAGAGGCCCCAATACCAGCATAGCCTGGAATTCCAAATGCTCCACCACCAGTTAGGTCTCTTCCAGGTTTTGCTAACGAACCCAAACCTATAGTCCCTCCACCTGAACCAAGTTGTGACCCTCTTTTCCGACCAAGACCAACACCAGACGAGATAGAAGTTGGAGTAGGTGTAGACTGACAGCCAGCCCAGCCATCTAATGGCCAATCAGATCCCGACCAGACATACTCTGAAAAATTCTTGTCATGCTGCTTGTCGCTCCAATTGAAGAAAACAAGGCCCTGAAAAGAGGCTTCGCTTAGTTGGTATATAATGCTAACAATGTAACAGCATAACCATATGACACAATGACTTGCTAGAAAAACAGCACACACTGTACAAAGACAGCTCTTGAAATGAGGTTTGGCCAGCAAAACTGAAGAACATTAATACAACAAAGTTTAATATATTACGAAATAAAAGAATATATTTCATCCAATGCAGGTATAAATTTCTCTTTCTAGATGTGATGATATAAAACTCAGGATGAGTTATGACATACTGAAGTGATTAAAAATATACCTTTCGATTAGTAGCAATAGCAGCTTGTTTCTCATTGACAGAGTTAAGACATATCGCCTGCGCCACTGTAAAGGTTAAAATGCAGAGTACTAGAAAGGGAAGCAATGTGTACACTAAACAGTAAAAGATCTTTAAAGGCTCAATAGGCTTATATTAAATACCTCAAGAAGCTCCCCGCTTCTCCTTAAAATTTCCCTTGGGCTCTGAAACTCTTTTTGTATGATCAACTCTCTTCTTTTAGTTTCAAAAAACACTTCGCCGTTAGAAGAGGCTTTGTCAGTGAATCCTTGTCCCTTCCCATTGTTCTTGGAGCCAAGTCTGTGTTCATGTTCTTCTCCACTTCTTTGAGTAATAACTTTATCACACTCAACCACAGGACATCTTATGTCCTTCCAAGATCTAGTGACATTTATGCTGCTTAAAGAAAAACAATTAACTCCTTCATTCACAAAGGCATTACAAACATCCACAGGATTAACAGATATTTCCCACAAAATATTAAACAACGCCTCCATATTCTCACTGTTTGAAAGCTGCGAAATTCTCGAGAGGTGATCATGGCTATCACTGACTGGGTGTTGCTGAGACAACTTGGACTCTAACCAGAACAGCAAACTCGAACTTGAATTCATTGGTAACTTCTTCCTCAAGAACGATGCATGCAGTTTTACTAACGAAGATGACATAAAATGAATGGAATCCATAACAAATTTTGCAGCAACAGAAGTGATAAGACCCCTGAATTCTGAACCACTAACACCAACTTCGTGTTCAAGTCCCTCTTTTTCAAAGAATTCCCTTAGATGATGTTCAATCACAGATATCAACCGAACCCACACAGAAGTGCCTACCAAATGCCACTTCTCATCTGCTAAAAGATTTGAATTCACACTCTTTTTTAGTTGTGTCTTACTCAATGCAGCACAGGGCATTTCTCCTTCTGTATTCAATGATATATCATGATTTTTGTGGCGTATAGCATGCATCAGTTGATCTAATAGTACTTGAAAGGGATCCCCATTAACAGAAGCAGCTAGAACTGGATTTATCATGATAAGTAATGCTTTTATGTCGCAATACAACCAAGAAAAGGAAAAGTCTACAATGTACTCAAACAGATCCATAACTGCCAGCACAGCTGACCTGTCATCCAGAATATAATTTCCACTGTTGTCATGTCTAAGAAGTAACCTGCTGACGTTCAGGTAATTTGACAAACCTGTTATAATGTACTTATGACTCTCTTTAGGTGCGCATGCAGTAGAATTGGTGTGCTCCATACTCAGAACAGAACACATGGAGGAGAAGACAACATATCGACTAAGAAACTTCCAGCTCTCTTTGAATGAAAACAATAACAGATAATCGAGTGGGCAGAGAGGGTGACATTCAAGAATACGATTATCAGTTGCAACATCTGGTGACCTAGTACCCCATAACAAAACATGCGCTAGAAACAATAAACCATCATGGCTACAAAAGATTAGGATCTGCAACAAAAGAAGGGGAATTTTTTGGATGAACTACCATTCAAAGTTGACCAGAAATTATAAAAATAAAAGAAGCAGCTATCTAACAGCATTACCTTCTCAGCTATATCAGCAAATTTGAGGGAGAACCTTTTATCAAATATTGAGATTACTGCTGTAATATCACACATAAGTTTTTCAATTTGATGATTGTTGTACTCATTAAGAACTTTTTCTTCAGATAATGATGTGTTGCATTGTGAACAGAGTGAATGCTTTCTCAGAAGGCTAGATAGATACTTTGAAGCCATAGTTACTTTAAGGTTGGACTCAACACCACTAATGACAGATGAAGATAGCCAATTCTTAGAAGCAGAGAAAGGGCTCAGTATTCCATCAAAAATCTTGTGTTCTCCATCACCAGGTGAGATGATGCTATCCTTGCCATCTATGCTTGAGTTAGTAGATAGGCATTCAAGTGCTTCAAGCTAATGAGTGACAAAAAAGTTCAACAATTAGAATCATATACAAAATAATAGATACAAAATACAGGGTGGACAAGCGAAAAGAAGTCAGCCAGCACAAGGTAAACTTACAGGTAGTCCACACTTATTCAAGGCACATGCAGCCACTGCAAATGAAAACTTAGATAACTTTGCAGATACAGCTTCACCAACAGAGTTTCTGAAACTACTTTTTGTCGAGAGAATTGCACAGTAATGACCCACTTCTGGGTCTGCAAGCACATTTTGATTAATCAGCAACTTTGGATGACAACCAAATAGTCTATTGACAGACTGGCAATAATTCCCTAACATCCACTGAGGATTCAGATGAGATAAAGTTAAATTGAAGGATTACACTGGAACCACAATAATGTATATTGATTCTCAACATAGCAAATTGGAAAGGCAATTAGACAAAGGCCACATGTATATGACACACCTCAAACAGGCTTGACAGCCAGTTGTCTCCTCTCTCAATTGCATCTGGAAGTAGCACATTACAAATGAGATTACGCTCCAGAGGCCCTCCAGATCCTTCAACAAGCCGACAAATTACAATGGCGAGCTGTTCATCTTGAAGGTTCTTTGCACAAACATTCACTGCTGATGAAGTATCATCACCAAGGAGAAAAAAAGCTATAGCAAGCTCCCATTGATGCCTTCCCATTAGTACATAAGCATTTTTTAGAGCAGCAGCCTTGTGCCTTTCTTCCTGAATAGATTCATCCCAATAAGTGTGATGTAGTAATATAGGTTACAACGCAGCGTTGTTTTCGTATATATGAAAGTTCATGTTTTTAACCAATACAAAACTTAGATAATCATTCACAAATATATGGTGTACATGTACCCCTCGTCAATCTGTGTGGGCAATAGAATGACCTTATCGCAAAAGGAATTTGCCGAAGGAGGGTGAAAATGTGCAATCATCAAATCATTTGGCAAGAAGGCTCTAGAAAAAATCGACCTACGGGGGAAGACTGGTCCAACGGCATTGCACTAAGAAGAAGCTTCTCTTGTGCCGACCGAGAAACATCCCAAAGGGTGGCTGCCCTAGACGTGCAACAACACATGCCTACAGCCATGTGTATCTCGCTGGAAGCAACTCAAATGGTTACACATAACTCAGCAACACAGCCGATGAGGGGTGTTTTTTAATCCAGATTCACTCCCACGAGAAGTGGAACCTAGGAGTCTAGGACCAGGGGTGCTACTAAGGTTGTTGTGTGCCCTAAGCAACAGACCCTTTCGCAAATTGAGTATATGATGATATGTTTGAACAAAAATGGAAACCAATACATTTAAAAAAATGAATATTTCAAAAACAATATTATTAAAAAATAACTTGAAATTCCTTGGTCATATTATCTGCATCTGGCTCAAAAAAGTCCAGGATTGCCCGCATAATGATAATCTATGAAGTATGAACTGTCCCCTAGCTCATATGAGGTGCCAGAACTAGCATTACTTATTTCCTGAAGAATCTAAAATATGAACTTTGCAAGATAATTATAGGATCAAGCCACACATATGAAATAGAAACAACCACATAACTGATTTTCTCCAGTAATCAAATAAAAAACTTACAACAGACTGAAATACCTGGAAGTTTCTGGACAAAAACTCATATAGACGCTTATCCTTCTCATCTCTACTAATCTTGAAAAGACCAACCAACACTTTTATTCTGTTCAATGCTATGTAGAGCAAAGCACAATCCTTGGGGTCCTTACTTTTAAGATACTGCAACCTTGCCAACTTCTCCATCTACAATTTCATAGATACCTAATCAGCACAGGTGATTATCCAGATAACTGCAAGTACAAAAATCCTTCATTATGGTGTTTAGAGATAGGGCACAAAAGATCAATGGAGAGTCATTAATGCTTAATTCCTAAAATTTGGAAACTGCATTACAACAATAATAGAACAGTATCACATAAGTTGAGAATGCAATCCTATCATAGACAGGTCAAATTTAATGACTTCTTTGGGGAAAAAGAAACATAGCATTTAACTCTAACCAAGGCAAGCAGAAAGAACATTAGTGCCTGTTTTGGTATGGGAAATAGACATGAATCTTTAGGATCAATCTTTTCAAGGGGCAACGAAATCCACTTCATCCAAACACTCACTTGGTATAGGATACTACTGATCAAACGAACCCGTTATTATGTGTTAGTTTAAATTATCTTATTAGCACCTGCAGGATGCATTGCAAAAAAAACATAAACAGCCTTTTCAGGGGTTGAGAACATGATCCGTATGAATTTGATACAAAAATGTGCATCATGACGGTTTTGCCAGTTCACAAGACATGCTCTAGTTTACCACTCTTTTTAAATGATGAAATCCATTTTCTCTTTAGGAAAACAAAATTATAGAAGTTAGATTAGTTCTGAAGCATTGGATCGCTTGGATTCACATACCCTTGTCCTTAGTTGGGACACATTTGTATACCACAATCCTATACCAAGCTTTTGCATCTCTGGCCAGGTTGGCTCTGCAGGAAGCACAGAATTAAGTAGATCATCCTGACAATCAGATTGGAAGGCCCACGCTATGGAAGCAGAATCAACACGGCACCCTGATGAATCTCCAGGTCTTCTAAGAGCATGGAGTTGTTGGAACTGCACAGCAACCCAGAACCTTGAGAGATAAAATTACTAATTAGTGTAACTTTAACCACATATGATAGTATAAATCCAGCTCAAACACTTAACTAGTCTCTAGATTAAAAAAAACGAGATCCAACCTAGGAGGAACTAGGCGATTTTTCATTAAGAAGAGAAGATAGAGAAAATAGGCACCCAAATTCAAGCCAAAAGGAGACTTACCTAGGTGGTTGGGTGCATGACCACACCTCCCACCCAACCAGTTTAGCTAGGCTCACTTCCTAACTAGTCTCTAGATTCAAGTAATGTAATACCAATGAATTTTCATAAGTAAACATTTCAAAGTTCCATTACCTTCTTCCTGCTTCATCAAGGTTTTTGTAGGGAGAGGAATAGCTCTGATCAGTGATTCCAGCCATAAGATCAGAAATTGCAAGTATCTGATTTTTCTCTGAGTCACTTATACCATATATGCTGGAACTCTTATCAAGGAGCTCAACAATCTCTGGTTTCCTGGATGCACTAGTTGTAGTATTGATACCTAAATTGCCATCCTCATAAAGAATTGAAGTTGAAGGTGACAACAGATTGAAAGTTGTGTTACTTCTATCTTCACCCCACATAAACCCCTTGGTAGAAATGTTGTTGGACACTGTTGCTGCAAAGTATTCAGACAAAGGAAGTTCTGGAATACTATGGCTTGATTTATGGCATGTGCTGCACTTTGACATGGCCTTCGAAGTTTCACTCGCTTTCATGGATTGAAAAAGATGGTGCAGAGCAGCATCGACACGTTTCCATTCACCTATGCACAAGAAACAAAATAATCAATGACTCAACTATGTTACTTGATTTGCACAAAATTGTGTAGGATACTAAGTGATTTTCAAATAAACTATGCAAGGTCACAAGGATATATCTTGTCGAATGGGTATCAAAGATTAGGGTATCTATATACTCTAATAAAGCTAATCCCCACTAGACGTTCTATCTCTTCTTGTAAGGTGTGGTTGACAGCACCATTTAATGGTGATGCTATAAAAGCTAGTATATTTGTAGATCAGAAGGTTCAAAGGAACACATGAACCATCCAAACCTGGCTATTCCAATTTATGACTGGTCAAAGTTACTTACCGGGACATTCCAGGAAACAGCAGTTCCATCAAGGTTAATGTCTTGCAAACAGGTTGGGGAAAACTTTTAGAACTAAAACAATCAGGTTTAGTTGGGCACAGCAGTTTATTGTTCTCTTTTCGAATACACTAAATGACAAGATTTTTAAGAGCCACGTAGAACTTTGTCTATATTTCTCATAGAATCACAGCAGATCATGCCAAAAGTAAACTTGTATCTCGAAATTCAACTCACATTAACTCTAACATCTTGAAAATCTAAGGTAAGGTAGCAGTAAAATTGTTGGAGCTAGTACTGCCGCATAGGAAGTATGAGTGGGAGGTGGGTGGTCGAGGCTTAGAAGCCTGGCAGCGAGGATGTGATTGTGTGCTCGACGTCGGCTAGGGCACAGGAGAACACAGAGGGGCGAGAGAGATTAGATCAATCTTCAGCTAACCTTTCATTAATCCAGTGTCAAATACTTATACCCAAATCTTAACAAACTTCTCTGCTAACTCAAAGGAACAAACAAACTCTAAAGAATCAGATCCTATCAACTGAACGTCCACGCGCTGGAGACTCCTGGTGACCGCGCTCTGGCGCGTCGCAGCATGGCTCGGCAGGCTCGCTCCTCAGCCACGATTCTGCTTCCTCCGTTGATACACGCTGCCCAACATAACAAAAATTATCTAACATCTTGCTCTGCTAGCCACAAATAAATTTCATCTTGAGCAATAGCAGTCTTGAAACCACAACAAGAACTACTAGTTTCTCCCTCTATCCCAAAATACAAACATTTCTAGGTTTGTCCTAAGGCCCTGTTTAGATTGGAGATGACAAAATTTTGGGTGTCACATCGGATGTGTCGGAAGGATGTCGGGAGGAGTTTTTAGAAACTAATAAAAAAATAAATTACATAGCTCGTCTGGAAACTGCAAGACAAATCTATTAAGTATAATTAATCTGTCATTAGCACATGTGGTTACTGTATCACTTAAGGATAATCATGGACTAACTAGGCTTAAAAGATTCATCTCGCGATTTTCAACAAAACTGTGTAATTAGTTTATTTTTTATCTACATTTAATGTTCCATATATGTCTAAAGATTCGATGGGATGGATGAAAATTTTTTAGGTAGGGAACTAAACAGGGCCTAAGTAAAACTACCTTAAGTTTGACCGAGCTTATAGAAAAGAACAATAACATTTTCGATATCAAATGAGCACCATTACATCCATTGCGGCATATATTTTCATAGCTTACTTCCTTGATTGGGTAGATGTTAGTAGTCTTCTCTATAAACTTGGTCAAGCTTAGGATACTTTGACTTAGGAGAAAACTAGAAACACTTAAACTTTGGGATGGAGGGAATAGTTTATTGTACCTATATAACCTAGTAAAATCAAAATAATAGGGCATTACTCTTCAATGAGAATCCAGATTATTATTTTCAAATGCGCAATTAAGCATTCACAGAGAGGTCTATAATCAAGTTAAAAGATGTTAATGTGCATACCCCAAACGCTACTTATTTTTCATTAGACAATTTTTTAAAAAACAAGAAGTCCATTCGTATCAACTTAGCAACACTTGAGATAAATGTAGAGTTGAGAGAGAAAGAGAGTATTTTAGGTAAATCCAACACACCTGAATAAAGATACTGGACAAGTGCTCTTGGGTGATATGATGCCAGCGGTCCACTCAATCTATCAGCTATATGCAACAAGCTCCAAAAACCATGAGAATAGTGACTATGTTGGTCTGTTAGCAGGACATCATTGCTATCAACATTTCTACTGTTGTTGTAATTTTCTGGTAACTTGAGTTTACCAAAAGTAGCTTCGTTAAAATTGTTAGTACATGGCAACATCTCATGAACTACAGGACAAGAATGTATCTGGGTCATGTACTCATCATCTCCAGTTACTAGCCATGAACTGAAGAGTGAAAGATGGTTCTCATGAACAAGCACAACAGTTGCTTTTGGCCCCCAATGAAAGCCAACAATATCATGATGAGCATGGGATAATACAATACAGCTCCAAAGATGCTCTTCTTTTGAATTCTCAGTGTGTAGTACATTCTGGAAGGAAGAATGCTTATGAGAATATATACGCAACTCATTAGCTAGATAAACTGCAAGTAGAAATCGTCCATCACCTAAGGATAGCCCGTCTAAACCAACAATATGGTCCTGCAACATTAGTGTATCTTCTAGCAGAAAATTCCCATCCCCCCTGATTTTTACTGCTTCCCAGATATGAATAGAGGTGCTATTTTTCTTCAAATTTCTACTAACAGTAATAACTCTACCACAGCCTGACAATAAAACTGTGTCAATTGGTCCTTGATGAGCACCAAACATGCCTACTAGCTCCCAGATGTGTCTTTCTTTCTCAGTCTGTAAAGAGTTATCTGCACAAGACATCTTCCAAAGTTTTACAGTGCCATCAGAGCAACCAGTAGCAATATGATAGCCTGGAACAGTTCTGTAAGGGTCATGTTGTTGTATAGGCAGTACAGTATTATTCAGCAGCATTACAGAAATGCATGTGGGATATTCTCCCTCCAGGCCAGAAGGAAAGACTGAAGAACCTTCATAAACAACTGCTGAAAACATTTCATTGTCGAAGCATACATGTGCCCCTTGGTTTGTGGTGGAAAGTGAGCTAGGAGCAAAACCACACAAACATCTCCCATTGACATATTGATTTTCTGAATGCAATACTACTTTCCATGAGAAAGCTTGGAAAGTCTTCTTCCATAGACATACTACTAGGAAACTGTTGTTCACGAAACAACTGCTGCATTTAGAATCTAATGGTATTGTATGAATGCTGTCAGGTGGCCCTTCGGCATTGCTTTCTGCAAGGAAGGGGATTGTGAAAATTTTCTGGCATGAAAGAACCTCGTCTTTCTGAATTCTGACGATGAAACAATCAGCTCCACTTTCCCCTCCAAGGACAAGAAATCTATTATCATGAGTAACAGAAGGCGCCCAACACAAACATGAGTACTGGACATCTTCAGAAATGTTACGCAAATCAAATTTGCACAACAGCTTCCATAAAGGATACATAGGTGCATGCAATGTCGGTATGAGAGTTGAAAAGGTTGACAGAGACCAGAAAAATATCATTCTGTTTGAATCCATGGAGACAGCTAGCTCTATTTCGCAGCTATATGGATGGACAGCCACTTGTCTGATGCTACCCTTATGTCCATCTTGTTTGACAGGCTTAGTCAAACAACACAAGATACTTTCAGCAGAATCACTTGAAGCATGGTTCCCAGAATCAGCTGACAGTCTGGTGGATAAGGCTGACCAAACGAATGAATCGTCCACCAGCAAATGAAGCAAAAAGCATGTTACAGGTGGACCAGAACATAAGCTTCTTGAGATGACAGCCTCAACAAAAATTGACTGTTCTATAGATTTTGGAGGGCCTGAGTTAACATAGGACTCCCCCCAGCCCTGAAGTTTGCTCTGTTTCCATAAAGTAATCCGTGGGTACCTTGGAGGAAATACATCATCCAAACAATGGACAGCCCAGAAGCTAACGCAAGGACCGGGCCCAAGACTTACAAGCCACTCACATTTACCAACCTGGCTCTCCCTCAAATCGCCTGAAAACAACTTGAATCTACCTTTCTCGTCTCTTGACACAACACTGCCAGATTCCATGGACCATCTCACACTGATATCCACTCCGAGGACTCCATTCAGAGTGTTGTTTACCTCCATTACTGCAATGACACTGAATGATATTTGCAAACCACGCTGCTTCTTCGACCTGGCCACCTCATCCTCACTCCAAAGCCGGACAGTCCCATCAAAGCAGCAAGTCATGAGGATCTCTCTCCTGATCTCAGACCGATCATGGACATATAACGAACAGGGTCTCCACTGGATCATACAAACAGGCTGCGGATGCACAAGCTCAGCTTGCTCCAGCCCCCTCCTGGCATCATTCAGAAACACAAGAACAGGCACACTGCCGTCAGCTGGAGCAAGAGCTGCCCCTGTCGCGACAGGACCCTGCACGGAGCAGGTAGTGGAGACAAGTGCTTGCGGCACCTGCGGCGTAGACCTCCAGGTGAGCTGCCAGGAGGACTCCAATCTGGTCCACATGGAAACACCTGAGCCAACTGCCACAATGCCATTGCCGCAGCCAGTCCAGGAGACAGCGGTGATGGCGAACGTCTCGGTGATAGACCATCTCAGGAGCCAACCAAACGAACCTGCAGATTCCAATCTCCAAACACTGAGCCGTGCCACAACAGCCGTCTAAGCTAAGCTGACGAGCTGCGAGGATAATTTGAGGAGTTGGACAGAGAAGCAGACCTGGAGAAGAGGTGGGCGCTGGCTGGAAGACGGATACAGAATTTTCAGCAGCGGCGGCGACCTCTCCGCTCCCGCTGCCGCACCAAGCGACGGCGGAGACGGGGGCGCGGAGGTCGATGACCTGGCGGAAGAACGGGGAGCAGCTGACGTTGCTGTTGTCATCCCGGGAAGGGGAGGGGAGGTGGGATACGACGAGGAAGGAGCCGGCGGCGTAGGCGACCCAGGGAAGGCCCACGAGGTCAGGGAGGAAGGCGATGGCGCGCGGGTCGCGGGTGGGCGCCGGCGGGATTAGATGCGGCGGGCCGAGGGCGAGCGGCAGCGGCGGAAGCGCGTCTCGCTCCCCCATCGTCGTGCCGGCTGCTGCATGCGCCACTGTGGCGGCGATGGTGGTGGTAGCTGGAGTTGCGTGGATCCCCCTCACCGGTTGCCAATGCCACGGCCGATCTCTGGAAAGCCGGCGACCACTGTGTGCGGCTGTGCACGGACGTGGGCTACGTTATTGCGCGGGCCACGACCTGGGCTTTCTGGGCTAATTTAATTGTCTTGCAGTCATGTATTTGTTGGTCCATCCTTCTATTATCGAGCTGAGAAACTCGTTGAGTTTGAACAGTATTTAAAAATTTTAGTTTTATGATTTTTTTTATATATTCTATTTTTTATTTAAATTTTTATACTCAATCTATCCTAAATTATAACATGTTTGACTATTTAATACCAAGTTTGACCACTCATTTTATTCAAATTTGTGTAAAATATCACTTCTTTTATCGTGGCTTGGTTTATTAATAAAAGTTCTTTATTAAAGACTTAAATTTGACTATGTTTGTATAAATTTTTTGAATAAGACAAGTGGTCAAATTTAGGGTTAAAAAAGTCAAACGTCAGATTGAGGTAGCAGTATCTTCAATTAAACTTTGTTAAATATTTTAATCATCCAACTAAATTGTGACTTTACTTATTAGTGATCTAGCCTCGCTTTGCAATAATTGACATCTGGACCTAACAAAAACCTAACTTGTCTCTGAGTTGGCAAACAAAACCTCGTTTAAAATGTCTCCAACAATTTGTCATCTGGCTTTCCCATTCTTATTTTTTTAGCAAAATAAAAAAAAATCTTCTTTAATAGTTTGGCATCTTCCCTCCCCGTCTTTTCCAACATCACAAAAAATTATCCCGAGCGCGCATATATGCGCGCAGCCTAGAAGGTTTTCTGACTCGTCTAGTAAGCAAAAAGAAAGACAGTATTCTAGATGAGAAAAATGTAAGAGAGAAAGATTTGGTAGAAAGGCTTAAACACGTAAAAAAAAATTCTCATACTAATTTAGAAGTTGGTAAACACCATATTTTGGAGAGAAAAATATAAGGATCTCTTGGAGATGTGACAAGTGCCAAAATGGATGATTTCTTCATAAAAATTGCCTGGAGTAAGCAATTGACTTGCAACTGCATTGTTGATTTGATAGAACAAAAGATGCACAGGAGCAAGCGTGGCTTTTCTCATATGAGCTAGTTTGCCCACTAGCACCTCCTTCATTTTCCTGTAAAGGTCATATTGCCTTTTTTCTATTCGATGAGTTTTGCAAACTTTTAAAATCACTAACTTTTATTTATTATTAATGAATAATATATATTAAAAATAAAGTTCTCGTCTTAAAAATAGATGGATGATCTCTAGATTTTATAGACTGAGTTTATAATAAGGTCACTAGAAGTTTTGATGTAATAACCAAACTAGCGCCATTGCTAGAACCTTCGCTCCCACCTCTATCCACAAAATTCATTTACGACATAGATGAGCTTATTCGAGGCTTCTTTTTCCCCTTCCTTTGTAGGAACATAATTGAGTCAATTCTCTTTTGCTCTCTATTGTCTTCTAAGTTCCCTCCTATTCCTCCAACATCTTTGGTACCTAGATGGGTTAGCCTTTAGCCTGGCTGTGGCGAAGCATGGGAAAACTTCTCATCTTTTTTGGTTATCTTAACTACCAACTCCTCCTCCTTTTATGTCTCGACTGAGTGAGCAAAGTAGTATCAATGAGATTCTTCTAAATTAAAACTACTAAGAGTATCAATGAGATACTTCCTTTGTCCCAAGTTACAAGACGTTTTGGTTTTTTAGGTTCATTATTTTTTAGACTAGACTAGAATATAGTGTATATCTAAGTACATACAAAAGCTATATCTAGAAAAGTCAAATTATCTTATAACTTAAAATAAAAGGACTAGCTATTAACCTCATTGGGTTACTGCTTTATGTTTCTCCTTGCTGGATCGTATGATGAAAGCCAATTGAAAAAAATTTCAGTCATAGGCAGCTAAATCAGGTCTATTTTCTTAGGAAATCTTAAAAGGTCAAACTTTTCCAACAAAGAAGCTAAGTTAAACTATACGAATGTTGATCAATGGCCCAACTTTTAATTTCTCAATCATTTGTAAGGAAATAAAATATTATAAACCTTTATTGCAACAAGAAACTAAGACATGCTCCCCTCAATTCAAATTATAAGACGTTTTAGCTATGAATCTAGAAAGCCAAAACGTCTTATAATTTAGAACAGAGAAATTATATAATGTATACTTTCCTCCCATTTCACAATTTAACCATAGACTATTTAAGTTGTCATAAGCTAAACACCAACATCAAATTAGTTAATTCATTATGGAATATGTCTTGAGTATTATCATATTTTCTACATGATTCCTTTTTTCCAGAAAGTTTAAGTTATTATAGGACAAATAAAACACCACATCCTGCCTGAACCAGATGACCTAAATCTGGATACCTGAACTATATGAACATATGGTCTGTTTGGATATGCAATTAGTCTAAATTAGTTGTGGTTGACTCGCTAGTTGGCTGAAAACCAGTTAAAACTTGACCAAAAAATTATCTAATTTTAATTGCTTTTTAGCTAGTCAGCCACCATACGAGAACCATACCAGCCAGACGTTAAAAAGGTATCCCATTTCTCCGCTGGTGTGGACTGACTATAACGACCAGGGGACGGGCGAGTGATTAGCAGCGAACGATGTGACGTGGCAGGCAGACGGGGCAGCCTCGGCCTCAGACGCAGAATTTCGTGTGCGGTGCCGAGCCGCCTCTTATCCCTCCCGACTCCTGCGTCGCTCGCGGTCAAATCAAAAAAAATGGCGCTGCTGAGCCCGCGCGTGCCGCGGCTGCCGCCCTCCACCTTCACCTTCACCTTCGCCGCCGCGGCCGGTGCCCCGTGCTTTGGCCGTGCCGCGAGGTGCCAGGCGACGGCGGCGGGCGGCGTGGCGGCCGCGGGGCCCCCGTCGTCGGAGCTGGAGGCCGTCCAGTGGGGCAGCGCCAAGCTGCAGGGCGTTCGCGACGAGATGGAGGATGAGATCTTGCTCCGCCCGGGCTCCCTCCTCGACGGCTTCTCCTTCGCCGCCGTCTTGGATGGACACGCCGGCTTCTCCGCCGTCCAGTTCCTCAGGCACCTTGCAAATTTATTGTTTTCTAAAATAAATAAATAAAATCCTACCCCCTCAATGAAGCGCGGTTCCCGGCTGCTCGTTCGTGGCGTTTTCAGGGACGAGCTGTACAAGGAGTGCGCAGCCGCGTTGGACGGCGGCGCGGTGCTCAGCACTAAGAACCTCGACGCTATCACGGTCTCCATCCAGCGTGCCTTCGCCGCTGTCGACGCCAAGCTCTCCACCTGGTCAGGGTCACTGGTTTGCAGGATTCCATCTCCCAATTTTCTTGTCTTTCTCATCAGGCTTGTAAATCTCTTGCTGCTTGTTCTTACATGTTAGTATGTGGTTGCTTCCCTCCAGGCTCGAGCAAGCGGACAAGGACGACGACTCTGGTGCTACGGCCACTGCCATGTTTCTCAGGAACGATGTCCTTGTTGTCTCGCACATTGGGGACTCTTGCTTGGTAACCAACAATTCTCTTTAGTTACCTGTCTTGTGTCTGTATAACTGTGCTTTGTGTCATCCTAATGTCAAGCCTAGCAAGTAACTCGTCCAAAAAAAAAAAGCCTAGCAAGTAACAACAGGACTCCGATTTTTTTTTTCCTATTTCAAGCTAACTTTTCTGGCGATGATGAGAAGGTAGTTCTGAATCTTGATTAGCAGGTGATATCACGCGGTGGAAGACCTGAAGCTTTGACCAGCTCTCATCGACCATATGGGAACAACAAAACGTCCCTTGAAGAGGTCAAGAGGATCAGAGCAGCAGGTGGATGGGTGTGTTTTCTCTGCCAGAGTTCTTCTCATTCTCCTAGATTGCCCCTAGACTACTGTATTCATAGCTTCATAAAGTTGGTGACTGTACATGTTAAGTTCAAAACCTACCCTTCACTCCTTGCTAAAATAATGCAATAAAGAACATGTTCCTTACCCCTCATGTTTCGTCTCATTTTCAAAGTTATGGGAAGCTGACTCTTGTTTTTACAAAGTCAAATTATATTGTTTTTTTTTCTTGTAGATTGTTGATGGGCGCATATGTGGAGACATATCTGTATCTCGTGCTTTTGGGGACATAAGATTTAAGACGCGAAAGAATGAGTTTGTCTCTTGTACTCAACTCGCTGTCTCCACACATTATGTATTCCTTTTACTGCGTTATTTCTCAGTAGTAGCTTCTTAGTCTTTAAGATTCCTTTATGGTTTTGTACAGAATGCTGGTGAAAGGAGTTAAAGAGGGAAGGTGGACTGATAAGTTCATCTCACGGTAAAGCGTTGGATTTTATTCCATGAATATTTGTACACATGCCCACCTAAAAATTCATATGTTCACATGCATCTGTAGCATGTAATTAATGACTCTCAAAGTTCATATGTTGCGTTTCAAGATTAATAGGTTATTGGTTAACCTCATGGTTGGTTTAATAAAACTATGTTATAGCGAGTGCATCATTGCAAGTGACAAATAATATAAATCATGAAAATTACATTTACAGCAATCTATATTTGAGGCATCACAAAAAATTGCTAGTTTCAGGAAACTGAGTTCTTTTTGCTGAAACACAAGTTCACTGAAGCTATCTGAAAAGTAACTTATTTGCAACTCCTGTTCATTTTCTCTAAACCATGGTAATCAAAATCATTCCTTCATGCCACAAATTAGATTATCATCAGATGATAAATATCTTATGTTCTTCAGGGTAGAGGGCTGATATGGCTCTGAACCATGGAGTTTGTCCTCATTTTAATATCTGATCTGTATCAAGTAAACTATTTATCCAACATATATTTATGTCTTCTTGGTGTTGGCAGTTTTTGAGGCGGTCGCCACATAATGTGAAAGTTGATGGAAAAAAAAAATACTCCTATTGCATAACTTAAAACTTTTACACAATGAGGCTATGTTTGCACTTGCCAAAAGTTGAGCTTATTAAGGTCTATGATGCTTCTAATGTCACAGGAGTTCTTTTTCTGCAGAATAAAATTTAAAGATGATCTAATAATCTCGTCACCTGATGTATCTCTGGTAGAGCTTGGACCAGATGTGGAATTTGTTCTATTAGCAACTGATGGTCTTTGGGATTACATAAAAAGGTCTATCCAAGTACCTTTCATATTTATGTACAGTTTGCCTTTCAAATCATTGTAATTCACTATTGAAAGTTAGATGTTCTGACATGTAAACTGATTGGCTTTTGTAGCTCTGAAGCTGTAGCTTTTGTCAGAGATCAACTACGTCAACATGGTGATGTCCAGGTATTCAGTTTATCCCGCGGAGAAAAACAATAGTAACTATTTTCCTTTCTGCAACTGATTCTGTATTTTCACTTATTACTCATTTGGTTTGTGTAGTTGGCCTGTGAGGCACTTGGTCAGAAAGCTCTGGTATTGATGCCTGCCTTCTGTTGTTCTTTTCTTTTTGTATCATGAAGCTAGTTTAAGTATAGTTTTGGGTTCATTCCAGAATAAAAAGAAATGCTGTTATAATGTTTCATTTTATTCTCAACAGGATCAACGGTCAAAAGACAATATTAGCATAGTCATAGCTGACTTGGGGTACTTATTCAAAACTTTTAGTTGTTCGTTTGGTTGATGTGTGCATGCTTCTAGTTCAACATCCACTGCAAGTTACTGACAATTCGTACAAATATTGGCAGGAGGACAAATTGGAAGGCGTTGCCCGATGAAAGACCAAACATGTTCTTGGAACTAAGTCAAGCAGTCGCGACTGTAGGGGTTGTCTCAATAGGAATTTGGTTTTCGTCGTTCCTTGGATTACAGTAGAACTAGGTCCGTTCAGATGTGTATATTACTTTCTGGTTACTGAGTTACATTTTCTGCTGGCAGCTGCAAATATATGTATATATTCTTATAGGGTGAATAATTAATAGGGTAATATGTTGGGTAATAGTGAACGTGTGAAGTACTGATGAAGATCGTGTAGTTTCAGCTCCTGGTGAGTGATGACAGCTGAGTCGCTTTGAGTCCAATGGGACGGAGTGAATGATCTGTCTGGATTTCCTTTTTCTTTGCCATATTGAGAAACTTCTTTTAAAGAAAGTGATATGAATATTTTCTATGTATAAATAGGAGATCTCCACTAATTGATTTGTCTACAGTTTTGTCAATCCACGTCATTACTTGGGGGGCGGCTATAACTATTTTCATTAGTTAAGCCACTTCAAGAGACTCTATATCCTTCCTAATCGTTGGAAATAGAGATTTTGATAAAAAACCATCCTACAACAGCCTTTTCAATTGATATTCGAATATTACCATCTTCTATTCTAGATTTCTTGCTAGCCAAAGATAGTGAAACATTCTCTAAAGTGCGTATAATATATAGAAAAATTGTTAGAGAGTAAAATGATATAGAAAGCGATATTTATTCAAATAACTCCATATAATAATTTAGAGACCAAGTTTTAGAACTCTTGAAGATGCTCTAGCGCTAACAGTTCAACTCATTATCTAATCACCTATTAGTAGGTGGATTTAAACACATCTCTATTAGAAATTAGCTAGCTAGCTATTTTTTAATGGTAAAATAGGGCCCCGTTTGGTTCCTCTTGCTAAATTTTAGCTAGCTAAAATTATTTTAGCTACTCTTGGATGACTAATGGAACTAAACTATTTTAGCTTCTTTTAGTCAATGTGTTTGGAACTTTAGCTACTAAAGTGACTAAAGTTTAGCTAGCTAAAATTTAGCAAGAGGAACCAAACAGGGCCTAGATCAAACATGTCTTTGTTCTTCTATTAAACAGTTAGGCAGATAAGGTGGTGAGTTATTATTTTATCTCCATGAGCTTTCTATGTCAATTTGCACCGACGAGAATCTAGGCATAACATTTTTTTTTCAAATCTGGCATAGCCATATTTTCCGCGCCCGTGATATCAAAATAGGTCCTCAGACCACAGCAGATCCCTTTGCTTTTTTTTTCATCATCGTGGTCATTCTCCCGCTTTGCCTAAGCAGTGGTAATCTCTACAACTAAAAAGAGGCAAATGTTATCGTCTCCGCTATCGGCCTGCCTCCGACTCCCGTGGTTAACCTGCGGTCAAAAACAGTTCCTCCCTCGCCGCTTCCCCTCTCCACAAGGAACCGCAGGCAATCTCCACGACGGCGGTTGTGGTGTGGCATCCCGATGGCGGAGGTAGCGCAACGTCCGGCACCCTGGAGGCAGATGCGGCGCGGCATCCCTGCGGTAGAGTCCAGCAGGAAGGATCTAGACATGCAACACAATCGGGATCTGTTCGTCACCATTGCCAAACCCTTGCCGATGTGAGCACCTCCCTCCCTCTCCTCCA